>Ga0224511_10002169_pt1 | contig 12915 bp, 10 predicted proteins | sample SF_May12_sed_USG_2_FD_169988 | JGI IMG/M metagenome (GOLD analysis project Ga0224511, IMG submission 169988) | Sediment microbial communities from San Francisco Bay, California, United States - SF_May12_sed_USGS_8_1 | ecosystem: Environmental > Aquatic > Marine > Sediment | place: USA...
CAGCGTATGACATCAGCGTATGCCAGCGTATGATCATACGCTCGTATACGCAGATATACGTTAGGGGTACGCTAGGCATACGTCGTGTACGTTCCTCATACGCTGGCATACGTCGGTGTACGTTGTTTTACGCAGAGGCTAAAATATTTTTTTGGACATGCTCAAAAATTTTCAGCGTATGCGAGCGTATAGAATATACGTTACTCATACGCTCATCATACGCTTGGGCATACGCTGGATACGCTATGCATACGCTGAATATGCTAGACATACGCTAGAGGTACGTTACTCATACGTTGGTACAAACAGTGTCCAGTTGAGCTCAAAATATAACGAGTCCTTATTTCGCCATTTTTGTCAGTTGTATGTATACATTAGTTTTTCTCCAACACCGTTTTGATTTAATTTTGACACTTTATTATATTATACGAAATGGAGAACAAACTAAGGCAAAGGAAAAGTAGGAGAAAACGCCGAAGGCATTTTGCATGCATCTAGACACTTCGGAGGCTAGCTTGAAAATGAAGGTTGTGGGACAGTCCACAGTGGAAAGTCTGTGCTATTCATAATCATAGGTTCACACACACTCATACGGTGGCGTACGTTATGCATACGTTACTCATACGCTCGTATACGCTATGCATACGTTACTCATACGCTCGAAAACGTTATGCATACGTTACTCATACGCTACCGTGACAGACCGTCGTCGATAGCTCGGGTTTAATACTCAAAAGTTGTGCGTATAAGTAGTTTTTTTTCAGATTTTTTCATACGCTACTCATACGTTCGATCATACGCTGTAGTGTGACTGCACCTTAAGGCAGACCTGATGGTAGGATAAAATTAAAGTCGACGTCATGTTTAAAGAAATACGAAAAAAGCTTGGGGAAAGTATGTATAGCCTAACATTAGCCATAGTTGACAGAATGCTTTCATTTCCGAAAAAAGTTCTTTCTTTCATCGACTTTCGTTTGAAATGAATTAAATAAACGTGTTAGAATACGGCCCTCGTGCTCAAATTATTGCGGGACTAAACTCTCAACTGTGATTTTACTGACGATATAGCAGGCAAAATGAATATTTATTTCCTTAGTTTATTTTAAATGTTTGTTACGTCTTGTTGTTTTGCGTATTCCGTGCTGTGCTAAGTGTTTTAAACGGGCCATTTTGTCACGAGTCCTTAAACTCAGGCAAATATACGTTGTTTGCAGCATGTTTTCTTTGAACATCACTTCTGTTTATATTATTGTTTTGCTTGTTGTTGTTTTAGCAATTCAGCCATGTGAAGGAACACTTGATGCACCGTTTGGTAGAATAACGAGTCCTGGCTACCCAGACGTCTACCCACATGGACTTAACTGCACATGGAGTATCAGACGACCGGAACAGGACCATATTTACATATACTTCAATGACTTTCAACTTACAGCATGGGATTTCAAAGATTATTTAAAGGTTTGAATACACACTATGAGCATCAAACAAGACAGAACGTTTGTTTTTTCTACGCAACTGATCCTGTTTTCTAATCTATTTCCTTTTGGATAATGATATGGAATGTCTGATGAACGTAGTTATTATTGGCTGTGTTATGTTATTTATTTACGAAGTATAAGGTACATGCAAGAAAAAGAAGAATCATATTTATATAATTGGCTTGCATCACTTGATTACGTTGACTTGTATTATTTATTTTTTTAGTGTGAAAAACAACAACAACACAATGTAAACATGCTTACAGATTGCTCAAAGTTAGTTCTGATCATCATAGCTCTAACTTCTCGTTATTGAACGTATGAGTTATGACTCACGCCCCTTGACAAACTTAACAATGTGATATGCTTTACAAAAATGGCGGATACTAATACTGAACTCTTACAATGTAAACTTCTTTTGAATTAATAGCCTAATGTACGTCTAATTGATACAACAGCTTAGTCGTCGAACTACAAATGTTTTCAAAAATCCAACAAATGCTTACTTTTATTTATGTCCGAGATTGATCGTTTCCGAAACTTGAAACGCAACTAGTTGACTACCAAGTGGACAAAAACTGATACACAGCGGATTGAAATGCAATGAAAAACGTAATTGGGCGTCATTTCTGAGACTAGCTCAAAGCATTTCCTGTAAACACAGACGCAAAACAATATGTAAGTTGTCGCTAAGATAACCGGTCCTATTTTGTAACATATTTTTACGATAAATGTAAGAATGTTTACAGGGACTAAGTAATCAGTATTGGCTCATAGTTGTGCCGACCCTACAATTGTACGCGTTCCACATTAATGTGACAGAAATACACGCCAACATGAACAAAATTGTTGACTGTAACCACAATTTCAGCATGTATGCGTTTGTTTTATAGATTTCAGTAGCAAACGTAGATCCTATCGTCTTTAATGGAAATGATGGATACAAACTGCAGTCAGTGTACGAATCTAATCAAATAAAAATTGAGTTTGTCACATCACAGTGGAGTGGCAATGATCGCGGATTTGACTTGGCTTGGAGAGGTAAGTATAAATTCAAAATCAAATTGCAACATAGCTCCATATCAATTATTGATTTCGGATTTACGAGGTTGACTTTAACAGGTTATATTAAACATGTTAACATGCACACATAAAATTAATTAATAATAAGTTAATATTACGGACATCATTCCTCATTTCCCATTTACAGCATTTGGAAAACTAACGGTCCATAAATCAGCAAATTTAACCTTTGAGGAAGCTAGAAAGACGTGTCAACAAGAAGGCGGTGAGCTGGTTCGTGATTTTGCCTTTCTTTGGGCCAGACAAGAGTTGGTTACTAGCACTATGATGGAGACAAAGCTAGTCAGCGCTTGGATTGGGAAACATTTATTTCCTTTTAAATATGGTATGTTTCGTATTAGTACACATTTTCCTATTTATGTATTCAACACAATATTACTAGTGATTCAAATTACAAAAAAAATTCTTATTGTAGTTTAGCTGAATATTTTGTTTTTATTTCATTTTTGGTTGTTCAGTGCTATTATTTAAAATTATACACAGAACACACATATATAGTTTTTATTATGTACACGTTTGTAGGTTGTCATCAAGTGCCTTACAACCGTATTTCAAATCGAATACGATTTACCAACAACACAGTCTGGGAGTGTACGCTGTTTTGCAACCAATACGGAACATTTCTCTTCGGACTTATGGTAATAAAAGTATCATTTATTATCACACCAATAAAACAGTTAACATAAAACATATATTTAAGAACAGTTTAACACAATCAAAACGGACACCGATTCTGGAGCATTGACAAAACTAATACCCAATAACTAAAATACATTATTCTTGAAAGTTGAATCTTTTTTGTCTATGAATCTTAACTTTTCACTAGCGGGTCCAAGTTGAGTGGACGCACCCGGCGCACCCTCCCTAATAATGCCACCTTAATTTTCTCATATTTTCTCATATTTTCTCGTTCACTTCGCTCGCGATTTAGTTTATTTACAAACTTAAATTTTAATACGGCCAAAAGATGCACAAAATACATTAATTTATACTTAACCATCAATACTTATGTCCAACACATGGTACGCGTCTTCACAGTTTAGGAAGAAAAAGACCAAAAATGTTGCAAACAATGTAGGACAAGGTTAAGGGTACCATGACAAAACGGCCCGTACAAAAGCAAACATTTAGAACAGCACTAAACAGGCATTATTCCTTTTTTATTTATAATTTATACCTTAAAATGGGTCTCAAAATATTTTTTTAAACTAACCAACAACTAAGACAATCGCCGGGTAGATAACATACGTAGAATTATTTTAACATAAGACAATAAAAGATGCATAACAACACAATCGGTTGTTTTGATTCGACATCTACCGGTATTTGGTAGAATGATCGTTGCATGAGTTTATGATTTCCTAAGTTTTTAGTACAATATTATGAACTTTGGACGTTTTGTGGCTCGGTTTGCTATTATATTTATGATACATAAATAACTTATGTAACTACATATTTCATATTTTGTAATAATTAGTTGACATTCATGAATGCAGGCCTTACATTTGAAACTTGTATCCATAATTAGGCAGTAAAGCTTACTTCCGTAAATTAAAGAAACTACCAAAACAAATTTTAATGCATGTTAAAATATACAATAATTAAATTGTTTTTGTGTGTTTATATGACCATGCATAACGTTGAATCTGTCAGAAACAGTTGAATAGCTTGACTACGATCGAAACATTCAGTTAGATTGGTGGACGAGATGTAACATTTCATGCGTTGTTAGAGGTTTTAGGTTCTTTTCTACGTCAGGCAAAGGCTTTTAAGTTTGCTTTTGGTTTTGTTGTCTTTTTGTTGTTACTTTTTTATTTCGAAAACCATTATTGAACCATTTAGAAATGATGCCAATCCAGTTGCATTGCTATTTAATTTAGTATTCATAATCTACTACAAAGTGTGTGGCTAATTATAATGTTTTAAAGATATAAAAAATGCATCTTTAATTGCTAAAATTGTTGCATTTTAATATTGGACAAATACTAAAAATGTTCTGTTCTGTTCTGCAAACCCTTTGCAACACCTGAAGACAATGTGTTGAAAGTCACATATGGCTATAAAACCATCAAGGTATTTTGATATAATTAATGAGTTATGTAAATGTGTTGTGTAATGCTAATAAATTCCTAATGACACAGAAAACAACAACAATTGTTTGGTACAGTTTATTGTTTCTCATAATTTTTATTAGTCTTATTATCTTTTTATGTTACCGCCGTGAAATGGCGAGGGGCATAAAGCGTTGCGCCTATCCGTCTGTGCGTGCGTCCGAGAGTGCGATCGTCCGTACGAGTGTCCGCCCGAACGTTACGTTATTGCAACTCCTCTTTCTTTACCGCCTGGCGAAACTTTACCCCAAATGCTTGACATACAGCTTAGTGGTGCATCAAGCCAGGAGATTACTGTTACGTGTTCTTTTCAAAACATATGGCACTTTAATATTTTATATATTCATAATATAAATAAATCTCGTAAACGCAACTCTTTCTTCACTACTGGTGGGAATTCGATGAAACTTTACCACTGTAACTAATGTCTAGTTGTGCATGAAGTCGGAAATATGCTGTTACATGTTCCGTTCAAAGGTGATGGCCCAATGTTACTTCCATTTCATTATACATTTTGCGTATGTCGCGCTTAACTCCAAAACTACAACTGCTAAGGCCTTGAAACCTTCCACGAAAACGTCGCAGTATTTTGACGTCCGCGCCTGGGTTTGTTGGTGTACAATAAAGATCGACAAAGTTATTTCCCCTGACTGATTGAACATCTTGTGTCGCGCGTAATACCTAGTAAACTAAGAATGCAAGAGCCGTAAAACCGTTTATGAATATATGTGGACATGTGAAATTGCACAACTTGGTATTTCGACAGACTTTCATTACAATTTAATCCTATTTTGAGGCTACCTGCGGACATTCGTCACATTCTGTGACAAGCTCTACTTGAAGTCTGCTTATGCACAGTATTGGAAGTAAAGTATATTGTTTAATCACTGTCTAGCGCCTCACCAAAGGATGTGTGCATGTAAACCCGGTACCCCAGTTTCTTGTCATTCCTAACGTGTTAATGCACTATTTATATTTTCAGATAAATGCACTTTGAATGCTCGAAAATACATGTACACCTATTAGTTATTTGTGTTCTCTTTTCAAATCCCAGGGTTCCGTGTGTTTTTGTCTACGGGATTGGACAAGCATCGTGTTTTCGAACCCTGGACTATGTAATGAACAATGCCCTGGAAACCGAGACGAGGAGTGCGGTGGAAATGGCTTGTCAACAATTTATCGTGGTATATATAGTGGCAAAAGCCAAACCAACGTTTGTTTACCATAATCCACACACGAAGTTGCGGTGGATGGCATTTTAATCGTTTTAATGGAAGTGATTAAAACGCCCCCCCCCCCACACACACACAAAAAACGATATAATTAATTTTGACTGCCAAAACAAGCAAGACGTGAAATCATGTTGTGTTATGACTTAAATACCATTAGCCAGAGGATGATTCGTAATAAGTTGTCCTTGCGCCTAGCACAACTGGATCTGTTTTATTCGGTCCCCAAAGGAGGTTTAGTAAAAAGCTGCAATGGAATGTTCTCATCATCTAAATACCTTGGCGCCATTATTGACCAGCGCTTGTTCCTTAATTCGATGGTCTGGTCTGTTACTTAGAAATCCAAAGCAAAGCATTGTCATATGCGAGAATACATTTCTTACCCTGCACAAAATGCTCTTAACCTCTTCTCTTGTATAACGTCGTTTTGACTAAGCTGTTTCTGTTAAGATTAACAGTTAAACCAATGAAAAAAAACACGAGTTAGAGGTTACCTAAATCACAGTTTTCAAATTTGTCCTAAAGATACATTATTTGTCCCATATAAAACATTAACTGGTACCCGTGGTTGACAAGCGTGAACCAAATTACTCTTTCCCATGTTTATAAGAGTTTGAGTTCCACGTTGTCAGTCATATGTATAGCATATAGAGTTCACGTTATTAAGCAGGATACTAGCCTTGGATAATGGACAGTTCCACAACTGTCAATCCTAATCATTTATAACTGTACATGGTCAAATTTATTCCAATAGATTAGGATTATATTGTCAGCTGACAATCTTACCTGGAAATTACAAATGAAAGCATACTTCCTGATTGTGATAAACCTTATCACAAGATCAAAGAAAATATGCCGCATGGGGAGGAGGTTGATAAATTGTGGAACTATCCATAGAGCGTGACTGACAGAAAAAAGTGTACGGTTTATATTTTGAAAAAGTTTTGGCACTAAGTCATTTGCCTACGTGGGATGTAATTTTTGGAACAGATTACCATACTATGTCAGAGATTCCAGAACACCCACGTACTACTCTATCTATTCTAATGTTAGTTATTTAGCTCTAACGTATTTTGTTTTATCCCGATCAGGTTTTGAACCTCGCGAAGGATGTGCAACTCTATATTTAGATGACATGTTAAGGCTTTATTCGGAAGACTGTAACAAAACGATGCCCTTTATCTGTCAAGCTGGTAAGAAAGATTATGTTTGTAATCAGATACTTTGAATGCTTACGGTAAACATGAAAAGCTGACTTTTTGGTTTTATAAATGATATTGTTATTGCGGGTCGCTTGGGGCGTTAACCCGTTAACCTATTAGAAGTGATATTAGAATGACATTACTTAACGAGTTTGAATAATCAAAATTGCAATTATGTTCTGCGTAAAATTAAATACTTTCCTTCAGAAAAAAATTGGTTTTGAAAACATTGAAATCTGACATTTTTATCGCTTGAAACAGCTTTAGATACGCATGCCAATTAGGTTTTAATAAGTATTTGAAAACAAAACACACAATTTGTACTGTTATAGTTAAATATGTTAAGTTATGTATCAATGCTTATTAGTGCGGTTAACAGTGTAGTATCAACATTTACAAAACAATAGATGTTTACGGTTTATTATGATCCCCGAAAAAAAAATTGGGGAGCATATAGCCGCCGCCTTGTCCGTCCGTCCGTCCGTCCGTCCGTCCGCCTGTCCGTCCGTGCGTCCGTGCGTCAGTCCGTCAGTCCGTACATCCCATTCGTGTCCGGCCCATAACTTCGTTATTTGAAGTCGGATTTCGAAACTGTTTTACAGCAATAACCACCATGTTGAAACGACGTGTCGTGTGCAAAATTTGGGTCCCTACCTTGAAGCTCAAGGTCACAGCATGACCTTGCAGCAAAATCGTGTCCGGCCCATAACGTTGTTATTTGAAGTGGGGTTTCAAAAATATTTCACAGAAATGATCACCATTTTGAGACGACATGTCGTGCGCAACATTTGGGTGGCTACCTTAAAGGTCAAGGTCACAGCATGACCTTGCAGCAAAATCGTGTCCGGCCAATAATTTCGTTATTTAAAGTCGGCTTTCGAAAATATTTCACAGAAATGATCACCATACTGAGACGATGTGTCGCGCGCAACATTTGGGTCGCTACCTTGAAGGTCAAGTTCACAGCATGACATTGCAGCAAAATCGTGTCCGGCCCATAACTTTGTTATTTGAAGTCAGATTTTACAATTATTTTACATAATTGATCACCATATTGTCACGACGTGTCGCGCGCAACATTTGAGTCGCTACCTTGACGGTCATGGTCGCAGCATGACCTTTCAGCATAATTGTGTCCGGCCCATAACTTCGTTATTTGAAGTCCTATTTAAAAACTATTTCACAGAAATGATCACCCTTATGCGACGATGTGTCGCGCACAACATTTGGGTCGCTACCTTAAAGGTCAAGATCACAGTATGACCTTTCAGCAAAATAGTTTCCGGCCCATAACTTTGTGGTTTGAAGTCGAATTTTACGACTATTTCACATAAATAATCACCATGTTGAGACAACTTGTCGCGTGCAAAATTTGGGTTGCTACCTTGAAGGCCAAGGCCCAAAAAGTTTGTTATTTGAAGTTGGATTTTACAACTTCTTTTGACAAACTACTTCTCTGTGTCCAATACCTATTCGGGGAGCATTACCCGGTTCCGACCGGCTCTTGTTGTTAACGGTTTGTTTTGTTGTTTTCATTATGTGCGCTGTTTTGTTAAGATTTACACATGCATCACTCATTTCAATGTTTACAGTACCTAGCACTAACGACTCAGTTTTTACTGAACACGAGGGCAGGTTTTCGTTTCCCTCAAGTGGGGAATTATTCTACCCCTATCACAATGGCGTTTGGATAATCGACCCGCCAAACAAGGAATATATAAGTGTCAATATATTCTACAACGTTGAAAACTGCACCGATTGTGAATGTGACAAACTAGAGGTATTATTTTTAGTAAGGGTTGTAAGAAAATGTCGTTGTTGTTTTTATGCTAATTATATCGGCATTTTGCATTTGCGATAAGTTCTCTTCGTTAATATATTTTGATTTTAAATATTGTTTTACAACCGCTAGTATGTCAGTGTCAATAGGAGAGGAAAAATTGAGTTAATGTAAATATAACTATGTTTCATGTTCATAATAATGAAACCTCATCTACGTTATTTCAAACCCAGATTGCAGATTCGGGTCAACAACTCCTGGAACGCGTGTGTGGGAGTGGTAACGTCACAATTCGAGGACAGCCGCCGTTAAAAATTCATTTTTACTCGAACTATTATCACTCCATCCATTGGTTTAATGTTTCCTGGACATTTGGTGAGAAATACGTTTTGTTGTTGGCATATATATAATACCTTAAAAATACCATGCATACAGACATCTTAACAAACTATACTGCTTAGATGAACTCAGTTTAAACTCAGTTTAATACACATTACTAATACTTGTAACTTACATCATTATAATCAATACCTTTGCAATATTGGTGTGTAAGAAAAGTGTTTTACTCAGGGTATAGTAAAACGATTGTCGTGGTAAGTATAGTGAAAAAGGCAAACAAGGATTTCGTGTAGGTTAATTGTAATACGCTTTGTTAAATAATTTTAAGTCAATAAATAGTATCAATTGCGTACATTAAAATTGAATTGTGAGTAGATTGAAGCTAACACTAAAGGTTTATGTTTAAATAATTATGTCTCTTGTAAAACATTTTTTAATTTAATTTACAAGACAAAATGATAAAATATTACGACACGTGGTAACAATGAATTTTTATTCACATAAATGAAATATGCAATCAACACTGTTTGCAACCGTCACGTGTCATCGTGAGGACAAACGCTCAAATAATATAGATCTTAAAGGTGAACCTTCCCTACAAAATGTTTTATGCCAATAGAGCGCATTTTAAAAAGAGTTTGTCATCATGAGGATAGGATGAGGATATGTGACCGTTGTACAACGTGAACCACTCTACCGTAAATTTCAGTTTCAGAAAATGATAAATCGTCGACTTCAAGTGAAAATACCATAATAACGACGACAGCTGACGCAGAGAGTAAGATGCCTACACCCGCTCCTCACTCTAACACAAACAACAGTTTAAATGGTACGCGTTGATGATAACGAACTTTTAAATTTAATTGTTTATTATAATAATATTTCCAAATGATTCTTTATTATTACTGATATATGTTATCGTCAAATCTGATTTGTTAGGTACGATATATGTGCCTAACTCTCTTTCCACACGTTTATTTCCCTGATTAACTATGTATAGTGTAATATATTATACACATACGTCTTAAGTTATTTTACTTTATATTTTAAGGTGGCGTTATAGCTGGGCTTATTTGCGGCTGCTTTGTTTTGATTCTCACTGCTGTTATAACAGTGGTGCTATTAAGGTTTGCCTTTTCATATATATTTCTTGCATAAATAAAAACAATAAAGAGCCAATGGAACTGAATATATTGTTAAGCATTGCTAGGTAAAACTCAATTGATATGTAGGTGCATACCTATAATATTATAATGTAGACTTTATTTTTTTTGCAGGCGTAGAAGGGCTTCACAAGAAAAGGCCCGTAAAGCGTCGAAACCTGACATAGAGATGCAAAATGTCAGCCATAATGCACAGGGCCACGGAGAAACTGATACCTTTTCAAATGACGTTGACGATCTAAACAACGACGTCATATACAGCAAATCTCAGAATATCACACAAGTTACGAACAATCAAAACAATGGATTCTGCGAATACGAACTTGCTAAGGATATTCATGGCAGCGAACAGCAAGAAATCAAAACGGGAAACGTCGTGACTGAAGGTGACTATGATTATACAGAATCAATTATGAAAGGAAAGGATAATGCACAACTAGAAGACTCTTACAGTCATTTAAACGACAGTCAGAAAACTAACGTTAATGTAGGAGGATCGAATAAGCCGGACAACGATTATAATCATATTGGCAAGAGACTGGTGGAACAGACCGACATCGAAGACGACGAATACGATCATCTAAATGAAGGTCGAAATAGGGCAAGCAATTATCCGAAATCACCAAAAGCAACGGACAATGTGTACAGCCTATGTGCCAACGTTAACACAGACTCTGCTGAGAATGATTATGGCTACAGCGTGGCACACACAGTGGAAGAAGGCACACTACGCCAACCGCAGGCAACGGATAACGTTTATAGTCATGTGTCTAATTCTTTGGGTTCCCAGTCAGGGGATGAACATCCAGGACGTGATGAGAAAAGTGCTGATACAAATGACATATACATGAACGCGTCCGCTATATGAAACAATAATAAAGAACAAAAACACTTAGAATTAAAAGATATCGTAATGACAATCGGTGTAAATGGTTACTGTACATGTATGATCATAAGAAACACCATGTATATAATATAGAGATTGCATGCAACTGTGTGTTTGAGCAAAAATGTAAACGCGTATACCAACGTTTATTTTCAACATGTGTTTTATATTCTATGTTAAAAAATAATTATATACCCTTCGCTTGGCATGACACTATTATTATCTAAATCTATTTAGTTGTCTTGGTGGCTCATCAGTATGTTGTAGAGCGAGAAATTCTTATTTTTCCTAATTATGTCAAATTTGTTAAGATCAGTTTGTATGTAAGTAAGAATGCGTGTATATATTTAATCACCTACATTTATAAATCAATACATTTCGCTTTCTTCCTTTTGCACAATTTTGTATAAAAAATCGAAAACTGATAAAGTTTAAAAAAACCTTTAAACTGTAAGTTCGAATAACAGTTTGAGTAGTAAAAACAGCATTAAAAAGCTGAAATTGGAAGCAATGGACGCGCTGACTAAAATTCTGGGGATTGTACAGTATATATTGAAATAAATGCATGTATATTTAATTATTTATATTTACGCTAACCCGACTACAACGTGTCCTATAAAACAATTCTCAGAACTTCTCGAACAACCCTCCTACAGCAAACGTTTTCCGTGATGATTGATACTAGACAAAAAGCCAAGTTTGGTTCAATTATTCATCACAGCTGACTTATGCTGGGAAGCAGTCAGTCGCTTGCGAAGTAACGGGTTTGTTACTGGTCTCCAGGAACCCCGGTAATCGGACTGTCCGCTTTGATATAACCTAAACAGTATATAAAATAACCCTGGTGTTTTATCATGATCAAACTCATTCGTGTGGAAGCTGATTATCATTAAGCATCAGGGTTATTGTATATACTGAATGTGTGCTTAGACCTGTGACCTAAGAACAGGTCCACTCGATTGTTGAACAAACATTTGTTTTTATCACTTTTACATAATTTTATACTACATTATTAGTACCGGCAAGACATTGTAAATGTTTTTTATCCCGACATAAACCCCGTGTTTACGACATACGTGTATCATTAAGCTCAGCAAATTTCTAATGAAAACATAGACATTAAATATCGTCATGTTCTATTTAAAACCACCTCAAACATTTTATTTATAAATTAACAATAAATAGCTTCTCTAGAGTTAACCCGTGACCGCAAGTTTGTCTGCGTTTTGTTCGATGGTTTGTTTGCATATGATTGTATTATTTAGTCACAAATAATCAAAGTGAGTTTCTACAAAGCTTGTTGTTCAAAATCATTATGGTTATTTCAAAAACTATAGATATACCACGGTATTTTATTAAATTTTATAGCGTGTATAGGGTCAAATGGATATTTTATTTATATTTATAATTTATGGTTATAAGCATTGAAAGAATGATATTTATCTAACAAGTGTTTCTTCTTAGTTGATACTTGTCACACAATAACACTTCTTAGGAAACTACTTGACATGATTCAAGTGCCTTTTAAGAAAAGACATGGGACTGAACTCTTCCTCAATTCATTCGCTGTTGAGAAACATGATCGAAGTTCAAATTCACTGATGATTTGTTATTTTGCATAGAGTTATAGTATTCAAACGTCAT
>Ga0224511_10002170_pt1 | contig 12915 bp, 8 predicted proteins | sample SF_May12_sed_USG_2_FD_169988 | JGI IMG/M metagenome (GOLD analysis project Ga0224511, IMG submission 169988) | Sediment microbial communities from San Francisco Bay, California, United States - SF_May12_sed_USGS_8_1 | ecosystem: Environmental > Aquatic > Marine > Sediment | place: USA...
GGGGGGGGGGAGAGTCCGTGAAGTCAACAACAACCTAACTATTCCACATTTCAATTTTTTAAATCAGACAGACTTTGGATAACAACTCTTTGTGTTCTGAACTTCCCGACACTAATGATCTTGACCTTCATGGAATGTATCTGACCAATCTCTATTGCATTTCACCGCAATCACATTATATCTATGTAGGCTATCGCAAACATGTTTATGGCATGCAATGGATTCAAGTTCCCTGTTGGTACAGACCATGGCAGAAAGAGGGAGGACGTATACCGATTTTCTTTAGTTATCAATCTTTTTACCTTTCGTGGTGTTGATTGGGCTGAGTGTATTCTACTGGACTGTGGGGTGTCATAACTTCTTAGTCCAAAAGACTGCATGGACATAGAAGCTATCTCCTTCTCTTGTTCCTACAATGATGTGGAGAAAGCATTTAATTACATGCCAGTTTTGTTTAAAAACACTTTGCTCAATTGTTTCAAATCATTACCTAGTACCTGTACTTTATACCAACACAATTATAAGCTTATAGACTGAAGGTGGCGAACTTTGGACTCTCGCAAAACATATCTCGTTAAAAGAGAGCGGTTGTTGAAATCCAACTCAAACGCTGATAGTGAGCTCTTGTTGATCATGGCGATGGCATGCATAGCTTCACATTGCACATCAGGGTTAGTGCGGGTAGCAAAAAGGAAAGCATAACTCAATAGACATATAATACTCATTATAATAAACATATATACATATATATATATATATATATTTATATACATATATATATGTATATATATACATATATGTATACATATATGTATATGTATATATATTAGTATATATTAGTAATAAATGTATTATATGCCTATGGGATAGACTCCAGCCATCATCATCAAAAACAAATCTGCATTCAGTTGCTAAACTGATTCTACGCCCCATCTGAGATCGGCTGAAGAACATAGGCAGTTGATGTTAATGAAGGCTGCCCAAATCAAGTGGATTCGCCCATTGCACGTGTACTTCATGTCATTTGAGATATGGCAAGACCAGCTACTACATGTATGCAGATCAGGCTTAAGTTTGTGTCAATTTAACTCAACAGCAACACCAGCAGGCCGGTTCACATTGAATGAAACAAACAGTAGCATACCAATACCTCCAACTGCCTTTGAACCTATTCCATATTAATACGGAATTCAATAACGCTAGCATAAAGACTGTGCCTATTACACAAATAGGAGGATTAAAAAGGGCTGCAGGCTGATTAATGGGGATTATAATGCATTTCAATTATTTGGGTCAGCGGTGATATTGTACATGATAACAGGTAGAAGTTTGTGTGAACGCGCATAACTCTTTTGCCTTACACAAGAAGCGAGTACATGATGTACGTATTTAGGTTTGCACTGTGATATACAGCAGCATTTTTTTTTATATTGTATAGAAAGATATGGTGGGACGTGAGCATGACTTTGCAGTACGTGAATGAACAGGAAAACTCGCATTAGCACCATTGCTATAGTAGATTCTTAGGACTGAAGTGATGGCATATAGTGGGTAGCGCACTAGGGCTTAGACAATGCAGGACCCCGATTGTGTCCAAGGCTCGGTCGAAACTTTGTATTTCACAGTTCCCTCGTTGGATTGCATTTCAAATTTGCCGGATTCGGATTGCGGCCCACCCGTAACATAACTTTCTCTGGACACGCGGTGCAAGCAGAAAATGTTCTGATGATACACTTTGGGAAATGCTGAGTGAAAGACTCAATAGGTCAATTTCTAAATACCCCTGGCACTGGTCAAGACACAAATATAGGATACAGATAAAACAAATGGACTGGATTATATGGAGGTCTTAGGCCTTGTTCTGGAGTTTAGTGTATAAACTGATTCTCTACCTGGATGATGCGAGAAGTGGCTTCAAGTCTCTCCTGCATGAGGTCACACATATCCAAAGCAGCAATAGCTATCTGATGACACGGTACGCCCCCTAGTGAGGCGACGTCTCTCATCGCTTTTACAGTACACTTCTTTAGTACAACTCCTTCCATTAGTTTGGTTAGTTCATCTGCAGACGGCTTGACTATATAAAAGAGTGTGGCATCAACAGTCTGGTAAAATGAGCAAGAAAGAACTCAATACTCAAATGTTGCAAGCTAGTCACACGCTCTCACGTGCGCAATGAGAAGTAATATACTCTACTTTTTCGTCACCGGAGCTAAGTAGGGTGGCTGTATGCCAGACGTCATACGGGAAACAAAAGCATTTTTATTACAAAGCCAAGCCACTCTATGGTGAGGTATGGCCCGATTGTGGTGCCCCATGCTAAACCATGACTGGTGCTAAACCAAGTGTCTAACACAACAGCTTCATGGTAAAAGTGAAGACAAGAGACAAAAGTGTAATGTAGTTTTCCAACCTTCAATGAAAACACTAATCGCGTATTAGTCATAGTGATGCTAAAAAGCCCGGCCTCTATTCTCACAGGTGGGGCTTGGCATCACACTGTAAGAGCAGCACAATGATATCAGAATGGTTTCTATTGATCTTTAAATTGGCCTGTTTACTTTTCATTGATCTGATAGTAGGTATGGGGACTATCTGCTGTCATTTGTATGAACCCGACTGTTGCTGAGCCATTCCTAAGCACCGTTACAACATTATCCACAAAAGTTATGTAGTGCAAGTAGTTCTTAAACTTAATGGTCTTGTCCAAATGAACTCATTCTAGCCTATTCGGTCTTTTTAATCAAAAGACCTTTATACTGGATGATTTCCATATTTTAGTTTGAGTAGAAGCACATTTAACTGATGTGTGGCTGAGGATCAAAGATTGCAAATGGAGATGGACTTGTCATGCAGTCAGGATGAGCCTGAAAGAGATATAGTCTGGGAGCATTAGAGAGTGGAGACTGTTTTGAAATAGAAGTCGATGGGTGCCCAGGAAATGATGAGTCAGTCAGTACACGGGAACAGACTGCAATGGAGAGGCGAAGGACAGATAACAGTGGCAGACCCAACCCGGATTACTTACTGAGAACCGTGAAAGAAGGAGTACAAAGGACTGATGATTAGAGATCGAGGAATTAGCCTTGGGTACTAATAATAGTGAGAGCTGCACACAGATGCACGCACTCACTCATTCAGAACTTCTGTAATGCATCCGATTTTTCTATATGACAAATGCTGTATTTTGCTGTTATGACGTGTTAGCAGTTAGAGGTTAGTGCCTCTCTGGAAATTCACTTAGTATCTGACCATTGACCTACAGACACTCTGTGTACTGACTGCATTGGTATGTATCAGTCATGGGTGTTTGTTCGGTCATTTAGCTACATTTGACTTTTCCATTGACACGTTCCCGACAGCAAGCTATAGGGAGACAGCAAGAAGTAAGCAAGTATAACAGCAATTTGAATGCTCTGCTTTTTGAACATGGAATTGGAAATAACACAGAAGCCATGAATTTATTATGAACATAGTATAGCCAACAGTCATGAACAATAGATCATTAGCTTTGAGGGCACTCAGTTTGTCAACATCAGAGCGTGCATTCAGACCACTTTTCGTGAGGCTCAGTGGCTAAAAACAGCAAACACTACTTTGTTTAGTTTGCTTTGTAGTATTATTACGCCCTGAGTCTATTTACTAAGTTGAAAACTGATATTTTAAATGGAAATTAGAAATTAAACTGGCACTGAATGGAGTGAGTCAAGAGGCTGCATGTGGCTTTGGGATGCTTGCATGGGTCATTGGTTTTAGCTTCATCCCACCGAAATACATTAATCCAATGTATCCCTATATTACTGTGAGAGTATGACTGTGTGTTATAGACAGTTCGTTGTCCATTTGGCATTGAAGCATCTATACTGAGCCGCTTGTGGTGGTCCCTGGTACGTCACAACAGGTGAACAACTTTCTAACCCCGCATCTTCACCATAAGGATGAGGACGTCATAAAAGAAAAAAGTTCTTTTCCATAAACAGCAGACCATGAATTCAAGGTATTTTTCCAGGATTGGTAGGCATTTCCTTTGATGCATGCTGCAAATTTAACGGAGGATTCATTCCATGTGCAAATTACATGCAGAAAGTTAAGGTTCTCATAAAAAGATAGGCCTCCTCTGCAGGATTAGTTATACATCAGTAGGTAGGGTTTGGCCAAGCAGTGCATTTTACGATGGTTTGGATGTCGATGAGATGAGAGGCATACCTCACTTGACTGTACTTCAAAACCATTGGTTACACAAGTTGTTATGTTCAGCGCTAAATGACAAATGCCCCAAACAATAATGGCATCTTGTTTTTCTCACAGCTGATGAATAATTTCACGCCTCTAAACATTTCCCATCAAACACATGTTGATTTCTAGTGAGTCACAGCGAGTAGTACTGAGAGTCGCTCCTTACCACATGCGTCACAAACATCTTACTTACCATCTCCGGTGCTGAGTAGCTGTATGATATAAAGTAACTTGTCATGACACGGCACATTGACCAGAGGTAGCACCTTGGACAGTCTTAGAAATCCTTGCGCAGTTATTTCGGCTTCTTGTGCCTGTCTATGTAGATGATCAACGATTATAGAAATGGTGGAGTCACTCAGAGTGACACTATCAACTTTCTCGGCGAAATGAATCAGAGTTCCTTCAGTCATGGCTGACAAGCTCTCCGCATCGAGTTGGTTTGCCATTGAAGCAGCGATGCTACCAAGAGCTTCGTTGCCTCCTTCTACCTGAGAGTAAGCGGTCAGAAGCGGTTTCAGCCATTTTCCTGCAACTTTTCTTGTTAGAGAGACAGTTGGATGCACATCATCGAGAAGTTGTTTCACTTTCCTTAGACTCGAATCGTCAAACTTCACAATGATGGGTTCGGACTCATCATCGTTGTCAATACTTTGCTCAGATTCAGTAGTAAGGATGTGACCGATGTAATCAGAAATGACACAGTTCAAGATCTGGGTGGTTGACAGTTTCTCAGCACAAGCGTGAAGCAGTTTGACCAGTAAAGCGAAGTCCATTTTGAATAGAACCTCGTACATATCAGCGGTACTTTTTTCGGTCATGTTACTCAGTCCATAATGTGATTGGTTCCAATATTGTGAGAGAGCAGTAACGGATTGCTCAAGGAGAGTGTTGGCGTCCTCCATTTCACTGTATGCAGGGAACGAACAGAGGATCTCCAACATCTTTGTTACATCACGCCCACGGCGCGCAGCATCCAAACTATCCTGGATAAACATCCCCGTTTTCTCGTAAAGGTTCTGGGTTCCATTCATCTCCAGGAAATGAGCGACTTTTCGTAACTCCAACACATTATTTGGATTTATCTCCACATTTATATTATAGCAGAAATCGGCAATCAGCGCAAAGATCTCTGACGAACCAGGAAAATTGGTCAGATGGATTGTTTGTTGACCTTTCGACAGTTCCTTTAGAAAGTAGTCTGATCTTGTGTACAGAGGAAATCGATGTAGGCGCCATTTCTCCTCTCCAAACGTAACTTCCACATCCGAGAGCTCTCCGCTTTGGCGGAACTTGGTAAAGTCCATGCTCACACTTAGACTATTGAAGCCCTTCTGAACAATAAAAGCTATGCCAACCACTATAAGGCGGAGCCTATTGTATACTTCACAACTGCGATTAGACTTTCTTATCTAGCGTGGCCTATTATTGTGTCAACAATTCAAATGTTGATAAAGTAATACAGTTATATGGCTTGCTGTCTCATTCAGGCATAGAATACCTGTTGGCCCATATAGCCAGTCAGCCGAAAATGGGAGGTGTGGTCAGCGATTAAACTGCAAAATATGAGGTGGGGTCTCGGCTCACCATAAAGTCAGCTGGGGGAGGGGGTGGTTGTTGACTAAATTTTCATAGTTTATGGAGGAGACAATTGTTTTTAAATGTGAAAGGGGGAATTAGAAGCTCAACTGAATACCCAGCTTCCTTCTACCCAAAGATATGTACTTTGGGACTCCATCCCCACATATTTTAGGCACTGGGTGCAGTTATGTTCACCAACTGTCATCTCCCTCAACTGAAACAGCAACACGAAGGACAAAAGATTTCGCTCCAATCGGGGCCTCATGGAATTTAAGACACAAATGCATTCCTTTATATCAAAAGTCCAGTCTAGTTTCCGCGCCTCAACAAGCAACACATCAGATTGATTGACGCATCATATTTTTATCTAGCATGATTATGTCTGCATATCAGATTCACAGAAGCCAGCAAGTCTTCATGACATATGTGCAGTATACTCTAATACGGACCAATACCCTATACATTTTTTAATCAATAGCCTACATAAAGCTGGGAATCTAATATGTAATATGTATCCCTAAATCATTTTGATAATTTCATACACACGCAAATGTTTATATAGCCTTTCTCACAGCCTACACATGCATGCACGCACCGGTCATGGTAAATTGCATGTGAAATGATTGTGAAATCCCCGTGGAGGTATATCGGCTAACAGGACCCATGCATGCATGACATATCGTTCTGTTGCAGGGTGTAGCAATAACAAGCAGGGTCAATACAGGACAGAAATATTATGAATTATGATGGTGGTGGTGTAGTGACACTGGACGATGGTGATATGCATTGGTGGTGTGGTGGCGACATGGGAATCTTGTGACCTTTGTGTAGGGGGATAAAATGCAGATAAAAATGTAACACAATTTTAATTCCATTAATTAAAGTCAAAGTGTGCGGTATGGGAAACTTCATGCCTAGAAGGGATGCCGCTACTGACACCACTGTCGACCAACATCCATGAGCAGGAGCAGCCCGCCTATAAATAAACCAACAATACACCGGCCCCGGATCCATTGTGCAAGTCTGTCAATCTACCGGTTGGTTTAATCTGGGTCAATTTACCTCGCCCCGCCAGCAAGCAGAGTCACGATTGAACACACAGCGACCCAGATCATGCCGCTTTTATCGAGATTCCGGTAGAAACATGGCTCCAACGATTATAAAGGTATATACTATATAGTACATAGGTATAATCTTTGATGCCTCTGGGTTCTTATTTTTCGTTCGACCAATTTAGTTTATTTGGCATAGCCGAACAAAACGCCAGAGAGTTAATCAGCCGTATCCAGTTGAAGGCTGTCGGTTGTAGACTCAGCTAGTGAGCCACACATGGCAGACTCATCTGTAATCTGCTTACAGTTAGTGTTACATTTACAACTACAACTACAAGTTACTATAAGTATAACTACAGTTACACTTACACTGACTGAGTTACAGTTACATCACTATGGTCACTCATTGTGACTATTATTGTTCACCGATTACCATAAATCGTGAAACAAAATGAAAATTCAAAATCAAATTGTCAAGTCGATCAGTGAATGACCCACAGTCACCACCCAGTCAGTAACTGACTACTGAGTCAGTCACTAGTCACTTAGTTAATCACTAAACTCAATAAATTCAATCAGTTTCAACTTTCATTCAGTGATTGACTTTGAGTGAATCAGTTATGGTCATGGCCTGTGCCTGTAAGTGTTAAGCCCTGTATTACGGTTTGTTTCATCTGCAAGCGGGATATCAATGATAATCATGCCATGTCACTCATTTGCAATTGTGCGCTTGGTTTATGTTTATTCCAGGAAATATCTCTTCTCTATATAATGTCAAGTACATGGCCGTGTATCTATGACATTATTCTGGAGGCAGAAGCAGTGAATAACTAAGCTCATACTACCCATGGTAGGTAGTGAATTTGTCACTCCTGATATGTTTTCTTGGTCAACCTCATGTTATTCTGCATGTTTTCATCGTAAAATCCTGACCCAGTACAGTTGAAGTTACTGTTCTAAAGGAGTTGGGATTGTGATAGCCTTCAAATTGTTTACCGGTACCCTTCGTCTCTGGCAACTAAGTCAGATCGAGTGATTAAAAGAATCAGTGAATTTCTTCAGCCATTTCCAGGTGGGAAATGACTCTGCTTTGCTGTACCTATGGAAGAGGGATGAGTTCATTCGTCCGAGCAGAGTTAACTCAACAACTCTCCGATCTGAGAATTCTCGATTTTGAAATGCTAGTAAGTAAAATTTGAGTGATTTTGACTGGCAGTCTAGGCCTACAGCCAATGCAAGAGGAATGTGCCCGCGGCCACTCATGTGACTGACTTTTGAAAGAACTCCAACATTCAAACTATTGACTGGTTGGCGAAGTAGAATACAAATCTACAGTGCAGACTTATGGCTGTGAAACACTAGACATTTACAGTCACTATCTTTATGGTTATCCATTGTTGTCATCCCGCAGGGAACGGGTGCCTGACTCTCTTTAGAGTTGGGGTAGGTGAAGGTGGTGAGTAAGAGGAGTAGCACCCATCTCAATCACACCATTGCTGGTATACAATAGCTATTTACCAACTACTTTTCTGATGGCCACTGGGGCTTAGGGGCAACCCTATCTCAGTTATGGCCGCGTATCCACCACTATATACACTACGTCCATTACACTATAAATGCAACCTTCTCTTTTTTCTTTATTGTTTGAAAAGTGGCTGTAAATTAGGAACAGCTGATTGCTGGCACGACAAAAGTGTTTTATTTTGTAAAATATTATGTTTTGTAGCCAGAAGGCAAGCTATTCTTCATGTCAACTGATTTTGGCAAAATAGTGAATATCACCACTGCTGAGAAGATATTTATCGTGGCTCATAAACAATGGATTAGTCCATGGCCTGATATCAATGGTAAAGACTGCGTTTGTATACTAGGAGTAGGACATGATACGGTAATTAAATAAATCTGATAATGCTTTATCAAAATTAGAAACTTATGAGTCGGAAAAATTTTCCAACCTGCAAAATGTTGCACAGTCTGACTCTCTGTAATTACATCACTTGAAAGGAGAGGTGTCTCAATCGGGGGTCTTCTGCTTGCTCGTGGTGCATGTCTTATAGAGAGGATAACTCAGTGAGTGGGCCCTTTCGCTATTCGCCAATGAAACCAGCAAGGGTATTGCAAAAGATAAAGTTTTGCCCAGACTGGAAATCAAACCGGGGGTCATTACTCCCTCCACTAGGTCATCATTTCATTCTGACACACTAACTGTAGAGTCTGGAATAGAAAATATTGTAAAGAAGAGTCTGGTAGCGATAGAATCAGCGCTTCATATTTGGGTTACGCAGTTTAGTAAGACACCTTCAATGTCACGGAAGCGCTCAAAATGCAGGTGGGTAATAATGTAATCAGCAAGCATAGTAGTCTATTAGTTTATTCATCATGACTTATGTCACCGTGAAGGTCAATACATGTTACAGCTTTTTCCACATACATCTCTATGGCCTATGGAGTTTTATATTGTTGTGCCATTGGTGACTGACATCTCCTAAAGCAAAGTTCTGACTTGTACGCCTTTTATTATAGGAATTATTGTGCAATAATTATAGTAAAGCCTACCTTTAGAACTTCTTGTATTGAACTGCAGAACTAATCCTCTATTTATAGGGCTAATATCACAACCAAACGACACAAGATCACCGACGCATCAAACCCGCCTATTGCTGTCACCCACCAAGATGAATGTGTACCATCTCACCCCACGACAGTCCCTGGTAGTCCACTGACAGATGGCAATGCTGACAAGTCTGTCTCATTCAGCAGCAGTGCTGACGATCTGAACACCGCAGCATATAGGTTTAGAGTCAGCGTAAAAGGAACAGGGTCATATAGAGGACGAATCACGGATCGAGTCACAGAGACTGTAGCTCAGATGATCTCTGGAAACCCCGTCTATGAATATGATAGAAATGAGTCAGATGTGATGATCACTATTCTCATAAGGTAGCGATCAATTCAGCCACTCTTTTCTGGTACAATTAATTTCATGCGTTCAAGACAGAACAGCCATCTAGAGTGGTGCAGAAATTGGCCTCCTGAGTTTGAGCGTTTCCTGGAGTGAACCATTAGGACACCTTTTGCTTACACCCATGTGCCCATATAGATAGTGTAACTATGGGTGGACCTCATTTATTTTACGTCACCATCCGAAACCAATGAGGATGTTGCAAGAGTGTTTGCTTGAACTGAGAGAAGAAACAGGGACCCTGGGCCCTAGGGTCAGTACGCTAAGCACTAAGTCATCGTTTCACCCTTCTCTGTTGACCTCATGTTATGTTTTTTCGTTTTATTGAAACCACGGCGATAGCTCTAAACAACACAAGTTGATTTTAATTTTGCTGGTTTAATTTGAATCGAAAATTTCATGCCCTACTTGAAATGTTATGCGAACTTATGAATTGGCACACAACACATTTTTTCATGGACAACTAAGACAGCATACGTTAAATCGGTTATGTTTTTGAAGCTCTCACCGCAGCTTTCGTAATAAAGTGAGGTATAAACAATAGGTCTGTTTAGAGATCCTCATGATTTAAAAAGACTAATTTTCGCCCTTACCTGTTGACTATGATATCCCATCTGCTTGATTCGTAGACATTTGATTTGACAGAGTATGTCTAGGTTAAAATGCCTTGAGGGGCTCAAAGTTATTTGATTTTTATTTAATCAGAGCATCATGATTATGCTTTAATTTTAGTGATAAACTACTTATGGTTGGAGTTCCTATCTCTATGAAACCTCTCTCTATACGACCATACATTCAAAAGGCTGGTCTTCGCTCCACCACATGCTGTGCAATGCTGAGCCAAGGTAACTATAGTGTTGATCTAAAAAGGGGATGTGATGAGCATTGATACTGACCCAAACTTGATACTCCATGCTAACTGGTAAAGACCCAAGTATCTAACCCGGAAGTTTCACCATGATGGTGGAGACATCATATGAGAGACATGCTGATCTATAGCAGTAACATAAAGGTGCATTCAGACTAGACGGATTATCCGGTCGGTAGAGCATACCGATTGAATTGTTCACCGGTAGCCCATCGGCAAGGGCCAATCTGTAGGATTTGAACTCTTTGGCGATCAGTCAAAACCTGCCGATGATCCGTACAGTTTTAGCCAATCAAAATCACGCAAATGCAGTGACCAATAATCTTCGACTTGACATGCAGTGACCGATAATCTGCGACTTGACAAGGACTAATCATCGCACACCTTATCTTGGCCTCGTTCCTGGGGTGTCGTAACAAAGAACAGTTGTAGTAACTTAACCAGAGACGTCACACCGGAAACTCGGTACTCCGCTCAAACGTCCTACCGTGATCCTATTGGTCATTGTTTGACCAATTATAATGCTGATAAACTACTATGTAGAAGCCCGGGGAAAGACAATTGGGACATTGCATCGGCTAGCTTTCTACTCAGAATCAGTAAGCCATACTGACCGGATAATCGGTCTAGTCTGAATGCGTCTTAATAAACCTGTTATTTTTAGTGCATATCAGAGAAGGTGATGTTGTATTAGATCCGATGTGCGGAGCAGGTACTCTGCTCATTGAAGCCTATATGACACAGCCTTATGCAATCTACTTGGGTGGTGATCATGACTCTGGTCAAATTACAAAGTCTGTTAGCAACACCCAACATTTAAATAGGAATGGGGAGAACTGTGCTACTATCAGCATCATCAAAGCTTCAGCTTACGGTGAGCTTAAATTTCAACGTTATTTCAATGAGCATCTCGTTGTTGGGTAATTGTAGAGGACAGGTCAGATATACTTGATATACATAGCAGGATAGCTCAACCATGATAATCTGGGTTTGAATCCCAACATGGCTGGCTCTCGTTGTGAGTATGAGCTCCTCATTTGATCCTAGCTAAAACTAGACGGAGTGTTGATACTGACGTGCTCATTGTGTTCCTGTCAAGCCGAAACTGGTGGAAAAAAATCTAACCCGGTGGCGTCACCATAATGGTGAAAACATGCTACAAGAAAAGAGTGCTGTAGATTGGCTTCCACAACAAGAGCTGAATTTTGAATCTTTGAATGACTTGATGTTTACAATTTACCTATTGCATATATAATGAATGTCTGTGGGTGGCTCTGATTCTAATCCATGGGAGTGGACGGCTTTGCTGACCGTAAACCATACTCTTGTCAATTGTGAAGGGTTATTGTGCTCAGCCACATCCTAAGCCTAAAGCTTGCTGGAGCGCTAGGGGCTTGGATATATGAGGAGCTCATATTCACAACAATAGTCCGCGGTGCCCAAGATTCAAACCCAGGTTCTGACGGTTACGAGCCCAGCACTCTACCACTGAGCTACAGAGCTATTCCAATAACCCCGCTGATGAGCTTGGTTGCTACACACCAGTGATCGTGGGTTAATACCTTCTTGCTGTTTTTGTTAAAGCTTTGCCGTTGGAGGACAACTCCGTTGATATCATCCTTACCGATTTACCATTTGGTCAGAGGCACAAGAGTAAAATGATGACTATATCTAATCTGTATCAGAGATGTATGACAGAATTCGCTAGGTAAGCAAGTAGTGGTACACCAAGTAGTAAGCATGTTCAGCCTATTGGTCGGAAGGAATAGTCACCAAATGAAGAATACCCGGTGGCAGTTTGAGCTATTGAATACTCGTAATATAAAGAGTAAAAAGGAAAAGTGAAAGAGCCCACAAGTTAACAGTTTGGTATACAATGTACATGTTGTAGCGGAAATGTTTTTGGTAAATTAGAGAGACCTCTGTAGTCAAAAGCAGTTTTAAACATCCTCATTTATGCAAACCTCAATGCAAACGCTCGAACACACTGCATATATGCAATGTTTTCACTTTGTAGAGTTTTGAAGTCAACTGGTAATATGGTAGTGTTGACTAGCAGTAAACTCTCGGAAGTCCTGACCGCAGTTTCTGCGTCATGCCAGCTTGCTATCACACAGCGGCAACCAGTTAATTTAGGATTGACCGAAGCTTACATCGTATCTCTAGAGCATGAACACAAGAAAATATCACAGATTTTATAGTACTTTTATAGTATT
>Ga0224511_10002171_pt1 | contig 12914 bp, 4 predicted proteins | sample SF_May12_sed_USG_2_FD_169988 | JGI IMG/M metagenome (GOLD analysis project Ga0224511, IMG submission 169988) | Sediment microbial communities from San Francisco Bay, California, United States - SF_May12_sed_USGS_8_1 | ecosystem: Environmental > Aquatic > Marine > Sediment | place: USA...
GCGAAATGTTTGACAACCGAGGGGTCGGTATACCGTCTAAGTCAAAGGCCTCGTCTAGCGAGCTCGTAGACGGCTATGACCTTGCCCAGAAATTTGAGTACCTGCCTGACGATTCGGTCGACAGTGTGCGCCAGCAGGTAGTCTCCCCTTTCCTACTTAAGGATTACGAACCGCCAGCAGGTAGTCTCCCCTTCCTACTTAAGGATTACGAACCGCCAGCAGGTAGTCTCCCCTTTCCATTTAAGGATTACCAACCGTGAAAAAGACACACATTTTCAGCAATACAACAGAAAAACATAAACACATAGTCTCCACTTCCAACCTAAAGCCTCCAGAGCTTGTTCTAAGCGTGGAAAATAAAATATTTTGAATTTCCTCTGAAAATAAATAACTGCTTAATTCAACATAATTTTTTATATACTCTAGAGGATATACTCGTTGCTAGTTTTAAAGAACCATGAGCACAAACCCTGATAATGCCCTTTACAGTATGCACATTAGGTGGAAATAAGTTTCTGTCTGATGGACGGAAACCTAATTTGCACCAGTGTTCATGCATTTTACATCTGTTTAGAATATTTTACCACAATATTTTTTCAAATCTAAGATTAAACATACTCATTTTGTCTTACACATATTTTAAGGGGTTAGTGCAAAACTATTGTAACTTGTTGTATAAAATTAAGGTAGTTAAATAGTTCTGCACCAAGCCCTCAATGGATGAATTTTTTTTATAGTAAATATCTATCCGATTACACATTCTGTGCTCTAATACCTTTATATCATGTCTGAGCTAGATATAGAAAGCTGTAAAGCATTATGTACATCTTTCTCTTAACTTTTGATATTCCGAGAGGTTTTTATAGTTCTAAATTGTAATGCACTGAAAATAAAGAATTCTCAACCTAAACAATTATAAGCGTCTATTTATAAATATCTTTCCATAAATAGGTCTATTGTCAAACGAAATGTTATAGAAACAGAGTTTTGTAACAAGAACTGCACTAAGAGATTTAGTAACTTGAGTATATCTTTTTGCATGAATTTGATATGGATGTTGTTTTCAGAATATCTTGGTATAGGTAGTAAATTGGCCCCTTCTCACAAAAAAACAGTTTTATTTATGTTAATATCTTTATGCATGTTTTTTGAAAGACAGTTATAGCAAGGTGTCAGGTTGTCAGGTCAGGTAAGTGAAGAATAGAATTATTGCACTCAGGAAGATTACTTGGGAATTTTTCTTTTTGTTAGTAAGAACATTATTTATTCTTGTACACCAAGTATTTAAAAAAGAAGCACTGGGCGACTGGCCTTAAGCTTTCTCTTCTATGAGTTTCAGACTGAAGTAAAGTAAAACCAACAAATTAAATAAATAACAAATTTGATTACTTGAAGTTGAATAATTGAACTTTTTATTAGATTTGGTTTGATGCAAAATGTCTGAAAATAGAAATTACCAAAGTAAAATGTAATGAGATTATGCAAAGACACAAAGAGAATAAATGCCTTTTTGCTAGTGCCTGTAATTGGAAACTCCAAATGGAATTAGAATACTAAATGAGTTTTCTTATGATTGGAATTGTGAGCATGATACTTAAAATACTTTAAGTAGAACAATGACTTTAAGCAATTATAATTAAAAAAATATAACTCCCCAACTGTTTTCAAATTCATTTGTCACTGACAGGACAGAAAGGTTTTCAAAATAAAAACACCAATCATTTTGGTAAACGATACAACTAAAAAATTTGACTGTATAAGCTTCACAAAAGTGCTGTCCAAAATGTAAGATGAATGCTATCCAGTGTATATGCATCCCCACATCCCCACATTTCCGCTCCACAGGACTACATGGAGGCCCAGATGGTGGGAAGCTACGAGGCCCCAATAATGTCCTCCTACTCTGAGCGCACCATGGCCGCCCCCCAGAGCAAGGGGGAGGGGGCTGGGTTCAGCTCCTACAGTGGCTCCTCCTTCAACACACACTTTGACCCTGACAATGTCGCCATTGACAAGACTCCTGTTTACTCTGGGTAAGTCGGCTGGCGTATTGTATGGTTTTGTCTAATACGATATTAAGTCTGGAAAATGATCAAACACTAGCTAGATTTTGTTTTTTGGCTGTTATTTCAAGTGATATGAATATGATGTCTCGTTTTACTGCTGGTGAGTGGACTAGCTTCCTGCTCAGGTTGTGTCTGGCCTGATATTTGGAATCTGTTGAGGACAAAAACATCCTAGTATAAGCCATATGATTTTGTTTTTGGTTTGTTATTTCAGGTAATATGAATGTTTTGTCTGTTTATTCTTTAATAAAACTGAAATCTTACTAAGACTTCAAAGAAAGAGTAGAACAGATTTCAAAGAAAGACCCCATACTCTTATTTTTACAAGACACAAAGTTTTGTGTGAGAATAGATTAATAAATGATGATGCATTTTAAAATTGTATTTATTATCTGAAAACAGGAACAGGAGCTTTAATATGTTGTATTTGTCTCGCAGCAAACTAAAATGGAAAAGGTAATGTCACGAGAATGTACTTGGAAAGCTATACTGTTGTTCTGTCATGGTGTGAAAGCTGTTTCTATAACTCCATTTACAGCATGAGCCTGTTGTCCTTGCTATAATACCTTATTCTACGAGGAATGCTGTCCATAATATTGTTTTATGTGTTGTGATTTTTATGTAGAATTCATTTCATTTTCTTGAAGCCAGTGTACATTTAAATATCCTGATTTCTAACCTCATAATGAAGTGGGATTTGCTAACTTTCCAGAATGTAGCATATTAACGTATCGGCAGACTGCTTGAAATAATGTCCAATGCCCGACAAAAATGCGGGAATTTATGTTACGCCATAACGTACAACGTCAATTGGGCCAATCAAAAGACTGAATCGTTTGTGTATTAATGGTTACGTGCACTTGCAATGTTTGACGTAACAAGCTTTCCTTCCATTTTGTTAGGCATCGGACGTCATTTTAAGCGGTCTGTCGATACGTGAATTAGTGGGGCTGTGATATACACAAATGCTGGCTGCAAGAATGTTTCTGTTTTTGTCAGATGTTGCTTTATTTTGTAGAACACTAGACACACAGTGTTTTGTTTTGTTGTTTCAATCATTTGTCATCATCTCATTATTGTTTTCATTATCACTATAGGCCTGAGAAAAGGTACGGTACCCAATATTTTCACTTGCAGACCAGTGACATGTGGCTGTTACTAGGATTTTTATTTTAAAAAATTGTGGGAAAAATTGCATAGAATGATTTCATTTTAAAAGAATTACAATACAAATACTTAAAAATCAGAATGTATTTAATAGAAAGTCCTTTAGAATGCATTTGAAGTCTCGGAACAGAATGATGTTATTTTCAAGATTTCCTAAAACTACTTAAAAATGATGATGTCTGACAAATAGTCGGACAAGAAACAGGAAGTTTGTTATTGTCACCAACAATACACTGTGTTCCAAATGTTCCTTTACACTGATTTCACAGATTTTAATTAAAAAATAAAATTAAACACATGAAACATCTTAAAATATATAGCACTATAAAAGTCAGTGTAATTAAGGGCAGTTGAAAGGCCAAACCTATTCTATAGTCTGAAACATGACATTTTTTGTGGAAAAAATGACAAGAAGGTAAATATAAACATGATAATGAGAACAACTGCTGATGGAACTATTGGTGTGCAGTGTAGTGTTGGTGACCAAACTTCCTGTTCCGTGTCTGACATTATTTCTGACAGCAATGTTAGCATTATATAATGGTATATAATTTCCCACTGCAGCCACATGTCTGGTCATTGTTGAGCACAGACAGCCAGAATGTTGTATACTATTGGTGCATGCCTTCCTTTCTCCTGCAGTACTGTGTCTACTGTGTCTACTGTGTCTCCTTTCAATCTTTACTTCATGGTACCATTTCATTCGAAACCAACAGTGTAATTTTACACATTTAATTATTTTATGATGATTTCCTTTATTATGGCCCAATATTATATAGTACAATTTTATAAACTATCTTTAAGGCATCATCTAAAGTTAATATTACTCTATTACATCAAACTTATCTCAATTGATTTTTACTTAATTATAAACAGAATGTTTTCCTGGTTTAAAGGGCTTTTGTGCATGTTTGATGTTAAACATTGTTGTCTGTTGTAGTTCATAGTTTTATGTTGTACTTAAATAGTGTTTTAGCTCGTTTTGACCCTTAGATAAATACATGTATATATATGTAGGTTCTAGAAAAATTGATAACATAAAAACTGGCTGTGTTTATGAAACTTAACTAGTGCACACTTATCAATTCTGAAAAGGGGGAACAACTGTGTATGAAATACTATGATACTCAAGGGAGGCGATTTTAAAATCTTCACACTGGACCCAAGTACCGGTACTTGAAAAGTTTAATGGGTTTTTTATTGTGTGAAAAACTTTAATTTGCTGGAAGAGAAAATGATTCGGCTGACAACAATAATGAACGGTTGTCTGCACTTGTTGTCTTGATTGTATGTGGCAGGTCTGGACGTTAAGATAAGTAGGGAGATAACCTGATGATTGTGACTGCATTCTGAATGTCAGCAAATTCCCACCATGTCAGAATCCATCTATCTCAATAATGCAAAAATATAGAAAATGTCTACTTTTGATTTGTAGCTATGATGGTGTGAACATCTCATATACAGTGCTAGGTGACCCTTCAAACTAGGGCTTTTGTGTAGGCTGTCTAGTGTCTAGATAGTTTACATCAAAAGAAAGATGCATCTTTGGATATGTTTTGTCCATTTTGCACCTACTGCTGAAGCTACCATGTTTATTAATTCTCTGTCCAGTCCATTACCAGTCTTTCTTAAAAAACCATCCGACCACACAAGATTTTATTGTCCAGATTATTTTGCTTGGTGATTTTAATGATCATTTAATAAAATTTGGTTTTCTTCTTCTTGTGCCCAAAGGCGTCTAGATCAGGCCATTAAATGACAATCTACACATTTTTCTTTTTTTATAAAAATGCATGAGAACTTTCAATGCCCATAAAATTAATTAATTTTTTATTTTAAAAATCCATTTAAAAATAAAAACCTAAAAATTTGCCTGTATAAACTGTCAGACAATTTTATTTATTAGTTAGCCCCAGTAGCAATTCAATATTGTGACATAAATTAATGAACATGTCACAAAGTTTGGTAGTGCAGTTTGAAGCAGAACATTATCGAGTGAAATCAAGGCATTAATGAATGCATGTGCATGCATATTTAAAACAATCACATCAGATCTGTTGCAGTATGTAAATAAAGACTGATGTGCACTATATGTATAACTTGTAAAATCAAGTCCCAAATTGACATTTCGAAATTTAAATTGACATGTTTTATGGTCTAGTAGGATAAACAGAAAGCTCTTTAATGCAGATTGACAAATAAAACTATTGTTTTACAATTACTGCTGTTTTATGCTAGTGAGACAGACACAGTATGAATCCCATTGGCTCGCACTAGGTTATCTTTTTCTCCTGTAGTTGGGTGGGGTGAGTTGTAATTACATTGTATCTGTCTGTATATTTTCCACATGGCCCTATGGTATTGATGGGCTAATTAGATAGGCCAGTGATACGGCTTTTGTTTCTGTGGGGACAATTAGCTGCATTATTGATACCAAATGGCTGGAATTCTGAATTGAGAGCATTAACTAACTTCTTTTTTTTGCTTGAAAGGCAGTCTTTTTTCTCTGTCATTCCTAAACATTTTTTGTAGATGAAAACAATTTATTATTATGGCCTGCTTAATGTTAGTTTTTGAAGTCAATATTTGCTAATTCAGTTAATATTTAGAAACATTTTGGAACCAGGGATCTATCAGGATGCAAATTATTAGTTATATTATTTTATAATTAAAATTTACTCTGTTGGATATGTTGTTAAAGAATTAATTTTCTTTAAAAAAATTACTTAAAAGTTCAACATTTGCCTCCTCAATCTTTAGTTTTAGTTATCTATTTGAACTTTTAAGGGTTCTTTCCAGTAAAAAATTGCTGCTTTAGTCTAGAATCTTGAGTTTTACTGCCTTGCTTTCTCTGTTTCTCCATGCAATGTCTGCCCTTGCTATTTCTACAATTATTTTCTGTCATCAAGTGTCTGACACAAGTGGAGCACTATTTCACTGAGTTTTCTGTGTGTTTACAAAGATCTTGAATTCCCTGGCTGGTCCATTGATGCTTTTAAAACCCATATGACCCCAGGTATTGTGTTGGAGTGTATAGATCATAATACATTAGATCTCGGCCATTAGCGGCAGTACACAGACGAATCATTTACTGTCATGTATCATAGCTTCTTTGAGTATATCAGTTGTCGATAATTGAGCCAACTGGGGTGATTAATGTGTTGAGACCAGAATATTGATAAATAAGCTCTGTGCATAAAGATAACTTTCTGACATAGAAAAAGATATTCGTAATCATAGCTTGGGGTGTAAGAAATTAGTAGCAAAATAAATAATGTTTAATTAATGCATTTTCACATTTTCATTTAAATGATTTCACATTCTGTTACTTGTTTTTGCTGTTGACTGCTACATGTAGTGTTAAGTGTGTTAGAGTGAGTCAGGGGGAACCAGTCTAAAGCAAAAGCAGACTGCTAGGTGTGCACTGGCTCAGATTGATAAGTGTTGAACCAGTCAGTCAGGATGTAAACATAGGCCAGGAAACATTCGGTCTGCTAGCTGAGGGAGTTTAATTACAGAAAACTGGATTTATTACATATACATTGTACATTAATATAAAAGAAAAATATTGTGATTAAGAGGCTAGATAAATAGCAAAGTGTATTTAATGGATTTATGTTTGCTTCTGGGATAATTGACAAGTTAATGAAATCAGTGACTTGTGTTTAACCTTTACTGAGATAATATCAGTTGACAGACAATAATTTATTGTAACATTAATTAAATAACTACACTGACCAACGGAAACAACAAGTGCCTTTTATGAAGTATTCCTAGGAAATTCATTGACAGGAAGTTAACATAAATAGCAATATTAATAAATTGATTGTCTTTATATTTTGGAATATCTGCATACACACGCCACTAACACAATGACTGTTGTTGATCGTAGCTTCCTGGTGAGTTTTATGGTGGACGCGCGCGGAGGCGCCATGCGCGGCACCCGACACAGCGGTATCAGGTTCGTGATCCCGCCCGGCCGCGCCGCCGGACCCACACGCGTGCTGTGCCGCCTCATCAAGAAGGAGAAGCTGCTGCACCTACCGGTTCTCAACGAGGGGGAGGCCTTCGCCAACCGCATCATCGAGATGGGTCCGCAGGGAACCAAGTTCCTCGGGTAAGAGTTGTTTCATGTGTTTAAAATTATTCCATGATACAAGTAAAATAAATAATATTTAAGTCATCAAATATATAAATAGTCATTTCCATTGCACATTGAAGCCTATTTGTTATACTGGAAGTGTATTTTTTCATGAACAATAAAATCATTTTATAAGCTGTTGAATTTTATAATTTTTATGCTGTGTGAAAAGGGATATAAATAATAATTTTTCTGTATCCTCATGAGGAAGTTTCACATTACAGTTAGTGTGTTTTTCATTAGCGACAAAGCTGTCATTTGTGACAGGAAACCTTGACAACATCTTTGTCAAAATTCTGTCCTACAGTGTGGTAATGTGCCCAGTGCTGAGAGCTATGTTAATCAATGTATATTGTAAAGCCTTCTCAATAGCCAACACATACACACAATACTCACATTACAACTGAAGCAAAACAGCTCGTTTGCCAGTCTTATTATCAATAATTACTCCCCATAACTTCTCCACCATAACTTGTAGCAATTGTTCACCCCAGGGGCAGCTCGCAACAGCTGGTCATACATGTTGATAACCATCTGGTGAACAAGGTCAAGGTCACTTAACACATAATATTGTTACATTTGTATTTTGCTCTTACAGCAACCATTTTGTAAATAGACAAAAACAAATACTGCAACTTTTGAAACATGCAAAACCTAGTATATCTGGTACAAAGTGGGTGTTTAAAACCTTAAATGCTTAGTGGTAATCAATGTCTGGGTCCTTTGGGAAAAAAGGAGCAATTAATGTACATTTTCCATCTAGTTTTTTATGATTCATTAATAGCTATACTTTGGACGTTGTACTTCTCTAATTTATGTCTAGCTGTTTTATGCTCAGTTTGTGGAAAAGAATTTCAGTGGGGAATGTTTAACCATAGGTTAAAATGCTCATAAATGCTCATGTATACATGTTTATACTAATTAGTATTAATTACGCTTGACCTATTCATAAACATGTAATTTTGCATCTTAGACAGGGGTGCCTATCTTGTATTAGCATTAAAACCTTTGATCCAGCATCATAGAAGTTGTTTTAAGGGTAAAAGCTATTCAGCAACATTATCGTGTTTAATGAACCATTATTTTTACAACTGTATTTTCATGCAATTATTTTCAATTATATGTATTACATAATCTGTTAAACCCTCTATTTAGGCAGGCTCACAGTGTTTATCAGATGTGTCAATTTATCTAAATTGCTGTCAGTTTGAGTTTAAATTCATTGTTTAAGATTTTAGAAACAAAACTATGCATGCCCAACTAGATAAGATAGATACAAGCAATATCCTCTTGATGCATTTCAGCTGACATAGGAATTTTCTTCGTGACACATATTTCATTATGTATTGTAGAAAATGTCAGATCAGCATTTAATCTGCCACAATACCACAATACAATCATCATATGGTGTTTGCATAATACTTTTTATTTTCCCTGAATGTATAAAACGGTTCTGAAACCTAATGTCTCTTTGTTTGTCAGTGGAATTAGATTTCAATTTAAATGTTGGAATGCTTGGACTCCCATTGAGAAATAAATGATATAATTTCAGGGGAACTTTTATGTAAAATATAAATGCTTCTGGAAGTTGGCAGTTATATACAGATATTTTAACATAAAACTATTGTGAACTATACAAAAGACATCCAGTAAAACTCTAGTAGACTATACAAAGGACATCCAGTAAAACTCTAGTAGACTATACAAAGGACATCCAGTAAAACTCTAGTAGACTATACAAAGGACATCCAGTAAAACTAGTAGACTATACAAAGGACATCCAGTAAAACTCTAGTACAAAGGACATCCAGTAAAACTAGTAGACTATACAAAGGACATCCAGTAAAACTCTAGTAGACTATACAAAGGACATCCAGTAAAACTCTAGTAGACTATACAAAGGACATCCAGTGAAACTCTAGTAGACTATACAAAGGACATCCAGTAAAACTCTAGTAGACTATACAAAGGACATCCAGTAAAACTCTAGTAGACTATACAAAGGACATCCAGTGAAACTCTAGTAGACTATACAAAGGACATCCAGTGAAACTCTAGTAGACTATACAAAGGACATCTAGTAAAACTCTAGTAGACTATACAAAGGACATCCAGTAAAACTCTAGTAGACTATACAGAGGACATCTAGTAAAACTCTAGTAGACTATGCAAAGGACATCCAGTAAAACTCACATAAACATACTAAGGACATCCAGTGAAACTCTAGTAGACTATACAAAGGACATCTAGTAAAACTCTAGTAGGCTATGCAAAGGACATCCAGTAAAACTCTAGTAGACTATACAAAGGACATCCAGTAAAACTCACATAAACATACAAAGGACATCCAGTAAAACTCACATAAACATACAAAGGACATCTAGTAAAACTCTAGTAGACTATACAAAGGACATCCAGTAAAACTCACATAAACATACTAAGGACATCTAGTAAAACTCTAGTAGGCTATGCAAAGGACATCTAGTAAAACTCTAGTAGGCTATGCAAAGGACATCTAGTAAAACTCTAGTAGACTATACAAAGGACATCCAGTAAAACTCACATAAACATACTAAGGACATCCAATAAAACTCTAGTAGACTATGCAAAGGACATTCAGTGAAACTCTCATAAACTATGAAGGGAACACAAATCTTGATTCAGACATCAGATACATTCATGAAGAATGTACAGAATGCAAGTTTTACCCATCTCCACAGTCACACAGTGTGTTGCTGATAAGCCCCAGCCTACTGCTCATAAGCCCCAGTGTGGCTGATCGGCAGTCTTACCTGAGTGTCCTATCTCCCACTCTGATCAATCAGATGCAAGAATGTGTTCATGTAATGTTGGGAGATAAACCTACTGGGACATCAACAGACATAACTTTTACTGTCTGGTTTACATTGATAAGATTTGTTTTTACATTGGATGATAAAGTTTTGTTTGTGTCTATTTTGTCTGCTTTGGCTGGCATAGATAGATAGTTGTCTATGCATTCCAAAAAAACCATAAGTACATTTTGAAGCAAATAAGAAATAAAGCCAAACAATGACCTTTAGAGCTTGTCATTCAGACAACTTTTGACAACTTTGTTTCATTGTGTTTTTATCTGTGCAAAACCTGCCAAGTTCAACTTTTTGGTGAACTTGTGTTATGTTATTTGATTGCATAACTTACAGGTGAACATACATTACAATGCCAGGTTTTGTAATCAAGCAAGAGTTTCTTATCATAAATGCCTTCATTGTTCCTACTTTAATAAAGTGTTATTGCAAAAGCATGTAATAAACACATTCTGCCAAAATGTCTGCGAGATTTGAGCCAAATTATATTTTGAATATTTCATCTTGGAGATTAATGATTGATAGAAAAAAACACACAAGAAATAGAATCTACTGAATGTTGGCAGGAAATCAGCTTTCACCAGCATGTGTTCAAATTAAATGCTTTCGCAAATTCCTAAACAAATCTGCTTCCAGAAAGAACAAGGTCTTAGAATGGAGGATACACAAAAAGTAAAATGAATCAGCAAGTTTTAATACTCAAATGCAGCAACTATGCGAAAGCAGATAAATATTTAGATATATTTATAATCAATGTGGCTTAAATATCTTCCTGGAATTGGCTAGTCTGTAACTTCAAGTCATGAGTTGTGATTAATGTCTTCCAACTAAAGCTTCAAGGTCAAGGTCACACTTTTGCCAAGATGAAAAATGTCAGGATTTACAGCTTTTAGAAGCACGCCATTGCATTCCATTGCATACATTTCATTTTATGATAAGATGTTAGATGGCTAAAGTTTTGTATTTTTGCTGCTACAATGTAGCACTAGCCTCAGGAGGCAGTTCTCAGGACAAAAATGATGACACAGTCTAAAGCTGTTATTATGTTATGACTAATATCTCATTTGTAGCTGACTGGTTTCCTACACCAGTAATGCAGTTGGCATTCCGAGATCCAGGTGCACATGTGTGCTGGGTAGGTTTGGTAGCAGTTTGCCTGATTGAAGAAAGTTACTGCATAGTATGGCTTCCATACAACTTTCACAAGGCAGGGTCAAGTAAAAAACGCAGTCATCTCAATGAAAAAATATATCTTTTTGGAAGTGAGTAGCTGTATAGTATGGTATCTATACCACATAATTATGTGATAAACATGGGTTACATGGGGATCTGCATTGTTCTAATTAAGCAGTAATGCTGAGAAATGCTTCCCAATTACAAGTGTAAGGAGGTAATGAAATAATTAATTGGACACAATGTATGCAACTTGATATACAGTGTGTGGGGCCAACCTTGATTCTGATGGTAGTAATAATATAAATGTTCAATATACAACTCAATACACAGTTACACATTTTTGTGATTTGGTTGGTTTGATTTGATGTTACACCATTTTCAACACTGATCAGTTGTTACTTCAGAAGTTGGTTCACCTACTTTCACTTTTCTGGGACGCTTAGCTGACCTTTAAAGCGTAACCAGTTCCGAATGCAAAAACTCTTAACAATAACTGCCCAACTTGAGTCAAGGTTAGTTATATAAGATGCATTTTGTGTTAAATAATTAAAAACTTGGTTGTTCATCTTGACAGTAAAAGTTTCCTAGAACACCAAAGTCACTCAGTGTGGTCATTATTGATGGCTATGATGGCCCTATCAGTGTTCTTCGATCCATCATTCTGGAGGGTGCCGACAAAATACTCGGCCTGTATTACCGCCTCCATGACACTGTGTCAACAAGCGCTGATGGAGTGCCGTCCATCAACAGCATTGATCTGCTTCCATGAAATCCTAACTCTGCACAAACACAAGTCTTCCATTTCTCCCTGGAAATGTTAGGCAAAACCTGGTCCCTTGTAATCTGTATCCAAACTATGCATACACATAAAACTCATTTTCCATCTCTTCCTGGAAATATTGGTCAAACTTGTTGACAATTCCTGACTGGAAGAAACAGAGTTTGGTCACACTGTTTGGCTACTGGCATTTTCTTGACATCTCCTTGTTATATTGGGCAAACATATTATTGACAGTTCTAGAAACAAGAAATGTTGGCCCGGGAACCTTATCTACTTTGTTTAAGTGAAGTTATAGATTAATTAAGCAATTATGATTATGACTTATTCTTCTGTGTCTGCGATGACCTCTCATGGGTGTACATGGTGACAATCTATAAGACTGAAACTTTGAATCTGTCGCATCCAATGGTATGTAAAATCAATTGATATCCCGGATAAGCTGATGAAACAATTCCCGACTTGCCGGCCTGCATTGGACTGGCAATTCTGTGGTCCGAGCTTCCATTAAGATGTCTGATCCCTGGGGGCAGATTTACTTGCTGCATGTGGAGAGTGGGAGAGTCATGTATTATGTTGTAGTTGAGTTTTGGGCCAGTCTGCCAAACAATTCACATGTAATTGACTTTAGGTTCCATCAGGAGACAAGCAGACAGAACCTATTGGTGGTGCTCCATCCTGGATTATTTATGGTGATTTGATGACCCAGTCTTGAAACATTCATGTTGTGTAATGTGTAT
>Ga0224511_10002172_pt1 | contig 12908 bp, 7 predicted proteins | sample SF_May12_sed_USG_2_FD_169988 | JGI IMG/M metagenome (GOLD analysis project Ga0224511, IMG submission 169988) | Sediment microbial communities from San Francisco Bay, California, United States - SF_May12_sed_USGS_8_1 | ecosystem: Environmental > Aquatic > Marine > Sediment | place: USA...
TGGGTTGGTGGGGTAAAAAATTGGGGAGTTGACACAGATGTGGTGGGGTGACCAATCGCTATCGATTGTTTCAATCATGTCCTCCAGTCTTAAAAGGAGAGGAGACAACACGTCTGCATAGTTGCAGCGATTAACCGGACGGAGAGTCGTCTAGTGTGGCAGTACCATAATGTTGCTAAACTCCCGGAGACAAGACTCGCACGTAGCCAGAGTCGAATGCGATTACATTTATTGACGAACATGAACAATGTTTACTTACCAATTACATGAGTATGCGAAGCTCTCTGGGTACTCAACGTTGACTTGTTGACAAGCTTTTCGATCAGTTCCAGAGGATGACGGCCCCTATGCCGAAGAAGTCTCCCATAATCTCCTGCTCCGTAAGTCCCAGCATTCATAGCAATGGCGATAACAGTGAAGTGCAGGCTACAAATACAAAGCAAGACAGCGGCTGATAAAGTAACCATGCTGCATGGGGGGGGGGGAGAAGCACTGCCTTAGTGGACATTGCTTTCAGCTTTGGACCAAGTGATCGGGTTTTGATTTTAGGTTTGGGTGTCACTCTGTGCTTTTTCATTCGTAGAATTCGGATTACGGTGTGAAATAAAGGAGGCCCACTTTATTGGTACTCTATTGGACAATCCATGTAAAACAAGATTATCTTATTGCGTTACCAAGGGCTACCGCTTATATAAAAACAGCAAAAGGCAGATGAGTGCATCTTGTCGATTGAACAGGCCAGACAAGTTTTGTCTACATGTCTTAAAAGTTTCTGATATCAGCTGTAGATCATGTGGACACACCCTGTTCACATACGACTGAGTCAGGCAGTGTTAGCTGAACAAATAAACAGAAGAGACTACATATTCATAACCATACGAATGAGATGAGTGCGGTCAAACCATCATTCACAATTACACCTCGCCCTAATGCACAGCACTGTCGAACCTCTAGTCTTCTAGCCCATGCACTAGCCAAAAAGTTCACCTTCAAGTCATAAAATAGGTGGTCTGGTACCTGCCTGTTATAGACTTTTGAGGCAGCTAAAATTTTATGTTGGTATTATGGCATCGACGTTGGATGGTGCTGATGGCAATGAGACACTGGTGACGCCGAACAAAGCTATAAAACTACAACAACAATAACTTGTCAACTAGTCAAACTGGGTGCCTCCGTGCAGCTCCGTACGAGAAAACCCAATTTCCGGCCGGTTGTATGAGCGTATCCATAGAGACCCTTCGGCGTTGTCTTCTCGCGCTTCCTAATTGGTTCCTAATTGGTCCAACTTATTAGGTCAACGATATAATTTGTAGCGCGTCTAGCTTTATAGTTTCTGAACCCAACCCAAACTTTCCTATCAGGAAACGTACAACCTGGTTAGTTTTCAAAGATTTCGCCCCAGTCTCTTATCAGTGCTACAAAAAGTCAACCGACTGCAAATACGGTGTAAGTACAGGATACGGGCTTGACCTATTTATCCCCAACAGTAAAGACGGCCTGTGTCAATTTATGGTTTTCCGTTCTGCACTGCAGACAGACTGACACTGACAGGTCACACTCACAGTGAGTGTGACTGACTGAGTGAGTGACTGTGAGTGTGAGTGACAGTCTGAACCTACTCTACGGTACGACTAATATTGAATATAATGCCGTTACAGTACACGTCCAACTCCAAATCCAATGTTTTGTCTTTGGGTTGACTTTGAGGCAGCCCCTGGCTATGAAGTATTAAGAGTGACTAAATATCGGCAACTCGCTAGTTTGTTGCTACCCACTCCTTAAACTAGGTGGTTTTTCGGGGTCCACTAGCATTCGCTGACTGACTCATCTCGTTGTTGAATGAGTCATTGACTTGGTGACTCAATCGAGTCAGACACTGGAAAAATGTACTCATCGAAATGCCTAGTCAATCACTGACTCTCTCAGTCACTAACTTTCTTCATCACTGAGCTTGCTCAGTGGGTCACACTTATGGATCATTAGTCTCTTACCACGAATCAATACACTGAAGAAATAATGATGATTGCTTTGATGGCAGGTTGAAAGAACAGCTGGATGCCAGTCAGCATAATGGCTGGAGCCATGGATGAGGTGGATCCAGCGAAAGAGAAGCTCATGGCTGATATGTCACTACCATGTGTATTGAGACCTATTCTAAGAGATGTAAGCTTGCTGATCACTGGGCTCCAACTAGCTAGGGGGCCAGTTGTGGGTTAGAGTTAGTGGTTAGAATACACAATTTGCGGCAGTGAATCAAGAAACATCCATTGTGGTGGCAGAAAGGGCATTTGACCTTATTTCAATCTTGAGCACCTACAAGGTCTGTCAACCAGACAGCTAACTCCATTACCTGAACAGGGATTAATGATATAGAGTATAAACAGAAGCACTGTAATTTAACTGATGTCTATCGGAGCTGGTGGATAGATAGCCAGAAGGGAGTGTTCACCCTGGTAAAGCGGACTAAAGTAGCCATGCCAGACAAACTGTAGGTGACTCGGTTCTTTCACAGATTGCCAATTTCTTTTCCATCTGTCCAGAAATATTAGTTCATGCATATCACTTGGTTGACCAATTCCCTCCTACCTCCTGTTCCCATGCATATCATTGGTTGACCGATTCCCTTCTGACTCCTGTTCCATTTGGATTTGTTAATCTAAAACTTAGGATTGAGAAGCGCATCATTTAGACTTATGACACCTAAGTGGGTTCTTTATGTCATTATGTCATCAACTCACTGTGTGGTGTAAAATATATTTCCATACCCCTCCCTTATCAGAAGATCTTTGATCCACTTATTGGATAATCTGATTCCGTTGAGACGCGAGATTCCTTTAGCAGTTGGTTCGATCCATAATATTTATCTCACCATTGGTATGAGTATCCTGCTTCAGGTTTCAGAGCAGTTGCGCTGTGTCTTTCACTAACTTTATTCTCATTCATCCCACCTAGTTTGAATCCATAGGAGGTTCTTCCATATCGCACTATGGCACTTTCATGACGTACAAAACTTTCCACCAAATAGCGCTTCCTGTAAATATTGTTACTTTTCATTATAATCTTTTGCCCTATCATCTTGTAGTTAGAGGGCCAGAGTTATGATACGACCCTCGTCAGAGAAGCATTAGACTCGGTTGAGACTTTCTACCCTGGATTCTCACACTTCTTTATAAACGGAATTCTGAATAAAGCGCAAATACAGAAAGAAGTAGATTTCTCTGAGGCCATACTAAAGTAAGTGTTGCGATGAAAATATGGTGTATTTTATTGTGCTACATTCGCCCGGGACAACTACGGCTTGAGTCTAGGATTTTTCCACATTTAAGTGCTCTCGACGCTGAACTGACCCTGCTACCCGATTTATCATCAACTGTGCGTAATTGGAGCTACTACAACAACAATACGACATCCTTTCCTCTAGTTATTGAATGCGCATTGTTGCGATAGGCTCTCTCATACCGAATTCCGCAGCTAGATGATGTGGATTGGCGATATTTAGGAAGGCTAACTGGCGACCAGTTGGGTCGCTTGACCGGACACTGCATCAGCCCCAGCACACTCATTTTAGTCTCTTTTTTTGCGTTCCGTTTCGTGAAGCGATGGCTTAGTGGATAGCGGACTGGGCTTTGGACCAGGGATCCCTGGTCTCTTGCAACCCCCTTGATTTCGGACCACAACGTTGAACAAACGAGGTCCGCCCACCTTCTCTATGGAGCGCACGGGTATAACAGAAAATCGCATAATGACTCACCCCAGAAAATGTTAAGTGAAATAGACTCAGTAGGCCAAATTCTGTGCCACTCCTGACAGTTGGTCTGTCTTGGAGACACAAGATTAGCCTTTACTAAACCCGATGCTGCATCAGGCGGGACATGCTCATTTTAGTCACACTGTTGCGCCCCGTTTTATAGTGATTTCATGGTGTGTAATTATTATGCCTAAACCCCCTCATCATCTCTCCATAGGCAACACTCACAACATCACAGTGTACCATCAGACCAAACCATTGGTCAAACCATGTGACATGGCCCGTGGGTGGTTCCTAATGCATGGTCGCTCACAATACAAATTTTGGTTTTTGCAGGTTAGCGGTGCCAGGGTAAAGTTGAAATTTGTTGATATTGGAGTTTGAAACTTATTTTCATTCAAGTTCTGTTTCACTTGGGGAATGGATCTAGATCCTGATATCACTGCATTGTTGCCTATGACGCTTGTGTTGGTTTTTACACTTGAAGTGCAGCTCGGCTCTACTCACTTGATATTACCAAGAGTATGCCCCTATTGATAGAGCAGGAAATCAACAAACTGGCACAAATTTGCCATCCCTTTGGGACACACTTTTGACCATCATGGTAGCAAGACACTCCATGGCTCAGCGACTCTTTCCATGAAAATGAAGATGATCTTATCTCAGTGATAGATGCTTTCATGTAGAAGACAATGCCCTAGTACCATCCCTTCAATCGTGCAGCCCGTGCTTCATGCTGAATCATCGGGTGCTCTGGTAGAGTGAAGCTAACCCTCGCCATGATCCGCTTTTACTATGTCAATCCTGCCTAGGTAGGGACTTCATTAGTTGCGGTCTTTATCGCATTGCGACTGACAGCGAACTAGAAGACAATAATTTCTTTCTCTGTCATAGATTGTGGACTGACCAGCCCTCTAGGACAAACCATTCGTCATCCTTGAAACAGGACTCCGTATAGCTCAGTTATGTAACATAAGATGACCTTATGTGATGTATGTCTTCACATACCTTCATCTCTTTGTCTGTTGTAGATTGGAAGGTTCCGGAGACCAGGAAGATATTCGCATTCGTCGTCAGGATCCCGTGTTTAGAGATCTTCAGCTGAGATCGTCACGATTAAAACTCATCCTAGGCAGAATACCCGCGGAAATTGCTGATAGAAAGAAGTTTCTAGATACAATCAAGTGAGTCCTTGGTCGATAGCTCCAAACTCCTACTTGTCATGAAAAACAGAATGTGGTTTGTTAAGCCCATGAAGCATTCTTGTTTATGCAACATCTTTTGCAACTAGTTGTACAATCCGACTATCCGCATTCATTCTGGAGAAAAAGTCGCGCAAAATTCTGACTTGAATAGAGAGCAACTATCAATCCACAGCAATGTGGATGATCTCCGAAACCTGTTTCTTGTCATTCAGCAAATACGACTGCCTACAACTTCCACTGCAAAGTTCAGGTTCTATCAATTCCTCAGCCGTTCAAACTGTAAAAATATCTTTTTTGTATGTCAATCAAAAACAGTTCTTGGTAAGATGAAGATCTCTCGTACTGCTAAGATAGAGATCTTGGGTATGCCTTTGTGAAGGATGTTATTGTACAATTAACTGATTGTCTCCTCTTCCATGACAGGATGCAGTGATAGATAACCAGTAGCTTACTAGGCCCGGTCGGCTGTGCGTAGATCATTATCACCATGGACATATGGTCATATTTTACACGCCTATGGGCCATTTTGTGTGATGTGCCCGCTTCATCTGAAATGCAGTCTCAATGTATACCACAGAGGAGTTGGGGTCAGAGGTTTTCAATTCAACTCCCCGCATCGATCTTATCGGGTTCGTAATGAGGCCCATTCTGCGAGGTATGCCCCTCATATGACACACCTTGGGAAACTCTGAGTTTAAATGTCCGTAATTCAATGTTCGCGCACTTCTGACACTGGTTAGAATACAGGACGTGAAATGAAGTGAAACTGTGTCACAGCTGAGGACCGAATCACGGTTGGATACCTTCATGTCACCACCGTTGACTTTCCACTGAGAGATTCCATTATTTCCATTATGATGTTTTGTAGAGATATAGCTCAGGCCATTAAACACCTGCTGGACGCAGTGAATGAGGTCTTTGGACACATACATTCCATGGAAGAGAAAAATAACTTGGATAAGAAAAAACGAGAGTTTGTGAAATATTCAAAGAAATTCAGTCAGACGCTAAAAGAGTTCTTTAAAGACAACAGGTGGGTTATGGGTATCCAGACGTAACACTAGCTGATGCTTAGTTGTTGCCGATTACTGGTATAATCTCCTAATAATAATAGTATTAAATAATAATAATATTTTCTCTATAAACCCTATGTTCACCCTGTCTGTATTAAAAGACTCGACTAGGGAAAATTTCACCCAGGAGTTGAATCTGGTTGGCTGTTGACAAGTTAAAACTTTCTGGTGCTGCTTCTGAGCGGTTGTAGCATGGACCATTTTTGAAATTGTGTCCGTTACTTGGCTGCATGCTAGCCATAGAAATATCCTTCTACTACTGCTCAGAGGGGAGGATAACTCAGTTGCAGGTTTCGAATGACCGAACTTCTGTCTCGACCTGGCCGCGCTAGCATCAAAGGCAGGTTGGTAAGGCCGTCATTGGTCGTGTAGGACTGGTCTCTCTCCAAACACGGCCAGATCGGGTCAGGCGAGGTTAAAGGCTGGGTGTACTCCATATCACATTACAATGTTATTTAACAATATCATGTGTGATATTATGCTATGTGGTCCGTTCATGGGAGTCGCCTCCCTGTACGTGCTTACCTAAATCTGAAGACAACTCTTGACAAAATAAGGCTCGACCAACAGCCCCAGGAATTGGTCTAGGTTAGCACGGGCTGTACACCGGGGCTGAAAGCTCTGTCGTTTGAAGCCTGCACATGGCTGTATGTTGATCATAGAGTTATCCCCCCCATTCCCTATGAGAGGATAAGTCGAGGATAAGTCGATGATTCCTTGTTAACTCGAGCAAGAGTTTTCATTCCTTGCTGTCGCTTTGCCCGTAGTCATATGGCTCGTATGAGCAGGTAAGACTATGCCTGTGAGTTATGTGACATTAATCAGAGTATGAGACTGTTTGGTGAACTTTTTCCATGTGGGTGTGCGTTGTTTCACTGGAGATGGGTCCCTTTGTATGCCTGTCGGCGGTCACTTTTCTGTACGAGATCTCAACCTTTTGTCGAGACCATGTTATCCCATCCCGAGTATATCTATGTATGCTGATAGAACTAGGAGGATGTGTCTTATAGTGACAGTGGCATTTAGAGCACAAACAAAAACACACAAAGTCCTGCCTCTTGCTGTAGTTGCCATCGATATGAATATATGGATAGACATCACAAATAGCTACGAACTACCCCGGAATCACTAGAATTATATCACAAGTTGCCTTGTCTTTATGTTAGAGAGCAAACAACTCCACACTAGCATCGGAGTTGTCTAACCCTTTCTGGATATTCTACAGCGAGCCCACTTAAACTTTCCATTTTAATGATGTGGGAACCCAATGAGACTGATATGTACTGCGGACTGATTGTCAATCCATATATTCATCATATCAATGGTAATTATTGATTGGAGAGGAACCTCTTTCCCTACTGGAATTTATCACAGAGGCCCTGAGAACCCTTCCTATAATGCCACTGACACTTCGACCCCGCTTCTCTTTGTCAACATAACATCACCCCATGCACTGTTTTCAGGGATGAGCAACTGAAGCGGTAGGTTTGCATCTTTCGCTCTTGTGAGCCTAACCCTGCTTGTTACGATTTTGTTTGTAATTGATCCATCACCATAGAGTTATATAGAACGGTGTAGCGTGTTCTGTATAGCTCTATGCTATATGTGAGGCGTTTCCTCAGCAGTAGGCTAGCTTTATAATGCCAAATAATTCATCCTCGCTAGCCTGATTTGCCATGATACTTTCGTTAGGCAGAGAGTTGGTGCCTAGTTAGTTTTTCTTCAGTATACCTAGTTTTTATTGTTAGTGACATTGTACTAGCGGAGCAGTACATAGACATATAATTCTAATCTATTATATGTCTATGCGTCTCATCATTAGACTCCATTGTATTAGAGAGTCGTAGCTTAGTAGTCAGCGAGTCAGCGAGTTAGTAGTCAGGAGGAAGCGAATCCAAAGTCAATCCAATCCCGAGCACCCTTGTTGGGTAGAGAGCAAATTTCACGACTCTGCAGAGGGAAAAGCCTGAAATAAAATGAGTAAAATATTCATGGTGAAGATTCTAAGTTTGTGCATCACTAGGTCTTGGCTCCCCATCGGATTTGGATCGCAATGTTAAATAAAGGAAGCCCGACTATAGAGTGCCCTCTCAGTGTGGCCCTCCTTGTTTAATGTCGCAACACTATGGCAGGAAAACCACGGACCATCGGTCCTGAAAGCAAGCCATTGAGTTAGTGATGCCAACTGCGTAAAACAGGATAATCTTCTCTTTAGTTAGTTTTCCGCCATATTTAATACCACGCTTGGCAATCAGCATGATGCGGGAGTCCCTTGTTATATATGGTACTTGCTATCCCGAGGTAACGGAGGTTGGACCGGGCAGTGATGTAAAAGGGTCGGTTGGGTGTTCAGTGTGTGTCTCCCCAAGGATTTTCTACATGCTCTATATTTGAATTATGCGTTTGATTTTTTTCAGACGAAGCGCGGTCTATCTGAGCGCAAATCATCTGATTCATCAGACCAATCAGATTCTCTATGCTGTTGCGTAAACCAATCAGAGTTCAGGAAAAATATTGGCGGGAAACCATCCGCTGTTGGGATATTGAGTGTCCGCATCAATGATGACTGGGAATATTCACCATTTATGTTACATTATTTTTCGTTCATCCGCGTGCCTAAGTGATTCGTAGATGATATAATTAAAGCTTTTCTTCTTCCAAAATTATTATCCCGGAACATATCCTTGCAGCACCATCCATAGACATAGTAATCACACACTGTGTCAATTATATACGTCTATGAGGCACACATACGCATACTGAGAATAATTCATTTCCCAAAGCATTTAATGAGTTGAACTGTTATAGAATATTGGTTATTGGTTATTTGTCATGTTAAATATAAAGCATGTAACGATCAAAAGACCAACCATGGATAGCATTTCCATGTACTTTGAGCCGTGTAAGTGCTGACTGCTGACACCCAATCCGCTGCCGTTGCTGCTGAGATGACGATAGGTAAAGCCTAGTGTGCGTATTGGCGGTGTGGAGGTCATGACGGAGTTTATCACAATTTCTGTAGGACTAGATGCGGTTCCGCATGGGTGCACGATTTCAGATCAAGAGAATACGGCTGCAGCACCAGGTTCGGTTAGTCGAGTTCTTTGTAAAGCGTTAACATCACAAAAACGGGTTGGTAGCTGTTTGCTGAATCGGTACCATTTGGGACTGCATCTGTAAAGAGATTGAATTTATCTAAACGGTTGTACAAGTGACAGAAATACGACAGGAGGTTCTGTGGCCAATTAACTGCTACAAATGGCCATATTCAGCAGAGTACACTGAGCATTGAAGCTTCTTTTGTGACTGAATGAACATGCAAGTCCTCGTGTTCAGTCATCGGGATTCCACTCCTGAATAAAAGCCTCCCTCCAGTTTCATCACACACATTTTTTGTTATTGGGTATCTCAGGCCAGTTCTTTCCACATTGTCGCGCCAAATCATCAGTCCACCTGGTTTTTGGTTTGCCCCTGGGCGAGTCACCAGAGACATAACTCCCAAAGGCTTGGTAATTATGTTCAACCAATCAAACTGCCGGTCTGATAATCGGAAAAGATTGCAATCAGGAAAGTTCTTGAGTAGAGCACCAGCGAAATCCGGTACGTGCTCGGGCGATAAAATGTGCAAAATGGATGGGTCTTTAATCGTGAAGAGATAATATTTCAGCTCAGGTAATTGATCAGTTGGTAGCTGGTTGAATTGCATAGTCAACAATCATCATGGCTGCCTTAAATCTATGGATGAGCCTATCGAAAGATTCCAAGGGAATCATGCAATAAATGGTCTTACCTGTGAATGTTGTTACTGCGAAGCACACGTACATATAGATGCATATATGACGCAAAACCACAGAGATAGGTTTATAATATGATATGATATAGTCAGGAAAGTTAAAAATGGTCGCGTGTTTTTGCTGGTGGTGGCTAAACCAATGGGTTCTGACAGTTAAAATTGATTCAATCTTTCTGCTAATGTTTCCGCATTGTGGTTCTTTTAGTATCGGACCGCATAGACCACTACCACTATCATATAGTTGGTAAGGCCCGGTAGTGAGACTCGAACCTGCAATCCATAGACTGCAAGTCCGGGCTTTTACCAATTGACCTATCCTGGCCCCTCCTCATAATGGTTATAGATTTATAGAAGGGGAGAATAACTCCATGAAACTGATAACAAGCTTACCAAAAAGGGGTTGACCGAGACTGCGGGTTTGGCTGCTTGTGGGGCGCCCCAGTGGCTGGTTTGACTTTGAGGCTGCATAGATCCGCCCCACTGCATTTGTCCACTCATTTGATTCGCCGATTGAGAGCTAGGGGCTCCCCATGATTGGCCATTTTGGGCTGCACTGAATGTCGCCATTCCGCCGTTGGTGGCAGGGAATGGTGATGCCTGAGAGGATGGGAATGCTGCACCGAATCCGCCTTGGTGACCGAATGGCTGTTGAGCTGCTTGAGGCTAAAACATAAAAAATAGATAATTGATCATCAAATTATTCTGAAATTAATAAAGAACCAATAACCTCAATCTAGTGCAATACAATTAGTGTTACATGCCTCTGAATAAAGCTGATACAGGTCTTAAACTTGGTAGATTACTGGAAAAAGCATACATCATTCGGAGTTGTCTTGTAATAACTAAAACATATACGAGAGGGCAACTCCTAATTATACAGACCTGTTGATATGGGAATCCGGAGGATAGCTGGGTCTGTGCCTGACCAGTTGGTTGGGAAAAGCCATTGAATCCTGTGTGTGTCTGCATTGGCTGCGAAGACGCAACGAGGAATGGGTTCACACCTGCAAAAACTATCGCTAAGTTACAGGGCTCATCATTTGCCAGTCAAAAGACAAATCTGATGCGAAGGCTGCTAGAATTTTAATCCCAAGAGCAAACCCAACGGTCGAGGTTCGCTCGTACATAAACACCTATGGAAAGGTCTATTTGCAGGCCATCAACTGTGGATGAATTTACATGTAATGGTACATCTAGGGAGAAGCGGTTACTTAGTGGGTAGCACATTCGGCTACGGACCAGGTGATCCGGGCTCGAGTTCAAGTTTATGCGTCATTTTGTGCTTTCCCTTCGTCGAGTTCAGACCACAACGCTAAATAAAGAAGGTCTACCCACAGAGTTTCTCACCCCCACAGTACCAACTCTATGGAGCAAACCATTGATCACCCAGAAAACAAGCGATTGGCTTAGTGATGCAATCCGTGTAAAACGACATGATATTGTCTTATATGAGCATTATGAAGCGCGCCGATACATACCGGTAGATTGCTGCACGCCCCATTGTGATGCTGGCTGATTAGGGACACCCATCATGGCAGTGTTCGACACGGCTGGCTGAGAGAAGAGATTGCTAGAAGTCGGCGCCGACTGACTGGCTCCGCCCCAATTCAGCCCAGACGACATCTCCGGCTGAGACGGTGCGGCTAAAATAAAGACCGGTGATCAGAGAAACCTCGCTAGAGACAAGGAAAACGGCTCATGGCGCTGTCACTACCAACAATTTCCTATTTATTGTTTGCCTCGGGCACTTCGCCGTTCTATTTAGCATCTGAGGTTAATTGATGGAGAGATACGAGCTAGGACTTATGTGTGGAGCTGATGCACGACTAGAATTTCAACTCAGGATCTTTCGATTTTGAATCAAGCGCTTACACATACATATAGATGCATATATAACGCAAAACCACAGAGATATATAGGTTTTTAATATGATATGATATAGTCAGGAAAGTTAAAAATGATCGCGTGTTTTTGCTGGTGGTGGCTAAACCAATGGGTTCTGACAGTTAAAATTGATTCAATCTTTCTGCTAATGTTTCCGCATTGTGGTTCGTTTAGTATCGGTTGGATGACGAGGCAAAATCTTTTGACTGATCAGAATCAGCATGCCTCCAAACCTACCTGAGTCAAATTACAGTGCACTGGGTACAGTAAAAGTGCCCGTGTTAAAGATGGCAAAATTGGCTCTCTCTAAAAAAACTATTTAAAAAGGCGGAGCTTAATCAGCCATTTATATGACATATAATATCACGAGCTTGATGACTAGTCAATGGCCAGGCACCAAAAACAGTCATTTTGTACTAGGTCTTCAAAAGGGTGTCCCAATACCTGGGCCACTCCACCACCACTGACATATTCCTGGGGTTGTACACAAGCGCAAAGTATGGGTCTGGAGTGGGAGAACTTGCTCCAGCTTGTCAAAAGCGAGCGTAAAGAGAGCCATGTTTGGCCGATATTGTCCAGGAATCTCCAGTAAAGCACGTGACCTGCCATAACTAAAGGGTAGGGCTGACGCCATGGCTTCAACTGTTAAAAGACGTACAGATTACAGAGTCAGACAGCCACTTTGAATAGGACTAGGTTGCAAACATACTGCTGGCCTGTCTACGCGATAAGAGCTGTTGTTTGGCTTTTAGTTGCTCACACAAACACTGACTAAAAGTGGAAGACCGTTTTATCGGTGAGTAAAATCACTCGGCCACCGAGTCAGTGTCACTCATTTGATTGCGAGGTAGACTAGAGTTTAGACTAAGCTAAACTCAGTGAATTCATAGGTATTTGTTTTCGTTTTTGGGTCCGTTTCACGCTTAACTTCTATCCCAGTAGTCAGAAGTGTGGCAAACTTTTAGAAGTTGGACTTTGGCTACCCATCGCGCAGGCGCACAAATGTAATAAAGTGGACCCGCTGTGATGTCTTTTGCGACAATTTACACCACGAATGAAAATTTCAACAGAATGAAAGTTTATTTGAGGATTCCAACATTTCACCGTATTTTTTTACTACATTGCTCAGTATGAACTTCTATTGGACTCAGATAGGTTTTGAGACACACTGATTCTGATAAGTCAAAAAACATTTGCCTCGTCAT
>Ga0224511_10002173_pt1 | contig 12906 bp, 7 predicted proteins | sample SF_May12_sed_USG_2_FD_169988 | JGI IMG/M metagenome (GOLD analysis project Ga0224511, IMG submission 169988) | Sediment microbial communities from San Francisco Bay, California, United States - SF_May12_sed_USGS_8_1 | ecosystem: Environmental > Aquatic > Marine > Sediment | place: USA...
ACGCAATAAATCAGTAAAGCATTCAAGTTTGTCTTTGGAGATATGTCACCATCAATATTCACAGAAGCCTTGTATTTTCCATTTAATCGTAATATGTAATCATATTTCAAAAAAACTTCAAACAAGTTATTCTCCGTCTCATACTAAGAATACTGAGTCATTTAGGAACCACACTATTTATTTAAAGCCCTGATGACATACGTGTAGCTTTTGCCATAATTATAACAAAAATATTAAAGCGGTTATATTATGTCTTTATTTTGTATCAAATACGACACAACATGACATTAAGCACGATACACACGAATAGTACCTTAAACTTATTAAGCTATAAAGGGTCATATAAACGCAAGTAAAATAAGCCATGTGTTAGACTTTGTTTATACTACGCACTTAATAAAATTTTCACTTAAACAACAATAAACTATGGCGTGTGCTAGACTTATTTTTAAGTAATATTTTCATACATTACATTGTCTGGTCTTATTAATAATATACTATGCTTCCTAAGGACATTTCATTCCCTCAGATAAGTTCGTTAGTAATATGCAAATATTAAAACACAGGTCAAGTGAACACTGAATCGACAATTAACAAAACTTTCACGTAGCCAACCGAGAACAATACAAATCCATCTCTTAAACATCAAACAGTACAAAGTAATACCGAAAAGTTAAACATAAAAATGAACCTCTATTCACGGAGTCAACAGTTTACCGGTAAACAACAGGAGATAAAACATCACACAACAGAAAACAAAGAATCAAGATTGCTAAAGTAAAATATATAATGCTAGCCTCGTGTCGTTCATGTGAAAAAAAATCTTAAACCTTTCAAGTGCATGTCCACTGGGTACAATCAAAGCGTCACAGGTTGTGGTTCTCAACGAAAACATGTAGTTGCTACTCAACGAAAACTCTTATAAATAGCGTGATCCTAATCCTCAAATTGAATTTGACTTCGTTGAGAAACATATACATTAAAATGTGTGTGGTGCTCAACGAAGTCAAATTCAATTTGAGGATGAGGATCATGCTGTTTACATGAGTTTTTGTTGAGTAACAACTACATGTAACCAGTGGTCTTGCAATAACTAGTATAAACTATAAGATTGAAACCCCTTCCTTGATTGCTTACTGCGTACTGCTTCATTTTAGGCTTGCGCACTGCGTACAGTCCTATTTTTGCATTGCGTACTGCGTAAAGTACAACAAAAATACAATCTTTTTGGCCTTTCCATTTACATAAAGAAGATATAAATACAGTATGTGGCATATACAGGCACATTTATTCATGTAAATGTTAGTTTTGTTGTGCATGCGTATTAGTTTTCAATTGTTTTGATTTCATTTATCCATGTGTAGTCTTATAAGTGATGAAGGAATGTCCAAATTAGGCGCTAGCGAAAATTGAGTTATTTTACTGTTTGTATTATGTTTCTGTATTAATGTTATACCTTTTAAAGTAATAGTTGTTGTCTGCGTAGGATATAACATGACTTTTGTGTCCTTCGCACCGACCCATTGCGTACTGAATACCGTCTACCCCCTCCCTAAATACTGCGTAACAAAAAGGGGTGGTGGCCACCCTCATATATTAACGTTATATATGGACAAGAGACTTGCTGCATCCGGCGTCATTTCGGGTACAAGTGACAACGGGACAAGAAATCAGATAGAAAATAGCCAAGGAGAAAGTATGTCATTTCCGTTATAACTGTGTTTACAGATCTGTGCTCCAGCGATAAGCAAATTGGACAAATCCTTCCATTCGCCCGCCAACATACCCATTGGGGCGGCTACTTTCTTATTGCAAACTTATGGACTTGAGTATGGCTAAATTTACTCTACCGACGAGGCGGCTCCGTTAAGGTATAAACATTGACATATTAAACACTAGATACGGTGGCGCTGTAAATAAATTGTTCTAGTAACAATACAACACCCGTGTTTTGAACAATTCAAATATTTCTATCATTTCCAAAATTATTATGTATCGTCTCAATAGTGTGTTGTTCGACAACTAGCTCAAATATTATAAAGGGTTCGTGCAATGCAGTTATTTATGGACCTGATCAATGTTATTTACTGTATTGTGTGAACATTATGAACAATAAGCAGTTGTTTAAAAACTGAGAAATTGTAAGAAAATCTATTCAGTGTCTCTTATAAAAATTCTGATTGATATACAACGTTTTCTACATCGGAGTGCTGTTGTTTATCTCTGCAGGTACGTGTACGCACACGCATGTATTAGAGAGCGATGTAATATTTAAAGTTGCTAGTCTGTATCTCGATATTCTTATTATCGTTCTCAAGTTCGCAATATAAATTATTCTGTATACTTAACATTGCAAAATGACTTACACAGAATTGTGACACATACTGTGTTTTGACAAAAAAGTTAAAACACATCAACAACAATCACAAAGTAAAACATAAAAATCCTTGCCAGGGCCAGGAATCGAACCCGAGTGTTCTCGCACTTCAGACGAACGCGTTTCTCCTACACCACCGAATCAACTGCAAGTATCGATTGTTGTCAAGCCATTTAAAAATTTCAGCACAATGGGCGGAAACGTAAATAAACAAAACCGACTTTTGCGGACCACAAATTGTCAACAAAATCATTTGTTCTGTAATATTTTAACACGCATTGATAACTATATATGGCAGTTTCTCATATTTATGGGAGCAGGTATCACCGCTTAAAATGGTAAAAATGTAAGATGTAAACAAGTCTGACCAAAAGATACAGGTATAGCATCGTTAAGACAACACTTTAAACACATAAAGGTGTATGCCCCAGTTTAATGCACGTTAATTATAGGTCATACATGTAAAGACAAGACAAGTAAGCAACGAACGGGGCAGTGATATATGTACGTAGGAAACGCACTTAGCATATTTTTTATTATAAACGTTACCTAACTCGTACATGTTTAATTCTATGTTATGTCTGTAATTATAATTATCTATCTAAGGAAGACAACTAATGGGCAATAAGAAGACATGATATAACAATTTACTCCTCTTTGTTTATAGCGGTTTCCGGATTACACAGCGTACTGTTTGCGAAACTGGGAACAATACTAAAACAATGTTGCAACCGACATTTTGTTTTCGGGTTTTACAAAATAAATTTGAACAAAGGCAAAGTTGAAACAAGTCTGGATGTTTTAAAGCTAAAGAATAAAGAAATTATTGATTTTGCTTGATATGGCTTCACATTATGTTGAAAAAGTAAGTACTTTTACTCTGATCAGTATAAGGTGCCAAATCGGAATTCTGTTAAGCGTCCTCGTGCGCGTAGGTTTTAGAGTCATCAGTCCAATACAAAAACAAATTTGTTGGTGAACTTGTCTATATAATTCTGATATTCCGGGATGTAGAAAAAAATATAATTATACTTTAACTAAAACTATAATTATTAATGTACTCCCAAGTATTTTTGTGTGAATACTAGTTAGGATAGATATGTTAAATTTTACATGTACTTACAATTATTGATATTTTGCAACATTGATCTCCAAAGTAATTTGTCTCACCTGCGCAATTTGTATACGGTTTAATTCTATTATGGTTTTACCATAGTTAATGCCTTGGTTCATGGTACATGGCAGTTATAATTTTACATGATTCTATAACATGTACTGTCCACATACATGTACATGGACAGTAATTGTCCACATTGTATGGAAGTATAAGTATTCTTATTATAATTAATTTACTTCACTTTTAGTTTTTACTTACACAAAAATATGTTTCGACAATAATTTGTATAGCTGTGTCATTTATACATTACATATTTTACGTGAGAACACACATTTCATATTACACCATATGTTTAAGTCATTCTAATCGTAGTCAAAATAAATCATTCAGACCATTGTTTCATATTATGATGTAGCTTTTTCCATTGTGTGTTTTTGTGAGTAGGTACCTAGGTTTGTCAAACTTGAGTTGACGCTTAACAAAACTCCAATTTGGCATGGCATTAATTGTTTTACTCTCAAATCTCCAATTAATGACATTTTTATGAGGAAGACTAGTTACTTAAACATTACTGTCCTTTTTGGACAACATCCGTGTCATCATATACAATATATACATATAACTACAAATTTGATAATCGTCAGGACATTTGTTCACACTGTTTAATTATTACTTTATTGTTGCCTTATAGACACATCGGGTCGGGTAAAATTCTTGTATATATTGCTTGTATATACAATTTATCAAATAGAATAAAGCAATCGACCGATTTGTAATATAACACATAAAATAACACCAACTAGGATATTTTGATAACAGTTTGTAGAAGTTCTTTACGAGTGTTAAATTCTAATCAAAACTTCTAATATAACAAGGATGGATTGAACAATCATATTTTAACTGCATTTGTACCATAATTAAAACAAATATATAGAACTTTAACAAACAAACGAATACGTTACACGCCAGCTGTTCAGTCAAAAAGATATACTTAGTATTCAATAATTTAGATCACATTGTTTTGCTGAATTCGGATCACCAGTTGCGCCTTAGCGTCTTTGCAGCAAGTATACATGTTTTAAGTTTTTTCTGAATTAAATTAGTATATCATTGACATTACTATTGATACAAACACTTTACATTGTTGGGAACAAACATCTTTGGTATAAACAACGCGTGTTTACCAGAAAAGTCCTTAAAATTTCATTGTTGTTTATTAATTGATAATTTTTTTTAAAACGTGTTCCCTTTTTACTATAAATTCACAGTGCAAGCAACACAATGTTATATGTTCAGACAAAACATTACGTATACATTGGGACACCGTTTAATGACATAAGTTATTGGTCTTTTTGGACATTTTCACAATTTAATTATGCCAGTTCTCCTAATATAATCATTGATGAAAAATAAATTATTTTGCACATTTAGTACTATAGCACTTTTTATGCTTCCATAATTAAGTCGCAAGCTAGGGTTCGCCAAAGTATTTCATTATATTAATAAATAATTTGAAACACGTATGTATTAATACAAACAAATACAATCTTTAAATACAACTGGACATGGTAAAGCACGATAAAATAGTTCGTACGTTTCAAACTGTCTTGTAATGCATGCATTTATAATTTAAACCTGCAACACGCAATAACAATGTCCAGCTGTGTCGCTCCATTAGCTCGCAAAACGTTTTATTATATCTAAACATAGATCATAGCATTGAAAGGGGAGCCCTTTTGTAATTATTAATCATGTACATTGATAGCCACTGTAAAATATTGGTTATTGTTAGAAATGTACCATTTTCTTGTCATAAAATATAATATATAAACAATTGTATTTAGTCATTAAACGACCAATATAATAGATTTTGTCTCTGCAAGCAGAACAGTAAACATACTTCACTCAAAGACTTAAAAATATACCTTTCACACTTATTGAGCATCATGCATTAACGGATAGAGTTTTATATGTGAAACATAAATAGTTTGAATTTAATGCCTGGTCCCTTACAACGTTTCTCATTGGCTAAAACACAATCTTTCCCAAAAGTTTTAAGCGAGTCTAAACAGCAGCATCAAAAGACATCTTTATAAATTACAGTAAACAACTACAAAAATAGCGACGCATAACACAGTAAAATAAGGAATCACATAACTTACTTGATTATGCACCCGACAAATCACTTGTTTTCACTTCATAATTTGTCTAGAGGATAAACACTGTATAAGTCGCTTGATGTGCCGTGTCGAAGAGTGATAACATACCGCATCACACTGCGGCTAATGTAAATGTGGCCCCGGGTATGATAAGACGGTTCACCAATGAAATAAATCGGCGGTGCGTTAAAGTTGCTTTGTTAAATGTGTCTCTTTATTCTGACAAATCTCATCTACAACATGCATTAACATTTACCATTCAGGTCAATCCATACTTCATATTCTAGTGACCAGAACAGCCATTCGAATGCTCAGATGTTGGTTATTCCTGTCGTGTGTTTGTTGACGTAATACTGCAACCGTAAACAGGTTTATGTTGTTAACATTATAATATTGCATTATAACACGCCAATACAGCATTTCTGGCATTTTTTCGACCCTTTTGCATTCCCATAAACCATGCAATTCATAGGGAATTCTTTCTATCAAGGTCATGCTAATTGGCAGAAATGAAATACTGTACAGCTTATTTCTTCAATTAATTTGTTGGATGTCGTTGCTTTAAGATGTTTGCGGTAGATACGATAGAAGCATAGATTTAGGACAGAACCATTTGATTTACCTGCATGTGTGTTCTAGTACGCTCCACGATATAATTATGGCCACATACCCGCGTTGTCGACAAGACAAGTGCAAAGATTAAGGTATTGATAGAGAGGCTCTTGAAAAGCGTTTATCTGTTTCAAGTGTGTTTCATGTTTCAAACAGATATGAGTAGCGTCGTGTGATTTTCTACCTTAATTTTGCTGTTTTTTTTTTAAAAATAACGTAGTATGATGCATTCTCAGCAGTTTTTTTAATTCAATAAACATTCAAAAAGTTATATAAGCTTAAGTAACGTAACATGTTGGTTCGCCGTCTAGCGTTAATGCTGATGATGCAGATGATACCATTCCTTTCCTTAAACAAACATAATCAAAAATACCTGTTTCTAAAGTAATAATAAAAATACATAATTCCGAATGTTGAATGACTGGCACACGTTGTAATTTGTTTGTGGAACTCCAATGTTGAATGACTGGCACACGTTGTAATTTGTTTGCGGAACTCAATTGTTGAATGACTGGCACACGTTGTAATTTGTTTGCGGAACTCAATTGTTGAATGACTGGCACACGTTGTAATTTGTTTGCGGAACTCAATTGGGTTTCGGTTTGCGCGCGTTAAATAAAACGTCGCCCTCACGCGATGGTTTATTGTGTGTCTAGCGTTAATCACGCGAATAGGACACAATTATATAGGCATAAGCATTATTGTTTATGATTGTTAATCATATTCTTTTTTTACAATTTAAATCAACAACACAGAAGAAAAATATTAAACTTACATGGTAGGTTTCACAATTATATTTTAGTCGAAGTTTGTGTTTAGAAAATATACCTAAATGCTGAATCGCACGAGTTTTGTGTATTGTTTAAGTTGACAATCTTTTTATCGCAAATAGTAACATTTTAAAATTAGATAAATTCACAGTTTAAATAAACCAGTTATGTAAAGTTTTTTATATAAAGTGTCTATGTTTATTTTAACATACATGTTTAAATAAATATGTATTTTGTTTAAGTGTACTTGGTATTTACAAATACATGTTTCAAACAGAATGCTTATATATGTATGCACATATACAGCCCTTCATTATTAAATGTACCCGAGTCTAACGTTTTAACTCTAATTGACTATTTATGCTATGTTGCGAATTTGGTATTGTTTGAAAATGAATTTCATATAACCTTTTTTCGATGCAGATACATTCTTTAGTGATAAAAACATTCGTTTATAAATAAGAATATAATGACGCCAAAAAGCAAACAAGTGTACACTTCATGCATACACACACTGTTCGAACACGTTCGTTCGAAAACAAGTTGAATCTCTCCATATCACTTTAATTTTTATCTATAGCATAGCTTAAAATGTCGTGTTTTACCTTTTCAACATTTTCCTTAAAGTAATTATTTGAAACATATTTATAACGCCATTTATAAAGCACGCGCATTTTAGCGCATTGTTTTAAAAATGAGTTTTGATGTGACAAGATCAGTTCTATACTTTTCTTTTACTATAATTTGATTATTTCGATTAAATGATTTTGCTTGAGTCAGCTTTGTAAAATTAGATGCATAATTAAGCAATTTCTTGGGTCATAACTTACAAAAGTATGTTGATGACCAATACATATTAACACCACAAACTTACTTTAACTAGGCCTAAAACTATAGTTTGTAATTGTTTATTTTTATTACTGGTAACTTTCTCGTCATTTTGATATAAACGAAGGTATACGGTGCTGGTTAATTTGTCTTATTTTACTTTAAAAATAAAAGAAGCGTTTAAAAATAATGCAGCGTCAATGATATAAACAACGCGTGCCCGACGTTAACGGTACTATAACTTTATTCTCAGTGAACAGGACTAACAACTGTGTTTTAAAATGTGAGATCTGAATGTGTAAAGTTCAGTAAATGATTTAAATCATGATTAAAATGAATAAGAGTGCTTTAGCAAATGGCAGTCAACACAAATTTTATAGCCTGCGCACATTAACCCCGTCTTGACCTTTCAAATTAGCATATATTAACGATCAAGCTCACACCTATACAAGATCGAACTTTTAAAAGATAAATAGTTAAAAATAGAATCCACCCGTTAAGGCAGATATAATAATATATACTTTGTATATGAATCTTATTTATTGCCAGTATTTACAGTATTTACAAATTGTATATTTTTTTCTCTATAAAGTTCCGTCTCCTGATCCGTGATCCTAAAATACCAAATGCTAAACCCTTAAAAGCGTCCAATCTCGGGTCTCAGGTGCCGGCTTTTAGTAGCAGAAACAAATGAAAGCCTTTAAATTCTATGACGAATTGCTTCGAAAGTCAAAATAGATTACTATGTTTGCAAAATTTGGTTGCTCAAAATAAGAAAAAAAGCATGATCGCCGTGAGAACTCTGTATGCAACTTCTTGCGCGCAGAAGAAGCGTCATGGACGCTATGAAGACGTTGTGAAAACGTTGTGTGGACGCTGTAGGTACGCTGTGAGGACGTTGTGTACATGCTGTTACTGGCAAATTTGATATTATTAGGCGTATTTCGCGGCTACCCCATAGCGCGCTGACGCTGAACAAACGCTGTGGCATCACCGTTTGGTGTGACAGGGGCTTAAATAACGAGATTTCTAGCTCTAAACTTATAGATGCATCATGTTTAGGCCCTGGTCCCACCGCACGAACATTGTTGTAGGGAGGGTCGACACAATTTCGACAACGCTCGTCACCGTCCACGAACTTGCGTCTAGCGGTGCGAAACTTTGACTTAGCGTTGTTATAGCGGCGATGAACTTTGCCGGTGCGGAAAATTGACCCTTTCTCGCCGCTCGCAATATTGTGTGCCGCTCAAAACTTTCGGAGCGGTAGGAGGAACCATAAGCGGTGACCGAGCGTATACGGCGTTTCCTTAACGGTGGCCAACGTTTGTTAAACGGTAACGAGCGGTGATAAACATTTTTTACCGCTCCAGGAACGCTACAGCACGGTTCGAGCGGTGGGACCGGGGCTTTACATTGCTTGTATACACTTATCGAGTTGGTCACTGGGTCATTATTATAAGCTGGAGGATGTCATTGGTGGTGAAACATTGCGTGTATTAATGAGTAGCCCCTTTCTGACTAAGTGTAGGCAAGTTGCATTGTTTAGCACCCAAAAACGGTATGTTTGTAAATGTCCATTTGCTTACAACATTGCACACACTTATGTATCTGAACCAATAGGTTTGTCAAGACTTTGTTGTATGAACTTGTTAAATATGCATGTGTGTGTTATTGCTATATTTATTTCTCTGGAATAGTTGGACACTAACGTTTAATGTTCGCTTTAATCTTGCCTTTCATGTTTTGCCCTAAAGTTAAACATATAAGTACATGTGTTTTTATTTTATAGAGGTACAACATTTAAAGGGTTGTTATGTCTCCCCCCCCTCTGGGGGAGACATATTGTTTTTGCCTTGTCCGTCTGTCCGTCTGTCCGTCTGTCCGGGCTTACCGATGGGCACTTGTTGGGTACCAAAATATCTAACAAACAGTCAGTAGGTCAAAGGTCAAGGTCACAGTGACCCGTTTCCGCTCAATAACTCGAGTACCTTTTGACCCAGAGCCTTCAAACTTCATAGGGTAATATCACTTATTAAGTAGAAGAAATCTATTGATTTTGGGGTCAGTAGATCATAGGTCTAGGTCACGGTGACCCGAAGAGTAAAAACTGTTTCCGCTCAATAACGCAAGTACCCTTTGATCCAGAGCCTTCAAACTTCATAAGATGTTCTTATGTGCTTCATATTCATGTTCATATATATATGTGCATGTTCTTCTTACTATAATAAACGCTTCCGTTTCACAAAAACATTTGGCCTCGCATACTGCGTACCGTATAACAACAAAAAAACCACCATTTTGGACGTTTCCATTTACACAAAGAAGATTAAATTACAGTATGCTGCATGCACTCGTACAATCATTCTTAAAACAGTATCTTTGATTTTTTGCTTGTTAAATTGACTAGATTTTGACCTCCCAAAATCAATGTTAAAGTTTATAAATGCTGAAAAGACCCCTTAAAAGCGCGAGCGAAGCGAGCGCGCAAAAAATAGAGTTATTTTTTTTTTAAATTTGACTGTGTATGTCACGTGTGTTGTGTTTCTGAACAGCTGATTTTCTCCATTGTCACTTAACCCGTCAATCTCTATGAGAGTCCAGTGGCGGGTCCCGGATTTTACCTTTGGGGGCGTGGAATTTGTCAACGAGGGGGGATTTTTTACATGTTGTTTAGGGCCATATTAAAATAAGGCTGCAAATAAATAGCGAGAGAAAAAAAGAAAGAAATTTTAGCGTTTGGGGCCTAGAAAAACCATAGGTCCGCGACCGTTAGGGGGTCGCGCGCCGGGTACCCGACTCCATCTGGATCCGCTAGTGCGCTTAGGCATAGATCTATACTTAAAAATGTACATACAACGCGCGTTTTCCCTTTGATTTATATCCATAGTGTAAATTAACTGTATATTATGGTATTAAGTAAATATTGTGTACATATAACTGTTTTCTGATTTTCGTATCATGTATATGGAGGAATGAAAGTTCAATGTTTCAGTTTGTAAATGCTAATTAAATTGACCCCCAAAAAAACGCGAGCGAAGCGAGCGCGCACATTTTTTGAGTTATTTGACTTTAAATGTCACGTGTGATGTGTTTCTTGATGAAAACTGGACCTTTTTAAAGTGAAAAATTGATGTCTGCGTACGATATAACAGAATTTCTGCGTACTGCGTACCAACCCTTAGCGTACTGCGTACCAAAAGGGGGGTATCACCCTCATTAAGTCCTTAATTAAGCTCCGTTTTGTTTATATACAAGATCTGATGTTTTTTTTGTTAAAAATACACTAACCTTTTGTCTTGCAATTTCCCTTTCGTGCAAGATTTTTTCTTAAGCTTCCTCTTGGTTAAATCTGATTTAAATTACACTTTAACCATTCTTAGGATTTTTTTCTTTTCTTTTAATCTGAAGTTAATCGGCTGTGTGTTTGTACTTTTTATAATCTTATTAATTGTTTTAGAAATGTATAGTGTGCTTAAAATAATTATATATTATGTCTTTACTATTTGTCACTAATCTTATTTGTGTACCCTTGTCTATATATTTTCTTTATTGTTTGAAATAAAAAAGTCACTTTGCCTACTTAACAGTATCGTAACAGTATCGTATGTTTCATGTATACCTATACAATGTAGATAGCGAGTTTGATATTATCTTTATAAATGCTCCATTTTCGCAACATTTCCTAATTAATGATTACAATTACTACACTTTCTAAATTAATCACGCATCGCTAAGCGTTACTAAATGCCACACTGTAGATGGGTTATTTTAAATACGTTAAATGGATTACAGGGACTAGAGCACATACTTTTGTGTTGGAAAGTACTTTTGTAAAAATATAATTTAAACATGAGTCTCAATGATAAACTGTGATGTTGAATTTTTAACTCTTAAAAATATTATAACAAAATATTTTAAAAGATAAAAACTGCATGAAAATTAAAGTTTATGCTTTATCACGCAGTTATTTACAGTGTTTGGGATACTTTATATTTTTCCCAATTTTATGCCCAACCCGTGCTCTAGTGGCTTTAACCCTTTGTTGATTTTACATCAACCACATGTTGCTCATATAATATGAAAGCAGTTAAAAAGTTCTAATAAAGCGGGTGCTTTCAATGTAACACACATGTTGTGCTGTTGTTTATTAACAATGTTGTGTAATTTTTCATAACGTAAGTAGGGATCAATGCACGGCGCAACATTATCTATACTTATACAAAAAAGAAACTGGACATGTACGTTTTGTATCATAACTTTAAAACCACTTAGTGTAGACACTTGGAATTTTTACTTTTGAATAAATACACTGCGGTTGTCATATCCATACATTTTCGAATGAAAGTTACGTAGTCGTTTTACATAATAACGCGAAATAAGAAAATCACGTTTTTCATGTCTATGTCGATTCAGCGTAAATTTTCGAAAAATAGTTTTTACTTTTTCTTCAGTGTGTCAAACGCCAACAAAAAGTCCTATTTGGATTTGTATTTTGCCATAAATCTGCCCCAGCTGCAGGAAAACCAAAAGGTAACGGCTTTGACGTAAGTCCTTGAGTACTGAGGTGTATGTGACTTGCCACATTTACTCAATTGACCTATCGACAGCCCGCCCTTATGTCCCGGTCTTCATGATTTACGCATCGCTTGCCTGAATACTTATTATAGTATAAAAGCCATATAGCTCCATTATAATATTACTGACCAATTATCGGACTAGGTGATGGTGATAGCGATTTGCATAGGCATGATTGACAAGTGAATACAAAAGATGGCCCGACAAAGCTGGTCCGACAAGACGCCATTTTGGTCTGGCTGTCGATAGGTCAATTGTTGATGAAACACAATGTCTCCAGTCGTATTTCCGCATCCACAGCATCGCCTATGCCCGCTCTAAAATGGGTCGATCTAACGTAACGAACGTCAGGATCCAACGTTACGTTACGTTAACTCACGTTTGCAGTCGTGTGAAGTCGGCGACGTCAGTTACCAGGGAGCATGCGAATGATGCGATTAGCTAACGATGCTGTTAAACTTATTTGGG
>Ga0224511_10002174_pt1 | contig 12904 bp, 4 predicted proteins | sample SF_May12_sed_USG_2_FD_169988 | JGI IMG/M metagenome (GOLD analysis project Ga0224511, IMG submission 169988) | Sediment microbial communities from San Francisco Bay, California, United States - SF_May12_sed_USGS_8_1 | ecosystem: Environmental > Aquatic > Marine > Sediment | place: USA...
ATTTATATAAAATTTTCATTGAATTACTGCTTGATGTGCTGGATTTCTATTTAAGTCTGCATTTAAAGATAACGAATTCTACAGAAAATGTATGAGGACAAGACCAAAGCAACTGGCTTATATACATTCGCAATTTTTACTACAATGTAGTATATAACAACTTTATAAAATATACAGAAAATGGTCTTTAGTTAACGTTCGCCAATGTCGATTTTCCTCTGGGGATTTCTTTGCAAACTGCATAAAATTAAAATGTTTGTATATCTTGTCTGTTTTAAAAAAAGTAGGCAGACAAATTATCTTGACACACCATTATAACTTGCAGACGGGAAAAGATGTGAACGTCCCAGCGAGGAAAGGAATAACTAAACGCTAGGGCTCATCTCCTCAGAGCTTGTTACCGCTTACTTCCGGTCTTCCTCTAAGGCTTGCGCGTGATGGTAGCGTACACAGTTGGCTTAAAGCTTCATTAATATACGATAAAATTAAAGCAAAGATAAAAAAGTTATTATTATTATTATTATTATTATTATTATTATTATTATTATTATTGTTATTATCCGCATTATTATTATTATTATTATTATTATTATTATTATTATTGTTATTATCCGCATTATTATTATTATCATTATTATTATTATTATTATTATTATTATAATTATAATTATTATTATTATTATTATTATTATTATTATTATTTGCAAAGTCGCATGAGAACAGTATGTAGCAAGCGGTCATTCTAAAGAGACGCTTCGAATACCGTCTACATGGCTCTTAAAATCGAATGTTTACCTTCCTAGGTTAAACTTGAATATTTAATCTAATGATGTGGAATGACAGGACCTTTTTACAGGGTTCAGTATCTGTTACATAATATTGTACACGTATTTTGCATAACATGCATTTATAATCTTGCAACGCGTCCCATTTTTATTCTGCCAGCCGCCTGTATTTGTATTAATGCACAAGCACATACGACTATAAAGTACACGCTTATTTACAATGTTGAACTTATGAAATGCCACTGACTTTAAACGCTACGAATATGTTAATGAATAAAGAAGCGTTATATGTTTATTGTTTATAGAAAGAAAAGTATACCGGTAGGTCTTTTATTGACTATTTATCGTAAAACGTAAAATACTCAAGCGCTGTGGATTAATTAGAGTCTAGGATTTAAATATCCATATAGATTCCCCTGCTTGTTTTGATTTTGACTTTCGTAGGATGCGTATATTGCTGTCCGTTAATTTGTGTGACTAAATATTTACCGTATCAGAGCAAATAATGGTAAGGAATTCATTCCAAAGAGCAATTTGATTATGTATTATTAAACTTCATTTTGTAATTATTGTAAGAAGATAATACGTAAAAAAGAGATGTTCCGCAATCCTGACGTGAAGAAGTTTGCCCCCCTCGCCGTAAGGTCAAATCCTGGATGCGTCATACCACCGGCAAACGTCTGCTAACGATATTCAGTTGAGGGGCTTCTGTATGCGTCGTAGTTTGTAATATCAAGGTCATCTGCAGACGTAGTTTAACCGTTGCATATTATCATTGCGGGTATGTTCTGACCCGTTTTGAAATAATTTATCACAGTAAACCCGGCTATCAGCTCAGGTACAGCCTTCAGTACAAGATAGCGCGTCCGCCTGTTTTACTTTTACCAGACGTCTTGACAGAGTTCGTTGTAAAGTTCATTCACAACAAGTCAACAACAAGGCAGAGTGACATCAAACCAACCCCGTATTAGTGCTGGCTATACCTACAATCCTGAAGTAAGTGGTGCATTTGGTGTGTTGTTAACATAAGCATTCAGACAATATAGATATAGTGTTTACCATGTTATTCTGCGATATATAAACGTTCTTGATTTTAACCTACTATGTTCTATTTATGATAACCCAATGTAAAGCTTGAACTAGTTTTAAGAGAAAATACGAACACTGATAGCGCTATATACAGCTACAAAGCCAGTTTATTGTGGACTTTACATGTTGCATGAATTTAACGGCGAAATGCGTTTGTTTTAATTAAAACACAAAGATTTATGTGTGCTTTTTGGCTGCAGAAATGGATCTTCTGAACATCCTGTCGGAAATCCCTGCTGAAGGTACAGACGCTGTGCTGACTTCCGTATTGGGGAATAATCCTATTTCCCAAAATGCAGACGACCATTTGCTGCAACCAGACGACAATTTTTTTAATCTTCTAACAGACGATGAAGTTTCAGATAATTTTGGACTTTCGCTGCTAGAGAATAATCACGATCTAATAGAGATTATGGCGCCTCTAATAGACCCAATGCCGTACTCGCCATTCCGGTGTGACGAGTTTGACGTCATGGAAAACATATATCCGGATGATTCCAGTATTCGGATATATGCAGACGAGACACAGTTACCAGAACCTTCGCCTCTAAGACAGTTACTGCTTTCAAAGACAAGTGTCCGCGAAACTGATGAACATGGAACTACAGACACACCTGCTCAAAAGAAACAAAAGCGCTCAAGGTCTCGAAATCAGACCCGTGAAAAGAAGGCTCAAAGAAAATCTACATCCAGTTCTTCGGACAATTCTATTAAATCCGAGACGTCCGAGTATAATGCACCAAAAGAGAAGTTCGTTTCAAAAGCACTAAAGTTTCCGCCGTGTGAAGTATGTGGCGGCAATGCTTCCGGTTTGCATTATGGCGTGAATAGTTGTGAGGCGTGTAAAGGATTCTTTAGGCGGTACATTATTAGAAATGAAGAGTATCGATGCGCTAAGGGTGGCAATTGTAAAGTGGTGAACAAAAATCGTGAAAATTGCTCCGGGTGTCGCCTAAAGAGATGCCTTGACCTTGGAATGTCACAAAAGAACTCTAAGTTGGGAAGGTATTCACTATCAAGACGAACGGAAACCATCAAGCAAGTCAAGGTCTTGGAAGGTAAAGAGAAAACGTCAACCCAGCAACCATCTTCAAAACTCAATTCTTTCAAATTTGACCACACGTACAGTGACCATGCCAACAGCAAGTCGCCTCTTGGTTTTGAAGACATCGTTAGTGTGGAGAACTCTCCGGATGTTATAATCGAGCAGCTGGTTGCAGCCATGGACAGTATTCAGCCGTATGGTCCAACGATTATCACCAAGCACGACATTCAGAAACGAATCAAGTACCACCATCAAAGGTATGTTACCAAGCTGGAAATGTATGGACAAATGAAGGCAATCCCTAGAGACGAGTATTACAAACTTCTGAAAGAGTATGGAATTGATGTCGATGGCAGAATCAAGGTGTTCAAAGAATACATTACCAAAATCAAACGTATCTCCGAAAAATACTACAACTTTGCGTCCCAGATTCCTGGATTTAATAAGCTGGGAACGCAGGACCAGTCAAGTCTCCTGAAGGCGTCGAGGTGCGATTTCTTTATTACTCTGATGCACGAGGGCTACAGTGCGGAGTACGACATACTTCTCGCTCGGAATGGAGTGGCCTACCACATCGAAGAACTCGCAGACAAATGTTTCTCGCGACCATTATTGCGCATAATCGTTACAGCGTATCACCGTCTGCAAAGTTTGGAGCTTACAAAAGAAGAGAAGGCTTTGCTCGTTGCGCTTACTCTTGTGTTCACAGACCGGTGCCAGCTTGAAAATCGAGACCAGGTTGACAAAATGCAGCATTTGATGTCCGAGCTCATTCGCTATCAACTTGAACGAACCTCGGGCCCGATGGCTTACCGGAGATTCGCGAAGTTTACCGACTGCCTCGTATTTCTTCGTGACGTTGCGGACAAATACTGGCAAGAGTACAAACAACTGTGCAAAGATGACGTTCTCGTGGAGCATGTGCCAATGATCAAAGAATTCATGGCTGATGAATGGTAAACGGATTTCTTAAAAACACGGGTCCTGAGATTGACCCTTTAACATGACTTAAATGAAGATTCTGTAATAAATAACTTTTACGACCATTCACTCCCTTCATTGGGATCAAAAAGGACAGTTGTCAGTTATTGGCACAAGTATGTGCAGTCAGTATTTTTACGCTAAGCGTTCCAAGAAAACAGAGCCAGCAGTTTAACTGACCATCATCAGTGTTAATAAGGCATATAATGGGGAAAAACACAAAATGTCACGTGTCATTACTAGTATTGCCATTTATGCTATGTTATCAAATTGGCTAAACTGGTAGAGATTTTACATACTGAATTCGAAAGGCATAATTAATATCTATGTATCACATGAACATGCATTTGTCTAATCATGTGCAGATATGTGTGTGGTTCTGTGTTCATCAATAGATAAGTCCCGTTTCACGTGTATATATTGGCATTCAATGTGTATTTTATCTGTATGAACACTTTGTGAGACATTAACGATATCATGGAGATAAATACTTTTCGCGAGTTGTGTCTATTTCATTAGTTATATTGTGTTGTTATACATGCATTATAATCTTATGGTTATTGGACAGCGGCTGACTATGCATAACTTTGATATATCAGATAATACAAGTTTGATAAATATACGGGTTACTATAAATGTTGTGATAACTTAAAAGCTTCATGTCAACTCGGGCTTAGTAATAGCGCAAACGTTTATGAACTTAACGTATTGAATTGACTAAACGTCGACATGTTTGCTGATATCCACATGTATTGAAATTTGTGAAAATAATACCGGAAGTATCTTAGCATTTATTCCAACAATGATGCAAGACATCAGAAACCATAAATTTAGTTTTGGTGAGCAGAAAGTAACATAAGGTATAGTTGCTTAAGTATCAAAAGCAAAATGTTATATTTCGGCAAAAAACATAGCACTCGGGTTACTAACATGACAGTTAACAAATAGCCTATGTCAGAATCTGTGTTTGTTAATATCAAATGACACTAAGCACTATACACTTATGGTGATGTGGAAATCAACCCCTTTTAGCACACACTATGTCCACGAGACACCGAACCTTTAGCAGTAGTCAAAGGGACTCCACCGCGGTCTGGTCTAGTGACACAAACAAAAAACTGCTTTCGCAGGTCAACAGATAAATCACTGGGTTTAAACGAATTGTCCGCCTATATAGGACACATTACGGTACCACAAGATAGGTTTTGATGCCCCAAATACGTTGGTAACACGAACAGGTTTGTGAAAATTCACATTTTTGTGTGTGGCACGACCACACAGCAGGGGTCCCTTTATTAAGGCGTCTGTCCGTGAACTTGAATACTGAAAGAGCTCAACTGGTCATGGTAGCAACCTTATATGACAGACGTGATGTTAATGGTAAAATTCTAGACTGACAATTTAAATCTTACATTTATTTTTATTTTTCTTTCTAACAGCAAAATATTGAATATCCCTGACAGAAAATGTGTTCGTTAATTAGAAATAGTCGTGTTTAGGGATTGCATTTTCATTTTTCTAATTTTACTGAATTCAAATGTCTTATTCTTCTTTAAACTGTTTCGTGCGATAATGCCAGTCTGAACATTTTCCTGAACAATTGTTTATTTTCTAAACGAATTAAATGTACTTATTATAAGCGGACAGTTGAAACTGTGTCTGTGACAATCTAACTAATGTGTTCAGTAAGAATGTTCAAATTTGTTTCATCGAAAAACCTAACAAACGCAGTAGATTTCTCTAGATCAGTTCTAATTAGATTCTGAGTGGTCCTATGCGACTATCGTTGAAAGGCGAATTTATAAAGTGTCTAGATTCAATATAAGAAGACGAATAAACGGGGTTTTACAACTACATGTATCATACAGCTATAGGTACTACAGCATGTGTTAAATATATAAACGAAATTTCCACTTTCATTCAGTGTGGGGAAATAGCTCAGTTCGTAAGGCGAACATCTTGTTTTGTTGTGGGCGCGGCCGTGCGGGCTTATAATTCTCGGTTCCCAAACAACATTCTTGTTCTTGCTTATTCATATTGTAAGAGTATTTTTTTCCACTTGAATATCCATATAAAACATAAGGACACATATTGGTTTTTAGCTGAAATCTCGCACGAATCAGTTTTGACATACTACTAGAGAGACATTAATAACCATAAGTAGAAAAGTTATAATAAAATTGTGAATCACCAGGTCTTCCCAAAATTCGGTAATAATGCACAGGGGTTTTGTAAAGTAACATCTGGGTCCGTTTCAGCAAGGCCTTGCAGTATCACAGTTATTGCTCTTTGTCGCGCGGCTTCCACGACCAGTGTGCGAATGTCGGGGTCAATGGTGAGGTCATATATGTCAAGGTGTCGCAGTCGATCGCAATTGCACACAAGGTCAAGTATTGCACTATCGGAAATTGTTCGAATGAAACTGAGGTTGAGTTCTTGCAGGTGTTTACCGTACTGAATTATACTGCGTATGGCTTTGTCCGTAACATGTTTGCACGCTGCCAGGCTTACTGATTCTAGATGAGGCAGTTTCTGTAAAAGAAATAATTATAGGATAAACAAAATATATGTGTTTAGGGTAATCACCTAAAAATAGGAAAGGGAATCTCATTTTCTTTTAAGAGTATAAGAATGCGTCTTTTCGTCCTGACTTAGAAGGAAAAAAATCAATAAAAAATAATAGATTCTATCAACTAAATCGAGGGATTCAATGTTTAAGCTGATCGCTGTCAGAACTTAATTTTTAAGTTTATCAAACTTTTTATATTTATAAAAAAGGCATGGTATAATTTAACTTAATACTTGCGAAATGTTGTCTTTACACTAACTATCATGCACTGAATGGGAAAAGTCCGAAGCATTCACTACAAGACAAGTTGGTTACTAACCCTAAACAATGTTTCAACGACAGAGTCTGTGACAATGTAGCCACAGTCTTTCAAGATGAGGACCCGGAGATTCGCACAGTTGGTCCATATTGTCTTCAGCAGAGACTGGGTGAGGTACACGTCGCACGAGAGGTCCAGGTGCTCTATTGCCGGAACAAGCAGCGATTTCAGGTTTTTGGAATTAAGTTTCTTCTTTCGTTTGAGTTGGAATATCATTTTACTGAAGAAAAACACGCAGATATAATGACGTTTTATAAATACATTGAATAAATAAACATTATGTTTGTTCGTTGAAATAGAAAACTAATCAATAGCAATATGTATTATGTAAGATCACATTTTTACTTCCTTTGTAATACGTTTTGAATTCGCACAGGCTTGGTGGTTGCGCATTTCACCGTTTACTCAACCAGAAAATATTACGGCGATCAAATTATCAAAGAAATGATTTTTAGCTTCCGTTGGGCCCCAAACCCTATACCTCAGTTTCGCAGCAAAACGCTATATAATATTATATATCGACTAAGCTAGCGGTGACGCAAAACTATATTTTTACATAGTTTCACGTTAGAGCCATATTGGGGTAAACCAATGTTTACCTGAGTAAATGTTCGTCGGGAAAATCTTCTAAGTCATAATCATCTAGATGATCCGTTATGTAACTGATGGTGGTGTGGACGAGAGATTTCACGTGTGTTCCCTCATGACATGGGTTCTAGAGGTTTAAATAAAACACACGCAAATAATATACCATGCAACATGCACAAATAAAACAGTTACACAGGAAAATGGCTCTTTTACAAGAAACGAAATATTTTATCTTTCTGAATCTGCCGATAAGTCAACTGTTAGGAATCAAACAGGCTAATAGTAGATAACATTTCACCAGAAAGAAACACGGACACATGCTACACATCTACTATGTAGTTTTACTTCACTTACTTCCTCAAAGTTTCTGGCAAACCGTGCCCTGACCAGTGTTTTTCCGTTCTCGTCTTTACGTTCGAACCGTAACGCCTTCCGGTGACTGAGCGACGTTTCAACCTCGGTCAAAACCTCTTCCTCCGTGTGATGACGCATCATGTTCAGTTCCATAACCTCTTTGACGTCCACGTATCCTGTGTTGAGGTAAATGGTAATTATAAATTATTTTTTTTCCAAATACTAGTAAACAACACCTTTGACTTACTTAATTTGCAACCATCATGTACACTTCTTATTTTAAAGCTTCATGTTTTGAATGTGTATATTATTATTGAACATAAAAATACGTTGCGAATGGCTGAATTTCAGATTTTAAACAATATATATAAATGAGAAAACGATTTATTTACTATATTGTAATATTTCATGTTATCAAGCTAGACGAACAGTAAAACAATCGCTAAATACAATATAATTATAGCAAAATACTGCTTTCCGCAACAAGAATTTAAGGTACTTCAATGGTTATTTCAGATGACTGGTCACTAGTGGTGTGCGCTCAATAAGATTTAATAGGCAACTAACCTCCCGCAAAAATCGTAAGTCCCTCCTTTACAGCACCATATCGAAGAATATAACACATTCTTTTACTCAGTCTGTCAGCGTACATATTTTCTTTTGGGTTTGTCCTTGCTTCCTTGTCCATGGTCTGTGGTTTAAACTACATGTATGTCACCGAGTTTTTTGTATTACACAAACTACGAGTTTATCACTTTAATTAAATAGGGTATGTGGTTATCCAATAGATTTACAATGCAATTGTAGCATTTATGAAAACAGTATTTTAATTAATTGTGTGTGCTAATTTTCAGTATACATGTACATTACTTTAAAATGTACCAATAAGTTATCAAGATTTTATATATTCATAGAAAATCGTGTCCTACAGTTGTGAAATAATTCCAGTCGATTTATCATTAGTAAGAAAAAACATACTGCTTCGTCAAATGTACGAGTAAACATCCATGTACATGCTCACATACAAAATGTACATGTATGTATTGAATTCAGCATACATACATGTACATGATCATCATCATGATGAAATTCACACTAGCTTCACGCAATGCCTGTTTTAAAACGTTCAAGTGTGTTGTCAACTGCCAAAACAATTAGGATAACGCGTAAAATGAATTATTGTTCTCTTATTACAAATACGATATCTTTTCGTTACTCATTAATGGTGAAACTCAACAGATATTTCACTTGACAGTTGGATATGACACAACCAAAACAAATGGGAGACTACTCTTGTACAGTTTGTACCGGAAGTCGCAAAACGTCATCAATTTGTGTGCCTCTTACACTTCCTGGGCAAAGTAAGCAAACCTATATTAAAATGTCTGTATTATATCTTGAAATATCGTAATCACTAGCCACATAATTCACGTTTAATTGATCCTCACATATAAAGTAAACGCCATATTTTATAAAATCAAAAGCAATATAGCGGAATTTTATCGGAATACATCTGAAATTCATTGTCGAATGTGACCTATTTGAGATGAAGGCATGAAATGTTAAAATTACTGTTTCAGAATGGCCCCAACAGCAGCAAAGAAGCCTGCTAAGGCAGCAACAAAGCCAAAAGCCCCATCTCGTATGGTCACCAAGGACATCAAGGGTGACAAGAATGGTGGAAAACGTACTGTCAGGGTTAACCGAACGGTAAACATTTTAGAACTGTTATGTCTTTAATGGATAAATTTTGTGTTTTTAATGTATTTCACGCATTATTTATCAAAATTCTATAGATTCATTTATATAGAATGCAGCCTTTTGATTGTGAAAGCTTCTTCTTTTTTGATGTAGTGACTTTGTACAATATTTTTGCCAAAGTTGAAGTTTGAGAACACTGTAGGCTTTCCCAATTGTGTTTTACATTGCATTTTACTCCATTGGACCATTGTGTATCAGTTTTTGTCTTCTTGTTTGTCAACCATTTGCGTTTCTAGTTAAAGAAACAAATAACGTCAAATAAAATAGTTGGTTGTTGTCTTTAAGCTTACAACATGACTCTTTATGTCCAATGATATAAAAGCCAAGTTATGAAGATCAGAACTACCCATTTGGCCGCCTTTGTTTTAGGCATGAACATTAACAACACAAGACTTGTTGTGTTTACAAGGCATTTCAGTTAGTGTTTTTAACATAAAACTGACAGAACGACTGTCTGGGATTAAATTCTATTATTTTATTTTGCAGTCCCGTTATTACCCAACCGAGGACCGTCCTCGCAAGCTGGTGAGCAGGAAGAAGGCTTTCACTCAGCACAAGAGGAAGCTGCGTGCCTCCATCACACCAGGGACAATCCTCATCCTGGTAGCTGGCAGACACAAGGGAAAGGTAAACATACATTGCTAATGGATTATTTGCCATTCAATCTAAAAAAGCTGCTGCATGTGAGATTTTTTTTTGAGGAATTAAAAAAAATACTGGAAAAAATGATAGTCGTCGATTATAGGGTATAAACTACAATGCATAATGCGGGTATAAGTAGTTTTTCTGAAATGTTCACATGCTTTACATGCATTCTATCGTACGCTATAGTGTCGCTGCATCTTTATAAGGCAAATCTTGAAGATTTAAAGATTGTGATACAATGTTGTTGGTTTGTTGACAATAGCCATATGTGTTTTCATTTCAGCGTGTTGTTTTCCTCAAGCAGTTGAACTCCGGTCTTCTCTTAGTCACTGGTATGTTGCCTATCTCGAAAGTAAAAAATATTTAAAGCATAATAATATGCATAAATGATTTTACCTTAAGCAGGTGGAAAAAAACTTATTATTTGATAATAATGTATAAGTTGAGGCATAAGTTTATAGTCAAAATATGTGATTTTAACACCATATTAATAGGCGGTATCATAGCAAATGCTCAGATGACCATGGTTTTAAAATGTTATAAGTTTGTCTATAACGGTTCTAACTGACTTGGTGTGTGTTTTAGTTTTTCCATCTATAGTCATTGTGTAAACTGCAAAATAAATTACTTCTGTTAAAAATAAACTGTTCAATTTTTTTTCTACTAACCTAATTTAAGGAACCACTAGAATATACTACTCAAAATTTGCTAAGGATCACTTTTTCTACAGTGTGTTACTTTTGTGTATTTGTATTAAATATGAAAATTTATATAAAGGAATTTAATATAATTAGTGCAAGCTGTACATGACAAATCGATAAATTAAGTACACAATAATGAGGTCCTCGTACAGGTGTATCGTTAGCGATAGGACTGAAATATGCAATGTCAAAAAGCTGATCCTTAGCAAATTTTGAGTAGTATAAAAACTAAATTGAAATTGAAAATTTGAAAGAACACTAGTCTGTGAATTTACTGTTTATTCGTAGATTTAATAAAGTAAATGTTTTAGTTTTACATTCTACAATGCAATATTTTAGGTGGCTGTGCTTAAATATATTATATATTTTAAATCATGGTTGAACCTTGACCGTTGACTCCGTTTGATCTTATGCAATGCAATAAAATCATAGTTTTGTTCAAGATTTTGATACAGTCTTTATTTAAGGTGAAAACCAGAACATTATTTTCCATAATGTTGTTGATGCAATGATATATGATTTTAAAATCTTAATATCTGACCTATATTTACTACCAGGTCCATTCCACTTGAATGCCTGCCCTCTGAGAAGGATTAACCAGCGCTACGTGATCGCCACAAAAACAAAGCTGGACATCAGTGGTGTGAAGCTGCCCGACCGTCTCACCGACGAGTACTTCCGTAGACAGAAGCTGAGGAAGCCCAAACACGCTGAGGGAGAAATCTTTGACACCAAGAAAGAGGTGGATAGATCTTAACTTTTGTTTTGTTTTTATTGCCTCATCACATAACCACTTTCAAAACGCCACAATTTTAAAGTTCATAAATCATTTCTTTGATTGAATTTTGCTGAGCCTACTTGTGGTGAGTTTGACAAAGCTGTCACGTCTTTTTGTTCGTTGTTTGTGGGTGTGTCTTGATTTGGCTTGTCCAGGCCATTACTTCATAATGGCATGAAAGATTGTAATATTACTAGGCAGACGTGTCAACCTTGAGAGGACAGAGACACACAAAATTAATTTGTTACCTCTCGTTTCATTAGGAATATGTCAAATTTGGTTAGAATAATATTTGGCCAGACTCTCTCTTTGCTACGGATGGGTGGATTTTACAGTAACAATTGACGAGACAAAGTGCCGTGCATAAGAATTACATTTATACATTAAAAAGTAGGGTCAGACCTAAGATGGTCAAGATCCAGACTCATGACTTTACCATGAATGAGTGGATTTTAAAATAACACACATACATGTTTTCCTTGAAGAATCCAGTTGAATCTATAAAAGGTGTGGTCAAACTTTAAGGTCAAAAGGTGAAGATTTTTTGTCCTGGCTCTCACTTCACCATTAATAGATGGATTATAAAAAATAGGCACACATGTTAACATTGATGAGATGGAATGTCTCGCAGAAGATTCATATTCATTGTGTGGTCAGACATAGCTTGAAGTTCAAACTTGTTTATCTAGGCTTTTACTTCACTATGGGTATTAAAGATAGATCTTAAAATAACTTGGCACAACATTAGTAAGTTGAAGTGTAACAAGGAAGATTCACATTGATACCTTAACAGGTATGGTCAGACTTTCAGAGATCAAAAACGGTAAAATTCTGTTTGTCCAGGAAACACCCAGAATCTTAACTCTGAGGGAGGGCTCGACAATGTTTTTACTGTCGGCAAAATATTTCTAGTTTAAGTACAAAATATGATTTTCTCCTATGAATGATGCGTTTACTAAGAGCATACCAGGGGTCAAACGATATGATGCAGGGTTTCATGACTGTTTTGCGATTTTGTTAAATATTAATCATAATGGATTTCAGCATAACATTTAGTTGTCTCCCCTTATTTGTCTGCATTGCTCCTTAAATCCGTGTTTATAATTTAAATAAAGTAGCAAAAATAAATGAGACCTCAGTATTTCTCTATATCTTTGTGAGCTAATACTTTTACCACAAATTAATGTATCCATCGCAAATTCCATGTTACATAAAACATTTTGTGACATGTTATTCCTCTTAAGCGCTACTATGGCCCTCTTATTATACCCCCACCACAAAATGTGGGG
>Ga0224511_10002175_pt1 | contig 12902 bp, 8 predicted proteins | sample SF_May12_sed_USG_2_FD_169988 | JGI IMG/M metagenome (GOLD analysis project Ga0224511, IMG submission 169988) | Sediment microbial communities from San Francisco Bay, California, United States - SF_May12_sed_USGS_8_1 | ecosystem: Environmental > Aquatic > Marine > Sediment | place: USA...
ATATATAACATCATCAAAAGGTCCTCTACCAAAGTTGTTCAAATTATGCCCCTGGGGTTCTCTATTATTGGCTCCACTGTTGCCTGTGACCTTTTCCTCAGGTGAGCGACCCAGGGCTCTCTGGGCCCTCTTGTTTTATGTTATTATAGGTTGAACATCTGGTTAATATTTGGAATGAAGGAAATCTCTTCTTTTTTCACACTTATTAATGTTGTGAACATAACAATTGTCCGTCAAATAATCCGTCAAATACTGACATTAGCAAATAAAAAATAAAAAATTGAATTAAAATCAAATTATATGACATAGAATTTTTCTTTTTAGTTTTTTGAACCAATACTATCATAGCCTCAATGAATTATCAACAAAATTACATTTTGTTTGATACAAAATATTTTTTGTCTTTGGGACCCTATTTTACTCTCTTAAATGGAATCTGTCATATTATGATAAGTAAGTCATTATTAACATTCATACCTTAAAAAAGAAGATTGTAATCTTCTATAGATCACACCGTATGGTGTTGCTTTTTGGCTCATTTGAGCGCAAAGTGCTCATCCGGAGCTGTTGTGATCGTCCGTCGTCGTGCGGCGCCCTACGTCTGTTGTGCGTCTACATTTGAAACCGTTACTGGATGTTGACCTTCTTCTCAGAAATGATCCTTGGATTGTTCCTTATTTAAGTCTCATTTTATAAGACAAGCTCGCTTGATTTTGAGGCTCATTATGTCAAATGTCAATATCCTCGTGAGTGAGAGACGGACAGAGAGGCAGAGACATAGAAAGAGTGAAATTGTTTTACCTATGTAACACAACGTTTTTTTCTTTAAGTTTGCGCGGCTTTTCAAAAAGGCACAAAGAATGTGAAGCACATAGTCCCACTAGAGAAGGTATTTTATTGTATTATGTAGACACTTTAATCTAAACACCTGGAAAAGTAAAAACCCCGAATAAATTGCCAAAGTTAACAGTGCTATATATAAATAAATAAAAGGTGTTTATGTGTATTTGCTTTATGTTTCTAAAGGTCACATATGAATGAAATACTTTCACTAAATATAAGGATGGCCATTATTTGTGTGTATGTTATTATTCCACATTTTTCAGAACCGGATCTGCAATTTTCAACGATGACAGCAGAACAGTTCGCTGGGATTTTAGGGAAGCAAATGAAGGAAGTTGATGAAAGATTTGAGGATATTTTTTTCAACGCAATTATTAAAGAATCAATTAGGCCACAAGTGTTTATAGACATGAGTAAAGAAGATTGTAAAAAAGTCTTCAGTTTATACCTGGAAAATTACGGATTTGGTATATCAAAGGAAATAGAAAAAATTCAAATGAATGTAAGAGAAGTCTTACGAAATACACCTACTCTGATTGAGTCATCTAATGTTAAGTTAAGGGAATTTGATCAGCCGCAGCTGCAATTAACCCCTTATAAAAAAGGCATTGTGAGGCCAAATATAGGCAACGTTTTGGTTCCAGTACATGAATTTATTGTCCCACGCTACTTAAGTGCATACGCTGTCGCAAAAGAGGTCGTTCGCTTTACAGCTGCTTGTATGAATGCTAGAAAGAATGGGACTCTGCATATTGGCATTGAAGGTGTTGGAAACGGTTGCGGAAAACTTGTAGGTGTTCATATGGGTTCTTTAAGCGCTTCACAATTAGACGAGTATATTGCATCTCGTGTCAAGCAATGTTTTCGCTCAGACGCAGACATGGCATTACAGTGTATACGATCTATTAAACCAATCAATGTAGAGAACACAGACCTTGCTATTTTAGAAGTAGATGTAATCGCGTCCTCGTTCTGTTGTCCACCAGGGATATTCGCGGTTCAATTTCCACCGAATGGACCAAGTGAAGAACGGTACTTTGTATATGACCTTACGCAAAGATGTTCCATAGTTGAAGTGGATAGTGAAAAAATTAATGACGTGGAAAAAAGATATTTAGCGAGGTTTAAAGAAAGAGAACAGGTAGAAAAAACAATTTGCTTTGACACAAGTAAGACTGAGTCGCACCAACTAAACCTGTTAAACAGTTTGACGGGTCAAGGCATCAAATATGTTACCGACGAGTTTGTTCCTTTAATTATAAGTGGGAGAATTTCTGGTTGCAGAAACCAAACCGAATTGCGAGATCAATTGCAAATGCAACACGCATTTCTTTCCGCTAAATGTGTAATCGATATGGAACCGTCATCGCGATTGAGATCAGATATCGAAGGCGATAAAAGAGTTTTTACTGTCAAGACGGCCGATGACATCGGTGAGGAAACTGGCTTGTCAGATTTGTACGCTGGACCTTTGTGGTTATATGCAAACGGTTTTGAAGACAAAAATAACAAAGCAATGGTTATATCAGAATGGAACTCTTTGAGATATCAATTCATAGACAGGATTTTAACCCTTGCAAGGCAAAACATTCCACCAGGACGGGCGAAGGTTGTTCTTTTAATATACCAGGAAATTGACAAATGCGATCCTTTGTATGAATTATCACGTGATATGATGCTTAAGAAATTTCCTGGAGAGTGTGTTGTTGTATCAGATAATCCACAAAATGTCCAGGCACTGAAGGAAGAAGTATTAAGAATGACAAGACACGCTTCATTTGAATCCTTCTTTCATACAGAACTAGAATGGCCGAGCATCTCTGAAGTGCTTTGTTCGGTGTTTAGACAAAATCCAGACGTTGTATGTCGTTTGCCAGCCAGCGGTGGCCATTTTGTTGATATGACGGCCAAGGAAAGAATGTCATTAGATTTGAAAGATATAGAAATTCTAAGTGGAGAGGAATGCGTTAAAGAAGCGGAAGCAATGAACGATGATGAGCGTGAAAAGCGTGCTGCAGAGGTTGAAGAAAGCTTTTACAGGGGCACAGGAGTTACTTGGTGGAATTTTTACTTTCGGAACCAGGTGGGAAAACGAGACGCCTTCGACATCCACCAAAGTGAAATACGGAAAAAGTTAAACTCAAATTATGATGAAGCTTTAGTTAAAATATACCGAATTGAACACCACCCAGGCGCTGGGGGAAGCACTCTAGGAAGGAATTTACTTTGGCATTTTAGTCAGTTCAAATGTATGCCAGAGAGTGCATATCGGTGTTGCACTGTAAATAAAATTACAGACGACACCGTGGATGAACTGGTTCGATTTCGAAACTTTAAAGATCCCCAAAATCCCAAACCATTCCTAGTACTTGTTGACAACAAGAGCGTGGATGATTTAAGGCTGTTCAGATTGAAGCTAAACGAGGCCGCATACAAAACTGGGACTCCAGGGAAACTGTTTTGTCTGGTGATACAGGTGACTCGCGTTTCAATAACAGAAGCGAAACGAAAAGGTACCTTAAAGCATGATTTGTCTGGTTTGGAAAATAACTGGTTTGAAAAAAAATACAAGGAATTAAATGAAAATAGGCAAATAGACGTAAAAACTTTAATAGCTTTCAATGTAATGCGAAACTCATTTGATAAGGCGTATATCGATGCTCTCACGTCGGAAATGATGAAAGGAATAACAACAAGTGAATATGACGCCCTGAAATGTTTATCGTTAGTATCCTCATATGGAATTGACCATCAAGTTCCAAAAACAATACTTGATACCATACTAGAAGATCAAGTAAATATCGAGGAAGTCACACGATTGCCATTCGGTATTGTTCACAGTTTCAAAGAATTAGCAGCAATGTCTGCAAGAAAAGGGACTTGGAATCTCTCTAATGCTATGTCCTTGTTTATAACTGAAAGAAATGACATCAATTTTTACCACAGTGGATTAAGTATAATTTCACAGCCATTAGCGAAATCCATTCTAGAGTTTATAATGGTCAAAGACAGGTGCTTACGAGAGGAATTAGCTAATTACGTATTAGATGTAATGAAAGACCATGTGAATAAGCACGATCCAATGTCGAAAAGGTTTGTAAAGATTGTGTGTAGCTTGTTTAAAACGAGACAAATGGAAGAAAGCGATAAACCGGAAACAAAATCGAAGTTTTCTGACTTAGTGTTAGATCTTGAACGGGAAGATGAATCGCAATCTGTCGTGCACCTAATGAAACGTTGTTTCGATGAAGCCAAAGACGCAATGGTTGGACAACAACTTGCTCGCTATTTAATTCACATAAATGAATATAACGAGGCAGAAAAAAGTATTCGAGAATCCCTTGAAATTATGCCAAACAACTCCTATTTGCTAGACACTTATGGTCAAGTTTTCAAAGCCAAAAGTGAATATATATATTCATCGACTGAAAAACCAAATGACAAGATTAGTCTTGATCAAGCAGCGGTAATAATCAAGCATGCTTTCGAAGCCATAGATAAGTTTAAAGAAAGTCAAGAAGCAGCCACAAAGAATAATGATGTAAATATGAGTTGTTTTCATATGGAGGTAAAAACTGCTGTTTCTTTGCTCGAGAACTTTAAGAAATTTGACCTAGTGCATGATAGAACTGAACTCTGTCGATTCTTGACAGACAAACATTTCATACTTAGTAGATCTCCTTTTGCAAAGTTGGTTGGCGTATGTCCAGATATTCAGCAGATGCAAATCGGTACAGAATGGCAAATGCATCTCGAAGAATCTCTTCGAAATCTGGAAGAAACTAATTACCAAATACGCGGGCATTTGTATACCGTGCATACAGATGAAGAAACACTCTTATTGAAAATGCGAGAGAGATACGAGCGATTTTATGGAGGTCCAGGAACAAGTACAAAATATCAGTTTACCTTTGGTCTTGGGATAAAACCGTTGATGAATGCAACTGCAACAGAGAAAGGCAATACAGTGTTAAATCGAAGAGTACATGAAGCATCTGAATCGCTATTAAAAATTGAGAAAGAAGGCCATTTAAAGAACGCTGATGTACACGATTTGTTGGTTTATTTGGGGAAAAGAATAATTGATGTTTCCGGCCAGTCAAACAAATACGCGTGTGACAACGTGGAGTATCGTCGACTTTTGAGATATAGTCAGCAACTTATCGAAAAACAGAGAAATTCCAAAAACAAAAAAGTAAGGAGATACCTAGAATCTTACTTGTATTTTGCAATGCTGCACTGGCCATTGGAAAAGCGTGTAGCTTTAGAACTCGATGCTCTTTCCAAAGGAGGCACCTACGAAATTCTAACTGCAGAATGGGAAGATGTTTATGATTCGAATCATTCTATCGCATCACCACAGCAGTCGAGTCAAAAAAAGCCAAAGAGCTTTTTCGCTCTTGGTAAAGGATCGCCAGGAAATGACATCGTTGATCTAGACGTCTTAAATAAAGAATGGAAAGAAAGAAAAAAGAAGGAAGGACGCCATCGCCTGCCCGTATACGGAGACTATTTCTGGACAGAGAAATTTGTAGAGGAAAGGCTAGTACGACTTGAAGGCATTGTCGATGGTCAAGGTCGAAAGATCATTCATACGGTACAGTAGCTATCACATTTTGTTAGTTTTATTGTTCAAAAAGGTGATACATAGGGACTGTTTTGTCTGTCCGTTGGTCCATCGGTCCCTCACGGAAACCTAACGTTAGCTTTAACCTTTCCATTGCTTAATATTCTTTATCAAACTATAAAATTGTATTGCTTATGACAAAACGGACATGATGATGTCAAATCTTTAGATCAATGTCACATTCGCTGGAGTGTTGTCCCTTTTTGTTTTGCTTTGTTGTTTTTCGACTCGGACACACCTGAACAAACATCTCGTCAGTTATAAACATATCTACATTTGATTACATAAAGATGTTAAACTAGTACTGTTAGACAAATTGATTTATTTTATACATTTAAACTTCCTGCAAGTGGTTGCTTTGATTTTACAATTGTAGCCTTTGTAACTTTCATTGACGTAAGAAATATTTATAATATTAAACAGTCAATAAATCGGACTCTCTGAGAAAGTAATGTTGATGCTTTTATAGTCAATTACCAAATAGTATATTTATTTTTATTGTTAGGTATTGTATCCAGGAAACCAAGAGTATATATTCAAAATCGGATCGTTTTACCCGTGCGATGGTTACAGCAACCGTAGAGTGACATTTGTTCTTGCCTTTACATGGAAAGGGCCGATTGCGTTTGATGTTCGCGAGTTGGGTGAGTTGTTATTTGATCGTTTTTAACATGTTTCTTACGATTTACCATTTACCAACAGTTTGATGCATTTAATTCATGCTCTCTAGATACATTGGCACCAAACGATTCGCTCCTAGAGACCAAAGAGAAAGATGATGAAAACAATGACACGGTGCAACATGGTGAGCAGACAATGGCTGGGTTGTCATCTAAATGGAATGCGACCGACAATTCAACAAATTCAGGTGAACAAGTCTTACGTGTTTCAGGCTTTATACAATAAAAATAGAAAAATCCGAAAAACACAAATGTCTGTTAAGTCTTAATTGGTGTTCTTTGTGTTCTTCGTGTTATTGTGTTATTCTGCGTGTGTTTTGTGTACGGGCCATTTTGGCATGGTGTTTTTAAACTTGACATGTCTACATTGTTTACAACATTCTTTCTTTGAACATCTGTACATTTTATATTTGTCATGAACAAAGGATATGTTAAACTTCATGCATTTCATTAATTCAAATTCCTTTACAGTATAACTTACTCCATTCTGTTGTCTTTTTAAATAAAAAATGTTGAAAAGAAAAGAAAATTAATCTTACAATTCTTTTAAGCATCACATTTTCAGGTACGCCAGATCGTTTATCGAGACATCTTAAAAAGCCGTCAAATAACGTATTAATGACGATACTGATACAGATTATGTTCACATTTGGCATACACTGTCATGTTTTTTTCTACACACCTATTTTGCACTGAAATTCCCAATACTTTTTTTTACTATACGAGCGGAACTCTATTTTCCAATGTAAACAACAAACAATCCACGACTCCTGAGGACCAGAAAAATATAACTACACAACAATGTAGTACGAAAACACAGTGTATTAGAAAAAAAAAATGGTCAGTTTTATCTTTTCAATTCTTTATTATTTTATTCTATATTTTAATTTTTCATTATAACAAAGTGGAACAAAACGACATTTCAACATCTAACCTTATATTTCGTTTGTTTCCGAGCAGACGAGACTGGGAAGTTACTGCAGGCCTGCGGTCCGTTACCTTGTGTTCCTGATGTGGATGCTGAAGCCCCGTGTTCTCCGCCCCCTGCCACCGATACACAAACAGGCGTACGCTCAGGTCGGTTTCTCAACTCATGCTTTAAACAAATAAAAAATCTACTTTAAGAAACTACCTTAATAAGCCAAAAGCATAAAATGACTTCACAGTCAATTTACAAATCATTTAAGGTTCTCGAAGCCTGAACGCTTTATTAATTTTAATTACGCATTGAATGCATATTCAACAGCATACAGTTATTGCATTTAATTACTATGTTAAGTCAATATAATTATGTTTTTCTTACACAGAGTCAGCGAAGGCGCGGAAGAAAAAGAAGAAGAAAAACAAGAAAAATCGTTGAGACTATGGCTCCAAATTCTGTTTAGAGCGGCTAACACAATGGGTATAAGGTTATGATATGATTTTTTGGTCGATACCAACCATTGTATAAAAGGTGATTTTAACCACAGTTATTTCATAATTTTAAAATCGTTTAGTTTCATAAAGATGTATGTGTATGTAGGTAATTGTACAATGTATATTAAGTGATATTTGTTATTAAATTTAAGCTCTGTAAATAGACTGATTAAAACTTCATATAATTTTATATCATTTTTAATATATTGTTGTTAAACATATACATAATCACAGAAAAAATGTTAAAAGCTTATGTCATTTGAACACCAAAAAATGTTGTATTTGCCATATGTTTATTAAGCATAAGTTTAAAGTTTAGTGTTTTATTGGTTTTTGTACATTTGTAGATTATTTGTAAATAATGCAGTTACATTTACGTTAATTTTGTGTTTGCATTGTGCTTTGTTTTATACTTATACCCTTGTATTTTATGTATATTTTAAGTAATATTAATACATGGTAGCACACTATCACTAAACAAATATTTTGTAGGAAAACAGATGAAACAAAACTTGTTATTATCTGATTTATTTGACCTTGCACTGACCTATCCTCATGAATAATCCATTAATCTTCGTAGGTTTCACCTTGTTATACAGCAGAGGTATACCTTTTGTCATAAATAAATACCGTTCATATCAATTAAGCTCTATTCCGGTTAAGTATCGCAGTGGTATAGGTGTTTGGCTGCGATGTGGATGATTCGGGTTCAATCCCCCGTTAGGAAACATCTTTTTTAAAGTCGATAAATGAAAAATGCGCGAAACATGCACGAGTTTCTCTGCAAGCGAGGTAGAATGACTGGGTGTTAAAGTGATATGTCTGCAGTATAATTATACCTCTTCAATATTTTTATATATGATGTAAGATAAACGTGCATTGTAGTGATTTTAAATAAGAAAAAACATGGAAAATGTGCAAAAAAATCGACAAAGAATGATTTAATAAGAATCATGAAAACAAAAAAATAATAAAAAAATATACAGTTTCAGCCAGATTCGAACCCATGGTATCATGATTCACAGCACGAAACTTTAACCACTGAGCCACTTTTTCATAGATTAATCAAATGAACCTCGCGTTAAATAAACCGGCCCATATTGTATGGCAGCTGTATTCATAACTGTTTATAGACAGCGAACACAGCCGAAGATTAATGAGGAAAGGTCAGTGCAAGGTCAAATAAATCAGATAATACAAGTTCATTTTGAATAATTATATATAAATCTTGTGATAACTGAATTACTAAGAAATCGGTTGACACACATGTTTAATATTTACCTTTAAAATTATGTCTTATATTACATGACAATCGATTTAGTAGGACATTATTTTGCACACATAGGACATTTTAATCTATTATCATATCTGGGGTTGAATGTAGGCTTTGTAAATAAACTGACTGTAACTACAAGTATGTCATATTTAAAAACTGTCTAAATAAAAATATACGTAAACAGAGAACAAAAAATAAGTAAAGTGCAAAACAATCTTAAAAATTTGTGTCATTTGAAATCAAAAATCTTAATAGGAAATAAGGTTCTCTGGATTAATAGTTTCATTTAGCGCATGTTTAAGTTTAGTGTTGTATTGATTGTTGAATATATTAAGTTTATTTGTAAATACTGCAATTGCATATATGTTAGTTTAGGGTTTCTAATGTGCCTTGTTCATACTTAAACCATGACTGGTATTTTATATATTTTGCATACATGTAGTAATAATATGTGGTTATTTCATAATTTTAAAATCGTTTAGTTTCATAAAGATGTATGTTTAGGTAGGTAATTGTACAATGTATATTAAGTGATATTTGTGATTAAATTTAGGCGCTGTAAATAGACTGATTAAAACTTCATATATATTATTTTTAATATATTGTAGATAAACATATATATAATCACAAAAAAATATTAAAAGCTGGTGTAATTTGAACACCAAAAAATATGTTGTTTTTGCCATATGTTTATTAACTTAAAAGCATAAGTTTAAAGTTTAGTGTTTTTATTGTGTTTTTTGTACATTTGTAGATTATTTGTAAATTATGCAGTTACATTTATGATAATTTCGTGTTTGCATTGTGCTTTGTTTTATACTTATACCCTTGTATTTTATGTATATTTAAGTAATATTCAGACATGATAGCACACTATCACTAAACACATATTTTGTAGGAAATCAGATTAAACAAAACTTGTTACAAGTTCTATTTGAATAATTATATATAAATCTTGTGATAACTGAATTACTAAGAAATCAGTTGAGACACATGTTAAATATTTACCTTTAAAATTATTTTTAATATAATGTGACAATCGATTTAGTAGGAATTTATTTTGCACACATATGACATTTTAATCTATTATCATATCTGGGGTTGAATGTAGGCTTTGTAAATAAACTGACTGTAACTACAAGTATGTCATATTTAAAAACCGTCTAAATAAAAATATACGTAGCCAGAGAACAAAAAAAATAAGTAAAATGCAAAACAATGTTAAAAATTTGTGTCATTTGAAATCAGAAATCTTAATTGCAAATAAGTATTGCTGGATTAATAGTTTCATTTAGCGTATGTTGAAAGTTTTGTGTTGTATTGATTGTTGTATATATTAAGGTTATTTGTAAATACTGCAGTTGCATATATGTTAGTTTAGGGTTTTCAATGTGCCTTGTTTATACTTAAACCATAACTGGTATTTTATATATTTTGTATACATGTAGTAATAATATGTGGTAGTACAATATAAATGAACACCATTCAGTAGGAAATCAGAAAGAACGCAACAGATATGATGTTTATGAATTGCTATTATTAACCAAAAATCTTGAATGATTTAGAAATCAGTGGGCACACAAGTGTAATATTTTACTTATTTAATATTTTAAAATGTGACAACCGGTTTAGTATCAAATCTATTTGGCGCACATGTGACATTTTAATATGGTATTTTATTAAAATCTTGTAATAATTTTTGTTTCATTAAAAACATTAGTTGGTGCACAAGTGACATGTTAATCGTATTATGATATTAAAATCTTGTGATAACTGTTTTAATAAGAAATCAGTGGGCGCACAAGTGACATTTTGATAGTATTATGATATTAAAATCTTGTGATAACTGTTTTAATAAGAAATCAGTGGGCGCACAAGTGACATTTTAATCGTATTATGACATTAAAATCTTGTGATAACTGTTTTAATAAGAAATCAGTGGGCGCACAAGTGACATTTTAATCGTATTATGACATTAAAATCTTGTGATAACTGTTTTAATAATAATTAAATCAGTGGGCGCACAAGTGACATGTTAATCGTATTATGACATTAAAATCTTGTGAAAACTGTTTTAATAAGAAATCAGTGGGCGCACAAGTGACATTTTAATAGTATTATGATATTAAAATCTTGTGATAACTGTTTTAATAAGAAATCAGTGGGCGCACAAGTGACATTTTAATCGTATTATGACATTAAAATCTTGTGATAACTGTTTTAATAATAAATCAGTGGGCGCACAAGTAACATTTTAATCGTATTATGATATTAAAATCTTGTGATAACTGTTTTTATATAAAAAAAAACAGTGGGCGCACAAGTGACATTTTAATCGTATTATGATATTAAAATCTTGTGATAACTGTTTTAATAATAAATCAGTGGGCGCACAAGTGACATGTTAATGGTATTATGATATTAAAATCTTGTGAAAACTGTTTTAATAATAAATCAGTGGGCGCACAAGTGACATGTTAATCGTATTATGATATTAAAATCTTGTGAGAACTGTTTTAATAATAAATCAGTGGGCGCACAAGTGAAATTTTAATCGTATTATGATATTAAAATCTTGTGAAAACTGTTTCAATTATAAATCAGTGGGCGCACAAGTGACATTTTAATCGTATTATGATATTAAAATCTTGTGAGAACTGTTTTAATAATAAATCAGTGGGCGCACAAGTGAAATTTTAATCGTATTATGATATTAAAATCTTGTGATAACTGTTTCATTAAAAAACAGTGGGCGTGCAAGTGAAATTTTAATCCTGTTTTATATTAAAATCTTGTGGTAACTGTTTATTAAGAAATCAGTGGGCACACAAGTGACATTTTAATCGTAAAATATTGTGATTACTGTTTAATACATTACATTTTTGTAATAACTTTATATGAAGAAATAACTTTTTTAATTTTTATAGTACTGTCATAATTTTAAATAGTGTGATAACTGATTGCATATATAATCATGTTGACATTGCATGGTAAATAGAAAGTGTAAAATTACAACATTTCACTACAGTGTACTTTTATGAGACGTCTTTAAAACGAATTCTTAAACTTTTCATATTTGTAATTCTTCAACGACTTACGGATGCCACATGCGATTTTTGACGTTACGTTTTTAAGTTAGCCACTGTTACCTAATATGTACCAAACTTGGTTGTTAATTATTAGAAATAAAAAGGTGAATGTAGAAGCCACTTAATTGGTCAAATAATTGCATAAGCATGTGCACATGCAGTAGGTCTAAGGCTAGTTGAACTTGCATGAACGTAAAACTCAAAACAAGCTAATTTTAGCTCGGTTTGGGTAACTATTTATTTTATAGTTCATATTGGATAAAAGCATAACAAACAGTCATAATACGTAATTTCCTGACAAAATCACTTTTTGATAGCCTTAATTTCACATTGATGACGCCATTTCCTATGGCTACGTTTCCTATGATGCATTTTGTTTTCGTTCATTAAAAATTAGCATTCATAGTAAATTGCAATATTTGAATCGACACTATTAGGAAAATCAGAATGCTGAATATTAACAAGTTGACACTCTAACACCGATAAGAAAATCGATAAAAGACATTAAGAGCATTATTACTGCAAAGGCATATGCGTATCTAGGTTTTTACCTGAGGGAATTGTTGAGAAATGTGGCTGAAATTGCTTGTCGAAATTTTGCACATTATTTTTCGATTACAGTGAACTCGACAGTTCCGGGTCAGTAAAGAAATTATCGTAGGGTATCTCTTTAAAACGAATGTCTGGAGAAACAGAACTGTATATACTGTTTAACAAATTATTCCTCTTTACTTTGATACAATTCATGAAATCTTTTAATTTGTAATTCTATTTCTTTAGAGTATCCAACGGCATGATGTAAATTTGACAGTTGCGGGTCACACTTGACAGTTCCGGGTCATGTAATAAATGTTTTTTTAGCTCACCTGAGCACAAAGTGCTCAAGGTGAGCTTTTGTGATGGCCCATTGTCCGTCGTCCATCGTCCGTGCGTGCGTGCGTGCGTCCGTGCGTCAACAATTTCTTTAAACA
>Ga0224511_10002176_pt1 | contig 12900 bp, 2 predicted proteins | sample SF_May12_sed_USG_2_FD_169988 | JGI IMG/M metagenome (GOLD analysis project Ga0224511, IMG submission 169988) | Sediment microbial communities from San Francisco Bay, California, United States - SF_May12_sed_USGS_8_1 | ecosystem: Environmental > Aquatic > Marine > Sediment | place: USA...
TATAAACTTAACATTAATCGCAAAATAAATTCTGTTGCAATTTTTTGAAGGTCAAAATATAGGCTGACTGGCCTAATTGTATATGTACTTGATTTAATTTTATAGGCAAGTTATTGGATGAACATGCAAATATTTATTCTATTCTTGTACATACACATTTTTGAAATATAATTATGTAAACCACGCCCATAACCGATTTACATAGTGACCAACTGTTGTTTTTTACACGTTTTGATAAAGTTTTGCTTTGTTTCTCAAACCTAATATTTTAACAATATGTACACATGTTTACGTATTATTTTTACAAAATTAAACCAAAACTTCAATAACTGTTAGAACTGACAAGCGCGCGTGTACTATCAAATTCTAAAACAGTTTGCTTAATTTCTTTACCATTTTTGAGATATTTACTTAGTGACACTTAAGTTAAACAATTAAGTATTAAACGAATTTTCCTAATATCTTGAAATTAGTTTTTTTAATTGTTTTTGACCTTTGAAATAGCATTATCGTGATTTCAAAACCGTGCTTTCCTTAGAACGTGATCACGAAATTATAATAAGGCTATCTTATAAACAAGTAAAATAATGCTATCTTGGTTGTAGATAAGCTGTCACTCAGAACTGCTTCCGATGGTATGGTACTTTGGTAACATGTAGCTGGCAGGGTGAGCTAGTTTTGTCAAGTTTGCCTTTACTGATAATGTGTCTTAAATTTACATGTATCAAACAGTGTTAATAAAAACTTTTTTTTCTTCACTGCGTATTCTGATTAACTGAATTTGCGGGTACATTAATGTTATCATCAAACACAGAAAAAAGCGGTGTATGAACAGAGATTTGGCAGAAATGTTTTGCATCTATCTTTATTTGAAGATTAACTGTCACTCGGGTCTGTTCACGAGAGACGTCAAGATCCCTATCAGACACGTGTGCAGCAACATTCCGCAGACAACGTGCTGAATCGTAATCAATAACATTGGTTCTTACATTATTGCGCTGATGAAATGACTGTGAGAAATTGAAATAGGACGATTGGTTTAAAATTTAATTATTATTTTGTTAGAGTTCTACCCGAAAAACAAGAACTAGTTACACATTAATATGTACTTATTACAAATTATATAGCTATCAACGATACCTTGTAGAATTAATGGTTTTATTCATAATACGTTCACACAAAGTCATGTCGGACAATAAATACTTTGATAAACAGTATTTGGCCAGGAAGCATTCGTGTAAACATACACACAATATGTAGTTATCACTCGCTGAACGGCGGGATACCCTATACTATAGAAAGCACAAACTCTCGTGCATAATATTTAACATATTTCTTTTCAACAATTACATAAGCAGGTTGTTTTTATACAATTATTAGTGAAAGATAATAATGTGTTAGATTGTACTGCGTTCAGATCTCTAACCGTGTTTCCTTCGTAGTTTGACATGTAGAACTTAAAGCACTTCTTCGTTATGTGTCCCCACACTCGGTCATCTTATTAAATATTAATAAACATTTTTGGTACGCAACGTAATGATCCTATTTTCCACAATGACCGTCTGTTTGCGTGTTGTATTCTTATCAATAATGTTAGACTGTGTTTTCATTCATTCATATTTTTGCCTGAATCTGCAACAAAAGCTTACCGGTCATTGTTTGTTGTATCAAAAGGAACCACCCATAGCTTACTCATTGTCAAAGTTGCTGTGTTCTTTGAATGCATGCATACTATGAAACTGATAGTAAGCGTTGAGGCGCATGCCGATACAATGCTTTACTTATTTCAAAACCCGTTCACATGTATAAGGCAAACGTAAAGAAGTGTTTGAAGACTTGATAATGAGTACAATGTGCGTAGTAGAATAAAATATCAAGAAGCAAGTACTTAAGAACCTTAAGAACCCAGGAACGCTGGTTAGATGGACTTTCCGCCGAAGTATAACCTAATCAGTATTAAATATACACATACACATGGTAGCCGCAAAACATGACCGTTATACCAGAAGGCATTTTGATGATTTGTGAGAACGCTGCACCCTCTATTCACTTGCTGCCATTCCGACGCTTTTTGCGTTTCGCAAAACTAATGTGCAGACTAAAACATCTTGTCGACAGAATCCGAAAATACAACAGCCGCCATGAGACGTTTTTAATCATACAAAAACTACACAAAGGAAATTTCTGACAGTTGTAAAAACTTCAAAAATGTATTTTAGTCAGTTGAAATTAACCACATGATTGTGTACAATTAACATCTGTGCTACAACAAATTTGAAGCTACACCCACGATAAAATATTTGTTTATAATTAGAACTTTAAAGTAGGAACACAGCTGCCATCTTTTTATTTGTTAATATGATGTCAGACATTAACAACAGTTAGCTTCTATTAAGATAAAATGACTACAGCGATAATATAAGCAGGTTTGGTTTTATTAAGGATATATATTTACACGACATGGTAAACACCGGGTGTCGATATGATTGTGCCTTTATCTACTGCGAAAAGGTTTTTCCGCAATCAGAAGAATGATGCTGAAAACATTCTTTGCATTTTGTTCATTATTTGGAATATATCAAATTAACACTTAACAGTTATAATTACCACCGGATCACATAGTTTTCTCTATGTTATCAAGCATGAGCATGAAAAATGTCCATAGACACAAATGTTTATTTGACTAAACATGCCTTTCGAAAAGTTTGTTTAAACCAAACCATTTTTGTGCTTGGGTACACGTGACCTTTTTGTGAAAATAATGCATTATTAGTTAGAAAAAAACTCCTTATTGCACCATACGAATAACCAATGTACAAAGTTTGCTTTCAGTTAAATTTATAAAGCTCTTTTTTCTGCCACAATCAGTGTCTGGATAACAGCTAAAATCACGTTTAATCGGTAGCAAACTGTGTTAACAACTTTAACACCATACATCTGATACAATAGTTGGCCCTGAATTTCACAAATGTCCCATAGAAAGTTGAAAATAATTATTTTGTGTGATAAATAACAATCAATGCATTTAATTACACTCTTCTTCTTTGTCACAAAAATATTGAAATGGGACTTGGCCTAGAGGTAAAACACTGGACTGCCGACCCAGAGATTGCGTGTTTGATCACACCCCCTCTACTAACAATCTTACTAAAAGAAGATAATGTTCTGTGTCTTCCTAAAATTGCTCACGTGCATTTGTATGTCAGTGCTATACACTGGGCACGTTAAAGAACCTGGCTTGTCATGTGTGGTGAGCGCTCCGGTATCCTGCTCGTTCGGCCACTAATAGAAACTAACAATATGTATGCTCCGACGCCGAATGGGAATGTCCTCGTGCGTCGACGATAAAAAACTCCCCTCCCCCTCTCGCACCTGCAAATACCATGACCGTATTCTGATCCGTCATACCTTTCAATTTTAATGGCGAAATATTGCGACATTATTAAATTGAAAAACTTTGTTTTATTTGATAGACGATTTATTTAATCATGGAAATGCCTCTTGTGCATTATTCATGGAACTTCCTGCGACTACCATTATTAAATAACAAGGAATCTTGATGTTGGTTTATGTTTTATGTTCAAATTGTATTGTTAAGTAGATAATATAACAGGCAAATATAAGCCATGAATAGCTTTTAACACACAAAACTCCATAGTACTCAATGCTGTTCAGTTCATGTTACCTGGGTACAAAAACGAAAGACGTTTTCTGAAGCATTCTTGAATTGTCAGAAAACTTAAAGTAATGTGGAGTATGGCGCTAAGACCATTGATTTATTCCAACAGGAAGCCACACATCAAGCAGTAGTTGACTTCATGAAAAGAGCAATTAGCAGCTTACATGTTCAAAGGATTCTATTGGTTATTAGTTTTTTCTGCCGTGTAGATTACATGTTCAGCTATGGAATTCGTAACAAAACATGCGAGCTGGCATTATGCAATGATTGAGAAATGACAAACAATAGGCATTATTCAGAAAACAATAGTCTAACATAGCTCTTTCCAACATTGCGCCAGGTTTAAACGGAAATACTGTTTTTACAAGCATCGTGAAATTATGCATTTAAAGTAAAACGTTTACGTGTTAATTTACTGTATAATGTTGATGTACCGGCCACTCAATCTTATTTAAGGTTATCCTCAGGGATTTTTGATTATATGTTTGTTTACATTTGAAAATAGAGTTCTGCTCATGTGCTAGTGGGCGTCAGTGGTGTGGCATTTTTCCTTACCACTGATGAACAGCTTCAATAAAACCGAGGCTGCTATTTTCTCATGCAGGCCTTGTTTCCTGAGTGCTTTCCCTTTTATCAGTTTTATATAAATGCTATGTGTATATATGTTAACAATTACCACCTAACTGCATTCTGCGCTTCTTACTCGAATGAAAAACATGAAGAGATGTTAAAGAAAAAATGTTGTAAACAATGTAGACATGTCAAGTTTAAGGGAACCATGACGAAAACAAACACACAGAACAGCACACGAAACACACAAAACAGCAGGACGTAACAGACATTCAGAATACACTATTTTTGTGTGGTTTGGATTTTTCAATGTTGTATTTTAGTTTAGATTTCTTAAAATGATTTCTCCAAATAAATCGTTGTTAAATGTCGTTTGCTTCTTTCTAATATTTATCCTTTACTGTCTTACATAAAACTCCACGTTCAAGTTTAAATTAAATGCTTTTAAATTAAATGTATTACCTATCTACCGTGACTTAATTATGCATAAATTTGTCAATGAAGCACTTCCTGATAATGGTTTATAAAATTGTATCAGTTAAATTTCACTTACTTAAAATATAGACACGCAATGTACATAATTTTGTTGCATTGCATATACGAAGTTGCTAAGAGTGTCGGTCCGGTAGTCCAGAAACCGTGAGCTGGGTCTCCAGCTTGGCAACGCTTTCTGTGCAATGTTTTATTATGAAATTATTATAAGCATACTTATATATACTTATATTTTGCCTGTTTGTGTTATGCAACCGAACATGTTATTATAAAGTTGAAAAAAAAACCCACACCATTAAATAGAACATTGCCTATTTCATCAAACAATGTCTTTAGTTTTCGTATTGTGAAACTATTGTTTTACGACTTATGCAAAATTATGCTTTCAATTTACAGTCGTCATTGGTTGACATGTATAAAATACTTTTTATTAAACTATTTTTTATGTGGGCCAATTATTATTGGTACCCTTATCACGTGACTGTGACTTCTTGATCTACACCATTGTTTTGTTTAAGATTTTTTCATATTGTATTTTCACATGGTGCCAGGCCATTTAAAAGATGTCTTAGTCTAATTCATATTTATAATAGCATGTACATGTTTCAGTACCAGTATACCATGTTTGAATCGCATTGCAATTGACACGGAAACGTGTTTACTAGGGATGCAAGAGGTTAACCGGTTAACCAACCGAACGATCGGTTAACCGGAAACATTGTTTTAAACCGGTTTACTGTTTACACACCCATTATACTAGAATGTTGGAAGGCATGGGACTAAGGACATTTGTTTGTAACATTCAGTGCAGAACAATTTGGAGTTGCATCAATTGTATCTGGATAAAAGTTTTTGTTTTGTGCTAAGCAATTGTTGCTTATCTATTATTTTCTGCAGATTAACTGCAATAGATTGGTCTTAATGTGGTAGCCACATAATTAGTTAGAATGTTACCGTTTCATTTGTTGATATCTTTCTATATCAGTAATGCACTTCTTGATAATGAATGATATTAATGCAAGATATACCAATGTCTGGAATTCGTCCAGACAATATAACTTCACTACATATTTGACTTACTTCTTATATAAATTATACACGTTCAAGAGTTGTGGTAAAATGGATTTGTTTTCTCCTGGACAAAATTTCATTTCCCCTTAAATTGCATGCTCTATTGAGAGTATTCTTAGTTTTTGCATGCAGCAATTAAAAGCAAATTAACTCTTAAAACAAAAATTTAGCAATAAGTTTTTTAGGAAAACACTTGAAGTTTTATTTTCTACGCTCTAAACATGTTATGGTGAACCCAATTTAAAATGTAATTATAGATCAGAGTATTCCAGTAAACACTTTTAAAAAGTCACGTATCAATATATAAATTTAATACAAACGTTATTAGCATCTGTATTGTCGTATCCAATTAAAATAATGGTTACCAAATATCTCATGATAAATGTTTTGTTTGAGCAAACGTGTGCTTAATGTGAACAAATATTGTTATACCAGGCGTCACATAGTACAAGCATGAAATGAAATATAAGCATATTTGTTCAGCACCCATTTATTGTTTAAATTGTCTAATTGTGTCAGTCATATCCTCACATGGGATTACAATAACTATTGTACTAACAAAGTGTGATGGCGTGAGGCAACGTTCGTGCTTTTAATGTGCTTAAACACGTTTCTGTTTCAACTATCGTGTTGCATAAATAGGTGACCAGGAAAGGTTTAGGCTAAAGCATTTTTGACATTTCGCAGTAACCACGTTTCTGTTTGTGTCTTATGTCTTGTGTCCGAAGAACACACAAAAAGTTGGGTTTTTGTTCTAAATGTTTGTTGCGTCTTGGTGTTATACGTGTTTTTGTGTTGTTCTGTGTGTTGGTTTTTGTACGGGCCATTTTGTCATGGTGCCATTAAACTTGACATATCTACATTGTTTAGAACATTCTGCCTTTGAACATCTCTTCAATTTGTGTTATGTCCAACAGCACATTATGACACATTTTAAGAGTCACTGTACAAATGTCCAAACACATACTTAATCATATAGGCAATACAATTATAATACATGCTGCACAACACATAAATACACTCTTGTATCAAGGTTAAACATTAATCAATGTGACAAAAGTAGTATATTACTTTTTCAACCTTTTCTATACAGCTGCTTTTAAATGAAAGGCACCTTCTAACCAGGCCAACGATAATACCATGTAAATTTTACAGTGCATGTGCACCCTTTTCATGTCAACAAAGTAATACATGTCATAAATAACACGAGCTTATATTTGATAATTTCATGATAATCAAAATGTAATCATGATAGCTTGTCAGAAGAAAACATATAGTGTAAAGTTATACATATCATGACGATAATGTAAATATAATAGCATACATTTATCTAATAACATCAATGTAAACGTTGGTCTAGCCTGGACCACATTCGTCATTTGTAAACATGTTTGAGGCAAATAAAGCAATATTCCGCAACCGACGACCTGTCATTTAACCATATTTATAAAATAAATTGAAGATATTTTCAAAGAAAGAATGTTGTAAACATTCCTAAACATCCGTAGACATATGTGTATTTAATAGTACATACACCTTAAAAATCTATGAAACAAGTCAGACTACAGATCTGGCGTATTTGGCATTTTCTACAAGCTAATTAGAGACATTTTATGATTGTCAATATTGCCTGGAATAACAAATGAGATGTAAATAATATGTCAATGTATGTATTTCGGGATTGTTTATACAGACAAATAATTGAATATTGATCAAATGCACATATTTTTTATAAATGTTAGGCAACTACGTTTCTTAAATTTATTATTTTAGCAATATTTTATTAAGTAGAAGGATATTTAACTATAATATTCATCGCCGTCAAAATATGAGGAAACCTCCTCAGGAACGAAAGATAACACATATGTGTCGCCCCCATGCGCATGAAGGGATTAAAAAAATGTAAACAACATACACTTTAATGATCTCCGAAGATCAGACCAGAAAAATATAACTACACAATTATGAAGTTTGGGGAGACACACAACAACCGCCACATTAGCATTTAACACCAACAAACAACACACCTAAGTCCTAATTCCTTTCATTTTTTTTGTATTTATATATGATTTGTACGTCACTTATATGACCAAATTAAAGACATGTCCATAATCTGAACATTATCCACATTCGAATCGTCATATACAAATAGATAATTGATACAAACATGCTCGAAATAAATGTATTTTTTTAACAAACGCAGGCCTAATTTGTTCAAATATTGTTATACCAGGCGACACCAAGGACAATATTTAACTGAAACCTAAGTCCTTATGTTTAGCATCCATATACTGTTTAACTTGTCTAATTGTATCAGGAATAATTATGAAAGCAACTGTGCTAACATGCAAAGTAAATGTGCGTGTTTTGGACGTGCCTACACAAAATTTGTCAATTACAAATTTCGTTTGTCATAACCAGGAAATTAGGAAACGGTTACGTCAATGTTTATAGTGTCTAATGAGTATTTGTTATTGGATTCTATCAACCCATTATAACACATAAAGTTCGTTTTCACTTTGAATATGTGACTATATGTGACTATTTAGCTTGACATAATCATACAAGTTAATATCTAAGAATGTCATGCTTGACAATACAGTTTTGTGTTGGAGTTTTTATGTAAAGCATTGTGATCTCCAAATATTAATATTTTTATTTATATTTTTAATAAAAATGAACAGAAAAATACATGTTAATATATCACACACACATATTATGTATACACATATCTTTGTATGAATGTATGCCATATGCCACAACCCACACGTCGGAATCTTATCCACCGAACGACGGTGTTTGTTTGCAGTCCTCTTGCTATCACTTAAGGCCCGTTGACATTACGGCAATCGTAGCTCGCAATTTTTTTGGACTGAATACATTTAGGCAATCTCTGCGAACCAAAATGCATGCACTTGTTTTAGGACTGAATATATTTAGACAACAATTGCTATCCTACACCTGTTCATTGTCATCAGTGTGTATCACATGATGAAAAGTCAGCACAGACATCGTTTATATATTGCAAAAAATACCTCTAGATGTTATCTCTATATGAAGTACTGTATTAAATGTTAGCTGAGCTTTTCTTTGTTGTTTACTTCTGCTTTCCTTCACTTTTTGGTTAATGAAAAAATATGAATATATAAACAAGAAAATATGTACTCAACCAAACAGGAAAGTATAAAATTAATTTAACTGTTTTTCTTGCCAATACTTATTTTAGGGTTTTGAATCCAATTGTGGATCAAATTACAAATAATTTGGTTTTAATCGTATGCAAGGTTTGGGCTTAAAATATAGGGTTACTGCGAATGTTATAAACTTCTGGACTGTTTGTTTCAAGTAACTTTGTAATTTTTTAATTTAATTCTAGATAGATTTACTTGAAGATGATGTTCTACGCAAAGCGTTTGACCAAATGCACAGCAGCTCCGGTTAAAGGTATTACTCATGGGGGTTCTATATCTATATTAACTTAGGAATCCATTCATTATGCACTGAGCCGTGACATGGCACACGTTGCATGAGGATCTCATGCGCCTTGTGTTGAGTATCGCATGCCATTTAATGGATCAATGACATATACAGTAATTGATTGTGAGTACAACTCACACATTTTAACAACATTTCATCTCACTTTAAATTATCCACTAATCCTTACACATGCTAGTACTGCAGGGCCTAACAATATAAATTGCTATGACAGATAGAAAACTTAATGATACAGTTCAACTAGAGGTCACCATTGAGTAATACCTTTAAGCCCAGAGAACCGGAATCGTACACCGTGTGTCAGGGGTTCGAGCCATACTTTCTCCGTGATGGTTGGTACTAGGTCAAACGCTTAGTCAGGTACAGTTGTCATCCATAATTGGCTCATGTGAGGAAGCAGTCAGTTGATTGCAAAGTACATTGAGTACTTAAGTGAGTGAAGAAAATAGTATTTGAATTGTGTTATTTTGAAATTCATTAAAGATTTGAACAGGAATGTAAAAACATAAATGCACATACTTTCGTCCTTCATGAGTATAATAATTGTCCTGGTAAACGTTTAACTGGTAAATAAATCGCACATTGCAATTTGCAATAAAGCAATGCATAGTTCCGCAAAATTTCAATCTCCTCCCCTTTCCGTACTGTTTTTTGATCTCGTGATAAGGTTTATCACAAACAGGAAGTACATTTTCTATTGTATTTATTGGGTCAGGTTTCACATGACAATCATAACCCACATTCATTTGATAAAAAAATTGATCGTGTACTGTTATAACTGAACATGATTGACAGTTGGGGAACTAACTGTCCATTATTCATAAAACGGTGACCACATTAAAACGGTTCTTGTACAAAATTATAATGACGTAATGGTACATTAAGTTTCAATAAAATATTCAAGTGCTTCTATTAGGCCGGCGATTTACCTCGGTGGAGACTGTTGATTGCGCATTTGTCAACTGGCATGGTCATTATATCGTATCAGTTTAGATCTATTTGTATGAAGAGACAGAGTTTGTGATTGGAATCAATATCGTCAAGAGGTACCTAATGACATATTATCAATTAATCTAACATTCGAGGAGTGAAAATGATAAATGGAGGACAGCTTGTTTGCTCGGATGAAACGTCTCTGGGGGCGGTGTATGTTTACACACCACTAATATGCATCCCTGGAATATATCACTTAACATCCCAAGGTGGTCATGTTTACTTCAGACAAGTTGATTATATTAATAGCAAGTTATTTGTTAGATATAGAACCCACTGTTTAAACAATTTCCTTTGTCTATTAATCTTATTCTAACATATTTAACGAATCTCTGTGCAGATGTTTCTTGTTACGAAAGCAGCATCATGAGCATACTAACTTATGGACACACATACATAACTCCACGTATGTTGTGCTTGGTTTTATTTGTTTCTTTTAATTATTCCTAAATATCTTGTCTTGTCATTGTCTTTTCTTGTATTGTACGTCTGCAACGAAATCAACCCAAATCAAATTAATATGTATCTTTCCCGATCTCTAGAACAACCTGAATCTTATACCAGCAGCCATTAAGAACTCAATCGATTAAAAACTGTCATATTAAAATGGCGGAATGATACTAACTCCCACATAAATGCAACATGAGTTCTAACTGAAAAAAAGAACAATTAGAACAATATGTTAAAAGGACACGGTACCCTGCTTTTCTGAAAAGGGTTATGTTACTGCACAGCAAACCAAGTTTGTTTAGCGGACAACCACGGAAACGGCTTTTAAGTTACATAACAGTTCATAATAGACATGTCTATTTTGAGACAATTTAATTGCTAAACAAACGGTTCTTAAAAAGTACTACTGAGCATGGTTCAATGTTATACAATCGCACAATCATCATTCATGAACAAAGTCAAACTATACTGTTTGATAATGGTTGTAATATATCTGTTCCGAAATAGTTTTATTATAATGGTTGACCTAGAAATCAGATAAGTTCAGGAAGTTCATTTCTTTATTCATTTATTGTTTGGGCCTGGGCGCCTTTGTATGAGTCTGCGCTTTTGACAACTGTCATTAATTTCTAATCGCATATGAATTATGTAACATACATTGTTACTACCTCAATATCCTTACCCGGTTACAGAAGGGCAATTGAATTTAGATTGTTCATTTAAACAATGAAATGTCTGTTATATGTTTGCTTTGGTATGGATTGCATTTAAACAGAATGTTAATAAATGTTAACTTCCAGACATTGTTCGCGCCAATTAATAATGAAGCCATTGCGACTGTTGTAAAACTGTTAAAATAATTGGGCCAATCTTATTGTATAATGATCTCAACAGTTTTACAACAGTCGCAATGGCTTAATTATTAATTGGCACGAACAATGTATATATATTATTATACGAAATAAGTATTATTCATATCAAAATCAGTAGTGTTGTATTATTACCTATGCAACGTGTACACTGTCAGGATGTTTAGCGTATACGGGCGATTTATTTGTAAAACAAAAACACTTCTATATCACTTAAAATGTTTTAAACTGAAGTCAAAAGCATTTTACTCATTTTCAAAATCGGGACAATCAGCAAAAAAGAAAACATTTGCTCATGTTTGTATTTTTATAATCAATACTTCGAAAGGTGCATCTGCATAAGTGCAGACACTTATAAATTGGTTTATACTTATAAAATACGTTTAGTGGTCTCGGTACTTTAGAGGTAAGTCATCAGACTTCGGTGCGAGAGGTCCCGTATTCAATGCCCGGCTCTGGCAAAGGGTTCTGACATTTGTTTGTTGGTTTGTTGCTGTTGGGTTTTATGTTTTTGTCCAAAACTTAATATGTCATGTGTCCGTATGCAATATTAATTCATTTAGTATACTTAACATACTGTGACCGATTATAAGGGTATACAACTACAGACCTAGCTTCTTTAAACTGAGCTTGCAGCAATAAGAGGATTTATTTTATTAGCCATTACTGTTTGTCATCGTTAGACAAATATATTACTTTCAAAACTTAATATGGTTTCGACTAATTTAGAGACAATTCTAAGCAGCACCCCAGCATACTACATTTAAGACATACATACACATTTTTTGTTTCTTTTAAATAATACTGTCATTGTTTTTCTTGTATTGAACGTCTTCAACGAAAATCAACACAAAATCAAATTGATAGGTATCTTTTCTGGTCTCTAGAACAAACTGAATCAGATCCTTATACCAGCAGTTACTACAAAATAAGAACTCAATCGATTAAACACTGTCAGATTTAAAAGGTGGAATGCTACGAACTTACACATCAATGTAACACGAGTTTTTACAGAAAAAAGAACAATTAGAACACTATGTTAAAAGGACACGGTACCCTGCTTTTCTAAACAGGGTTATGTTATTGCGCAGCAAACCAAGTTTGTGTCTAGCAGACAACCTCGGAAACGGCTTTCAAGTTACATAATAGTTCATAATAGACATGTCTATTTTCAGACAATGTAATTGCTAAACAAAAGCACTCTATGGCATTATAATTGATTTCGCATTTGTTTGCCGTTGAATATTTAATAATTGAAGAACATCGGTAAAAATACGTTTA
>Ga0224511_10002177_pt1 | contig 12896 bp, 7 predicted proteins | sample SF_May12_sed_USG_2_FD_169988 | JGI IMG/M metagenome (GOLD analysis project Ga0224511, IMG submission 169988) | Sediment microbial communities from San Francisco Bay, California, United States - SF_May12_sed_USGS_8_1 | ecosystem: Environmental > Aquatic > Marine > Sediment | place: USA...
GGCATAAAGCACTTTCCATAACGCTTCATGAATTTGCATATCACACCAAGCTTCAACATAGACCGTCTCTGTAAAACAGCCTCTGTTTTACTTTTTCTTGTTATTTGTGAATATTATAATGTAGTGGCTGTCACACAGACAGCAGCCCACTTAGCTCAATTGGGAAGAGCGGCAAGTATTGTCGGAAAATCGGAGTCGTGGTTTCGAAACACAGCCAGGCCACTCTTTTTTGCTCCTCAATAAATTTCATTTTCTGTGTCAAATCATTTTTAAGTTGTATTTATGAACAGTAAACATGAGCATGTGGTGTGGCAAACAAATTGTTATGACACAATTTTGAAAAATGTTTAAAATCCGATTTCCAGCCGTAATAAACATTTCAATATATAAGACAACAATAAAAAAGTCAAGTCACATACTCAGTATTTATTTTTGCCGATGTAAACAGTTTAACATTTCTATACAACAATATTCGTGTATAGCTTTTTACCGACTAAATAAGATTAAATTTTTAACTACACACTATATATGCATACAACTGTCAACGTTGATTCAACGTTGAATCAACGTTGACTGTTAGACCGAGGCTTCCCGGCAGCCGGCTTTGGTTGAATATTGGTTGAACAACGTCACGACCAAATTTCAACGTTGAATCAACGTTGAAACAACGTTGTGTGTCTGCTGGGATGCTGTTGATATTGACCGCAAAAATCGTTATTGACCGAGGCGACAGGTCAATATCACAGCATATTTCCCAGCTAATAAGTAAATAATTGTATAATGTTGAATTCTATAGGGTTGCGATAATTCGTTATTTCATATAAAGGCAGTTAATATGAGGTTTGGTTCGATCCTTGCCACAAGATTTAGTAGGTACTGGTAATAACAAAGTAAATAAAAGACTGTTTCATACTGTGCTACTTCAGTCTCTAAATCAAATGGTTCTACGTTTGATAGTTCATTATATAATAGCCAACAGCTCTGTTCCGGAAAATAATCAGCACTTCAACGCACACATCTGCTTACAAACACACACAAACAGATTGAATATCCAAAGTTTCAAAATCAAATAATAGACACATACAATGTATTTCTATTTTCAAAATTTACTTTCCTAGATCAAGACAACATATCAGTTTCAAAACTGAAGTTAAAATTATCAAGTTTTGTTTCATTTTTAGAATATTCATATGAACGTTTAAAACCGTTCTTAGATATTTTCTTGAATATTGAGAAAAATATCGGACCATATTTTTTCGCATTCAAATGAAAAAGTTAGGGTCGGGCGAAAAAAAATAGGTAGGGTCGGGTCACCGAAACCAGACGTATTTTTTACTCTCGCCTAACTCCACATTTCTTGGAGAAATCATTTTAATAAATATATAATTATAAAAATAGAAACATAATAAAATAGTTTATTCTGAATGCCTGTTACGTATTGTTGTTCTGTGTGTTGTATGTTGTTTTTAAAAGAGTTCCGCTCATGCGCTAGGGGGCATCACTGGTGTGGAATCTTTTATTACCACTGATGAGCAGCTTCGATAAAAACCTAGGCTGCTATTTTCCCATGCAGACTATGCTTTCTGAAGGCTTTCCCTTTTATCAGCTTAATTTGTACGGGCCATTTTGTCATAGCGCCCTTAAATCTGTCTCGTCTACATTATTTGCAACATTGTTTGTCTCTGAACATTGCTTTAGTTTTTATTGGCATAACTATTGCATGTGAAGACGTCACTGACGACTTGGTGGCCGGGGTCGCCTCGTTAAAAGTCGCTGACAGGACGCACACTGACGGCAGCAGCAGACAGCCCGCAGGTAACAGTTCACATAAACATTACTAATGTTTCTAGCTCGCTCACCTGGGTGAGTCATAACATGTCCAAATTCATATATGTTCAGGCCCCTATAGCTGTCAGCTCGAAGGTAACAGTTCAGCAATCCAACTCTATGTCATGAAAATAAATATTTTAATATTTATGCAATTGAACAACATGTAATATCTATTAAGAATACACAAGTGTTGCAATTTCATTTGTGTGGTGAATTTCCAGACCAAAATTACTTCTAGTTTTCATAATTGAATACTAAGCACAATTTTAACGTGTTTATATTTTAATATTAACATAATTTAACATACTAAAGTATGATAGCATAAATTAATCGAACTTTTTTTCAGGTGCCGAGGCCTCGGCATCTTTGGGTGCTGGGGACTGTAAGTATTTTTTATTCTATTATTGGTATGTTATGAATTAATATAATATACAAGTACAGTAAAGTCCGGTTATATGGAAATCATGGGGACCAAGACAATTACATTTATAATATTGTTGTTCCTAAATACCAGGGTCCTTTATAAACATAAAGCAAACTATAACCTCGTCGTGATATTTTGACCAGTAAACAATAACAATAACACGCTTGTATTGATGTGAATAGGGGTATAACCCAGTAGGGCTATTGGGGCTTGGTCCATTACATGTAAACAGGTGTATCAATATTCAACCTTAACTGACCTACTTTAAAGATTTGTTTAATCGACTGTTTAGTTTAAATCCTACAATATTCTTTACATCATTGTCACACAGGTGAAATGGCTCAGTTGGCTAAACAGTGGACTTTTTTGTCTAAATTTATAGGCGAAGGTTCAAAACCGGAACAAAAATATATTTTTTAATTATTTTTGTATTTTATATGAAATCGAAATCTAATTTTATACATTTGTAATAACAAATCTATTTTCAATTTAACTTCAAGTTCAAGATTTTTCAATATGGTTTAATTTCTGTCATTCATAAGTTTTCATCATTACCATAAATATTTCTAATAATTGACATTGAGGGTCAATATATATTTGAAGGATGCTTTTTACAACTATGTGTCTCAAAAATGAAGGATAAAAACTTTTCGCAATATGCTTAAATGTATTTATTACATGTTCAAGTGGCAAGACTCATTACGACACGAAAAAAGCAAGCTTACCTGAAAACTTGTTCAACAAGTTTTGTAACAAAATTACTTGTTGACTGAGACTGAGACAATCGATTCTTAAATAGCTACTCAACTGTTTCGACGCAATGGATCGAAACGTAAATAAACAAAGCCGAACTTGCGAGCCACACATTTTCAACAAATTCATTTTTCTATTATATTTTTCATGCGTGAATAAGAATATTTGGAAGATTCTCATATTTACGGGAGAAGGTTTCACTGCTTAAATATGGTTAAAATGTAAGATGTAAACAATTCTGACCTACAAGATACAGGCATAGCATCTTTAAAGTACTAAATGTTATGGAAAGAGAAAGATTTTCATTTGATTTGTTTCAAACACTGCGTAGACATCAGATGCATCTATACACATTTTAATTCTAAAATACAAAACGCAGTCATCCAAACAGTGAAAATCTCCATGTCAAATATTTAAAATATTAACACTAAATAAAAACAGTCCGGACATGGGTATTTGATTTTAAAATGGCGAAAACCTTTGAAAATAACATATAAGAAACAGAAATACCACACTCTTGAAAATATTAGTTTTTGAGATAACTAGATGAAATTATATACATATTTTATTTAATTAATTTCCAAAATCGATGTCATCGCACTTGACGACGGGATCTTCCCACGGTCGATAGTTTTGAAAACTTGCATTTATTTATGTCCTATAGTTGAAATTGACAGCTGTCAACACAGTTATTTTAGGCGCTGTATAAATACATGTTTAACGATTATAACACAAGCTCTAATGTTTGCGACAAAAATGCAATTTGGTACAAAAGTAGTGCACGGGAAATCGTGACATCATCGCACGCGACCTGTCTTACATGGGGGTGTAAGATAACGCAATCTTACGCCACATTCAGAAATTATGCTCTTTGTTTGGTAAACCTGTCTGCCCCAGTATGTACATAGTATCTGCTGAAGCCGTGTAACACAGCTGTAAACGTATAACGTTCCATTGTTAAAGCCACGATTTCGCACTCTTATAGTTGAAATACTTTGGTTTTCCAATGATGATGTTTCTTGAAGCATTATATTAAATGTATGTCGATGTTAAAAAGTTTAATTCATGATCAAAAATTAACAAATAGTTTAAAGGTCTTAATTTTAGTTAACTAATCCTAATGTTCTGAGGGATTCCTCGAGAACATAGCTCCATGACGGGACATCCAGCCACGGGCATGGCCTAAACGAACCTGAAAAATAGATAAAGTTTACATTTTATACCCAGGTAAATGCCTGAAGGTATTTGAAAGAAATTAACAAAATTAGATTGCTTGATAGATAGTTAAACTCTTACAATAGCTCTCAAACAGTCTTTAAAGATTGCAGCTATAGGTAATTGTTATTTTTATGGCAAAGATATTAAACGTGTCAAATGTCATATTTATCAGAATTATCAAATGTTCAGGGTCTATGACAAGAAAATATGTGGAAATATTAAATGCACATATTAAATAAGAAATCAACAAAGCCTATACTCTTAAATATTACAAATGTTCATTTTAATGTTTTGTGTAGACATTTTGCAGCGTGTAATTGAGCACTACAACATCTTCATTCTCTTGCAGGTTTCGTCTGTTAAGCATTAATTGACTAATACTAAATACACAGTGTAGCCACATTCTAGTTTAGCAAATTTATTTGTATATTTTGCTTTTTGTATAGTACTCTTCAGAACTAATTTGAACACTGATTTGCCAAATTTTACCCAATTATTTCTCGCTTCGACGTGCATGGGATAATTATTAATTTATTGCCTCTATACGTCATTCGAAACGGAAACTTTATTAGCATGTTATGGTTAGATCGCTTAATTGCGTTTATTTAAAATGAAAGAGATATGCTAAAACGTACATCAGATCATCAAAGATTTCTGTTTACGTTGAGATGGAAACGTTATCATTTTATTCACCAACCCGACCTTTGTATATGAGATGTTTGAAAATGTTGCACTTAAGTAAGAACAAAGAACAATAGCATGATAATCACAATCGCTCTAACAAGTGCGAAAATGTCATCCCCATTCCAACACAGCATTATGCTTATGCTATGTGAGGAGGTAAATTATTTTTAAAACATCTCGAAGATGAACGAATGTAACAGTTTTTAACAACAAAATAATCAAAATTCCTCCTAAAAGTATGTGTCGATATAGTTTATTTTAAGGGAAAACAACTTTTTATATTAATCCAAGTGCTTTCATGAAAATGCAAAAGTATATTGTTCAGGTGAGCAATTATTATGACATACATTTCTGTTTTTTTTTTGAGAACTTGCTTTGACGTGTTACATTGATGGTTGTACAAGCAGATCAATACCTTGGATGCATTTAAGTATTTTCTATATCAATGAGTAAAACATTTGCGCAAAATCCCGTTAATAACAGTATTATGAATGAACAATAATGCTAGCGTAAATTGTTTATAGAACAGAAGTGCAAAATAAACACGTTCAATCTCTATAATATGATAATGTTGTAAATATCTTTTGCTTGAATGCATTTTCCTAAAGCATACATGAACATAATGAATTTTAATTTAATGAAACTTTTAAACATCTGTAGAAGCATACGTTAAAAATTTAATTACATTAAGAACAAGAAATTAAAAATATGCATGAGAAAATATGTTTAAAATAACTGCCTTGGCTTGTCTTAATAACACCTTGAAATTCTTGCAGGTGACACAGATTTGGATGACTACGATATGGGCAGCGATTACCTGGAGGAGGTATGCATTTACATCTGTCATTTTCCATGATTTTGCATTGTGTTTATATATGTATGACTATATATTGTATCTTAAATCTATATATACATGTTTAGTTGATTAACACCCATGTTCATTTAGTCTTTTGGCATAGTTGAAACGATTTAGCGTATGTGGTCAAGTTCACTAATAAGGAAAGCGCTTAAAAAGTTGGGTATGCGCAATTAGTTATCTTTTTTACTCTATAGTAAAATCACAAAGTTTAACACCAGTTATTTGTATGACCAAGGAATATTCTGATGTGTCACTATGCATGGGTGGAAAGATAAGGCTTTAAACTATAACATTTGCAAGTTTAAAAAAATTCTATGTTATGTAACTCAAAATAATTACCGTTGAATAGACACACTAGATTTTGAACCTCGAAAACCTGCCATCTTTGTTTCCGTACATGTACATAGATAATCATACGATACGAACTATGTGATGAGACCAAGAAGTGCCAAAATGGGTTTCATGTTAAAGCAAACATATTTTACCTTGAAATTAATACTAAAACAGTTTATTTAAGCCACTTTGTAAGAAGCATTAGCACATTTTACTGACCTGTAAGTGCTTATTATCAAACCCTCAGCATGCAGCCTCGCGTAGGCACTTCCTATTTGGGGTAATTAGGCCTAAAAGGAACATCCGTTTATATGGAACTGATGTTCATGCCCAAATGTCTAGCTTTCTTTATTCCATGTTAAAATATGGATGAAGCGTATCCGATCAAAGCTCATGGCCGGATAAGACGAACTGATTTTCCTGTCCGGAATAAAAAGAATCAATGCAGATTTCGTCCCCTTATTGGAACACACTTTTGGTCAAGTTCCCACATCGTCGCTCGATTGTCCAATGATAGTTGGTAACCGGGTCACTCCTGTTAAATGTGGCCATCGATTGTTAATTTTATAGGGCGAGATAATTGTCGTGTTATTGTTTAGGATAGACAATGAATGGCCGTGGTTTATGAAATTTGGATTCGAGCGCAAGAGACGACATATTTCATAGACCACGGCAACGGGTTGTCTATTTGAAATAGTCCACAGTTACAATATCCCTTGTTTATATGTACAATTTCTGAATATGTTACTTAATCTACATCTTGTTTTACTTCAAACGTTTAGGGAACTGATTTGAACCATTAAATTGTCAGTTATTTGTTATAAAACCATTAAATCAATGTTGGTAGTATTGTGACGGTCAAACGATTACTTCCAATGGTAGCGTATGTTTATATATTAATTTAGATGAAGTTTCGCCACATAATTATGGAAAAAACTAGCATAAGTTTTCAAACAAATCATTTATTGCATAGAGATCTATCTTTTATTCAAATAACACACAATAATCTACACATGTACAAATACGGGTATACAAGTCTAATGCAATAGACAAATATTCACATATAATTTATGCAATATATCAAATTATTAAAAAACCTTTAATTAAAAGCCTAGTAATGTTCCACCAGCCCTACTCAATATTAGAGTGGCAATCCCAATAAGCAATCCAGTAAGTAATATCAATGTTAAACCGGGGCTGAAAGTGTTATTCTTGCTTATGGGACAAGGATTTCCGCATCAACTTCCGGTGCTGGAAAATGTCATCTTACACCCCCCATGTAAGACGAGTCGCGTGCGATGACGTCTTACATGATATTAATATTATCACGAATTCTTGATTAAATATCCGAAATAAATAGAAACACATAGTTTCGAACGTCAGACGATTTTATTTAAAAAACACATGTCCCATAGCCGTGACGTCACGATGTTGTTCAATGAAATATCGCTACGCTCTAGTTTTACATTTTGAACGGGGATTCCATGCAAATGTTTAGCGTGTTACGTCAGCTAAAAATAGACACAACTTATTCAGATCTTCTTTTAACCTTATGTCTTTTAAGTAAATAATATAAATTATATAATACACTTGTCATTAAATGAGAGAGTTGATATTGACACTGTTATTTGTCCTCATTACGGTCGTATAAACCCTCAGACAAATAACAGTGTCAATTTTAAATCTCTTATTTAATAACATATAAATTTTATTGAATTCTTATGCCCTTATGTAATATGTTATTACATAATATATTTGTAAGTAAATCGTGCAACTATACCTAGTACTTGCTAGACTAACTTCTAACTCAGGCAGAACTAATGCAGGACTCGGACAGAACTAGAAAATACTAAGAAATTCTAAGTATACATATAAAATTACGACTCCGCAGAAATATGTCTGAATATGGCATAATATGGCGTAAAACGGCTAGAAATTGCAGAAAAGGCACGTGCGCTACTAATAAAGCTGCAAAAACATGGCGGGATTCCGCAGACGGCTGTGGAATTATCTGGCAGAATTCCCTTATTTAAGTCACACATATCAATCTAATGATAAAATTCAATAAATAATACAAAAAATGTATTAATTACCTCCTACGTGACATGTTCCTAATCATTAATTACAATTATAATATATATTTTAAATACTTGACAGAAAAGGTTTCTGAACATAAGCAACATGTGCGTCTGTTTGTAGACAAACACTACGTAAGCGCAATAAGTGCAATATTAACTCGAGTATCAAGTAGAATGCAAATCACACTGTCAAATAATGGCGGCAGATCTAATTGGTTACGAGAAAAATCTAACAAATTACAGCTTTAATAGTGCAATTGCTTAAGTAAAGTTAACAATGGATAAACATTAAGCAGTTTCAGAGGTTATACTATCAAATAATGCTGGCATTAGCTAAATTACAATGCAATCGCATAAAATGCACTATCTGGTTTAAACTAGGTGATTACAGTATACGTTTTACCAATGATCCTATACCTCACTTTTTTACCTCATATTAACCCCCCTCCCCCGCCAAATAAAAATGGGTGTCCTCACAAAAGAATTTGACAAAACATGAGATCATAACATATAAATATAAACAATATTTACAAGCACTTCTGCACAGAATATAACTAAACTTAACATTCTTTTTACACATAACAAAGTATCATATAGCCAAAGTTTCATAAATAGATCTTAAATCATAAACACATAACTTTTATCATAAAGTTATCCTAACAAACTAATGAAACTGTATATACTAGGTAAAAAAAGTTTAGCAACAGGCTTAAATTGTAGTCTATTTCATTTGAGCAAACATAATATAGAAAATAAGCTGATAAATGTGTATATTGATGCAACAGCAAAAAAAATCGCTAGGATAGATGAAAACTCTCTTAATAATGCGTAACAAACGTCAACGTCAGGTATGGGTCACATCCTAAACGTCACACAGGTCTCTTAATTGTGTATGGTAGCCGTTTTGTTTATTATAGTGGTACAATGTTTCCTCATACTGTTGATCAATTTGTTGATGGAATGTTGACCCATTCCTCCAGCAATGCAGCCTCAAGTTGCCGAACGTTGTTGACGTCATCTTCCAAGAATGTCCTACAGGTGTTCAATAGGCGATAAATCGGGAGATCGCGATGGCCATTCACGGTCGCAATGTGGTTTTTCGCAAGAACTTGACGTGTGTAATTTGCTGAATGCGGACGGGCGTTGTCCTGGTGGAAAATTATGGCGTCATGGGTTTGAAAGAAAGGCACGCCATATAGAACAAGATCCGTTCACAGAACTTAAGTGTTGGTAATCCTCTGGTCCATTTCTTAATGACGAGCTCTGTTTTACCATTCTTGTCAATCCCTCTCCAAGCCTTCACCAATCCACCGTCCCCTTGCTGCACGTTAGTGACGTCAACACGTTCACCCTTTGCGCGCCACACACACGCTATCCAATCAGAAAATCTGACACAAAACCGTGACTCATCGTTGAATAACACGTTATTCCATTTATTAATTGTATTTCTACGGTGCGCCGTTACCCAATTCAAACGCGCACGTGCGTGGTTGGTCCTAAGAATGATTTCTTTGTAGGGACGCCTGCCACGTAAGCCACGTTTATGAAGGCGATTCCGAATGGTTTGTGTTGAAACACAAATGCCTGACGTAGCATGAAACTGCTCCGTAAGTTTAGGGGCTGACATGAAATGACTTTTGCATCACGTCACAGCATTTTAACGGTCAGCAGCAGCTGACGTTTTCTTAGGTCTCCCTGATCTTGGTCAGTCTGAACACGTCCAATTTCACATGTAAGTCGCGATATGGTGCTAGCTGCAACACAAAAATGTGCAGCAACAGCTTTAGCCTGCATTCTGCAATGAAACATACCTATCGCAATTGAACGTTGCTCTAACGTAAGACTCGGACGTCTCCCCATGATTAAAATTGCTTCAGTGTTTGGCAAGTTCGATTAAATGGTGTGTTTTTCAGCAAATTATACAAGTTACTAAATGTTAAAACTGGGTGTATGAACAGACTTATAAACGGTCATTGTGACGTCACAACATTTTGTACGAGAAAATGGTGTATCTAAAGGGGTATTTGATCAAATGAGATGGTAGTGTTTGGAAGTTGTATAAATCAATACACTTCAGCCTAAATAATTTATCTATGAAGCATTCACATGTATTTTACATAAAACAAATTACACCATTCACCAATGGCTAAACTTTGTTTACCTAGAATATTAAACAAATCTATGATAAAATGGCTGTGATATGTTACTTTAGATTTACAGTGTTTGCTAGTTATACTATAAATGAATAAATGGTGTAACACGAAACAGTTTTTCCATGGTAAAGTTCAGATTTCTTATTGAAACATGAATCAAAATAATAATATTAAGCTATCGAATAGAAGAATTTACTTAAAAATCAATTCAGGTTCAAATAATACTAAAATTTATATATTTTTCATAGGTTTCAATGTAAAAGTTAATTGGGATTATCTCCCCTTAAACCTATCTTTAAAAAGAAATAGTGAAACATTTAATTTTTAACTGTGTTTATATATATGAAATTGTATTTAATTATTGATATCCAGTAATAAGATATGACATTTGACAATGATGGTCCTAAGACGTTAAACCTGAGTATAAATCTCACGGAGATCATCTACTACATGTTCGCACATGCAAGTCAACTAAACTATTAATGATTAACCACGAAATACACCAACTAACAACATAAATCAGCAATAAAATGAATACAAATACGGTAAAACATAATACATTTTGTCGCCCCCTCCGACGAAGAGGGGTCATCTTGTTTTGCTAATGTCGATCAGTCAGTAAGTCTGTCTGTCTGTCCATCCGTCTGTCGGTAGACCAAATGGTTGCCGTTCATTATCTTGAGAACTATTTATCACAGAACATTCATATTTCCCATGCCGATTGGTCTTGGTAAGGACACGAGCTCTATTGTTTGTGAGTGTACTAGGTCAAAATTCAAGATCACATGGGTCACTTTTGTAATAAATGTGAAAATTGTTTCCGCTCATTATCTTGAGAACTATTTATCACAGAGCGTTCATATTTCACATGCTTATTGATCTTGGTAAGGACATGAACCATATTGGTTATGGGTTAACTAGATCAAAGGTCAAGGTCATCAGGGTCACTTTGTAAAACAATGGTTTTCACTCATTATCTTAAGAATTATTTATCACAAATGTTATATATTTCACATGCTGAATGGACTTGGTGAAGACATATTGATTTTGAATTCACTAGGTCAAAGGTCACATAGGTCGTTTGGTAAAAAATATGTTAACACTGTTCAGCTTATTATCCTGAGAACTATTTATCACAAAGAATTTGATATATTACTTGTTGATTGGTCTTGGTAGATACATGACCCCTATGGACATTGAGTATATTGGGTCAAGAGTCAAGGGGACTATGATTGCTTTTTTAAAGAAATTGTTTCAGCTTATTATCTCGAGAACTGTTTATCACAGATCTTTAATATTTCACATGCTGATTTGTTTTTAGCAAGGACATAACCCTTATTGATTTTTTTATTCACTAGATTAAAGGTCAAGGTCGCAAGGGTCTCTTTTGTAAAACAATGATTTCCGCTCATTATCTAGAGAACTATTTATTTCAGAGCTTTCATATTTCATGTACTTATTAGTCTTGGTAAGGACATGATTCCGTTTGAATTTGAGCTAATTAGGTGAAAGGACAAGGTCACAATGATCACTTTCGAAAATGTTTCCGCTCATTCTCTTGATAACTTTTTATCACAGAGCTTTCATGTTTCACATGCCGGTTGGTCTTAGTGTGGACATAAACTTGATATTAAGTTAACTAGGTTGAAGGTCAAGGTCACAATGGTAACCTTTTTAAAAATGGTTTCTCCTGGTTATCTTGAGAATTAATTATCTCAGAGCGTTCATATTGCATATCTTATTGGTCTTGGTGAGGGCGTCACCCCTATTGATTTTGTGTTCACACATCAAACGTCAAGGTCACAAGGATCACTTTTATAATAAAATTGTAAACATAGTATATTTACTCATTATCTTGAAAACTGTTTTTCACAGAGGTTTCAAATTTCAATTGCAAATTGGTCTTGGTGAAGACATGACCCCTATTGTTGTCCCTAGAGGCATAATTATGAGTTCACTAGGTCAAAGGTCAAGGATAAATCGGTCACATTTGTAATCAACTATGTAAACAACTTATTCTAAACACCTAAAAACTATTAAATATAAATATAAATGGAAGAGATGTTGAAAACATTGAGGCACTTACCCCATACCCATTCACGAAGTCACATCTGGTCAATCACCCCACTTCTATAATATAAACCTTTTTTATTGCACTAATTAACCACAATTCTATCAAAAACCCTTTTCCGCACTGGGCACCAGCGGGGACATGCATTTTCCCTAACGGCGTCTTTTATTAGCCAAATCAAACCTTTACTCCTGGGTCAAAAGCGAGCAAAGACAGCTGTGCGGAAAAGTTCACTGGATGAGAAAAATCCAAATAAAACAATAGCACAACTCACTCACTCAGGGTGGCCACGCAGTCTGGAAATCAGGGAAAACAGGGAAAATGGCCAAAACAAATTCCCTGCAGGGAAAAATCAGGGAATTTCAAAAATTTTAAAAAATCAGGGAATTATCAGGGAATTTTACAAAAAGTGAAGAAAAGAAATGTGTCTACTGGTAGCTTCTCTTCATGAAATTTATCAAATTGATTTATTTCTTTAAACAGACTGTAAGCA
>Ga0224511_10002178_pt1 | contig 12894 bp, 5 predicted proteins | sample SF_May12_sed_USG_2_FD_169988 | JGI IMG/M metagenome (GOLD analysis project Ga0224511, IMG submission 169988) | Sediment microbial communities from San Francisco Bay, California, United States - SF_May12_sed_USGS_8_1 | ecosystem: Environmental > Aquatic > Marine > Sediment | place: USA...
TACACGTTGAAGAGGCTTATATTTTGCGTCATATGTAATACAAAGAAACCCTGTCAGCAGAAAAGCTGCATGGGGGTATTTGGATCAATTTCGAATTAAGTATTTTCTAATAGTTATCAGAGTTGCTGCTGTTTTCTCGTGCAGGCTATGCTTCCTGAGGGCTTTCCCTTTCATCAGTTTGCTATACTCCTGGGGTTTTATAACTGAGGATCAAAATAAGAAAAGTATATCAGTTTGCATTGTGAAATTATAATGCTTTGTAATCTATAAATCAGAAGGGAAACTGGTTATTTCTACTTTAAAAAATACTGATGCATTGATTTTGTCATGATAAAATAATGTCACAAAACTCTGTTTAAGTCTATAGTTTGTAAACTGAAATATATTGAGCTGCCAATGGGGTAATGAAAACGCGAGCTATGCTGAAATTATGATGTAAACTACAAACAATTAATGTATTGAGATCTTAATTTAATTATTATACCAGAAACTGATTAGAACAGGTACATGTAGGATTATACGTTTCTTCAGATTTTTATTGGCACCAGAAAATAACAGGTGTTGAATTGGGTAGGTCAACGTGCACTATGTTGAAAACGAAATTGATACTACAATTTTTTATGGCTTTGTTATTTTATTTTATTTTATTTTAAGTTTGGGTCAAAAAGACACTGATTTCATTGTATTTTTATAGTGAAAAGGTAGGGACAAAAACCTGACCCCTAACCGTCTCATCTTTTTAAAGCCACCTGAGCACGGTTTGGGCATTAACATGGGGAAAAATCTGAAATATCTTTAAAAGTCTAAATAATGGCGTAATAGAGTATAAACAATAGGTACCATGCTATAGGTTTGAAGAAAAATGTGCACAAACCAGGACATTTCCAATAAACCATTCATTATGAGGGGAAATCATTACCTTGTCCACAGACACAAAAAGGATTTACCTCATTATACATACATTTTCATATTTTTAAATAAGTAGTTATGTGTTAGTGTCAGACATTTTACATCACATTTCTTTGCTAAGACTCTTACCTTAATAATGTTTTAAGATAAGTTCTTTTCAACTCAATTTTCTATCCGCTAGCTTCTTTAAGTAGTTTCACGATACACAATTACTTTTTTATTATATAGCCTTAAGATATACTAACAAAAATAATCATCTTTATCTTTTCATTCAGGTGCATATGTTGTAATAGCGCTTTTCTTGTAAATGTTGGTGTTGAAAGACACGTGTGTTTCCTGTAGAGATGTTGTTGTAAAATCTTAGAAATTTTGTGATGGGCCACAAAATAGAGACATCTCTGTTTCATTATAATACTAAATGCATTCTTAATATATTCTACTGCATGCATTCAAAATTCATAAAATGTGCAGAATCTTTTGGGCTTCAATCACGAATTCATTTTCTGTGCTATTTGATATTTCCTATAAAATCTTTATGCAAATTTGGTAAATTATATATTCTGCCAAGATGGAGTTTAAATTCATTTTGTTGAATGCAGTGCGTCAGTTCAGTATCTCTTTGAAGGATACATTGGTGTTTTTATATTTATTTTGGTCCAGCACATTATTCTAATAATGCATTTGTCAATAACAATTTAATGTTTCATTCATGTAATGCAGAAGTTGAAAATATTCCTGGGGCTCTGAAAAATTGTCGACAAATGAAAATGCTTTTCTTAAGTCTAAAAGCGCCTTATACTTACCTGTAATGTATTTGGGGAATTAAATTGTAGTTATTCTAAATATGGTATAGAATAATGGCCATTTTAAACCCTGTACATTTTCCGTGGAAGGCATTTCCCCAGTCTATCTCTTCTTGGCCCTCACCTCATACATTTACCACTATTATAGACATTGTGAAGTTATAAATAGTAGATTAGTCGCCCATATTGTCCCAGTAGATAGTGTGGGAGTGAACTTGCAGGTGGAGAAGTTGCAGAGAAATTGTCTTGTGCATATGAAATTATTGAATATGCTTTTCCGAAGTCTTAAAGCTTTTATATATAATTAATATTATCACCTGTCAGTTTTGGGAGGAAATAAATTGCATTAATTCTAGATGTAGTGTGATATGAGATAGTCATTCATGTTGTCCCAGTAGGCTTTGTGGGAGTGAACAATTAGGAGGAGAAATTGTCTTGACCATCCAAAAATATTGCAGTTGCTTTTCTGAAGAATTAAAGCTCTAAATATTATCACTTGTTTGTTTAGGGGTGGGTGGGGGGAATGCATTAACTCTACATAGTGTGATGGTAAAAATATTGGATAGTGGCCCATTATACTCAGTGTCCCAGTAGGCTGTGTGGGAGGTACCTATTGGGAAGCACGATTCTTCAATCAAATTATAGAGAGACAATGCAATTATTGTTGCCTGCGAACATGACTTCGTGATGTGTAGGTGTTTATGATGTTTGGTCCCTGCAGATCATGATGCATTAGTGTTCTATGGTGGTGTAATGTTTGTTGATCTTTTAAGTTTTAAATGTATCTGGAAGTACACATCTGATCATTGGACAGCACCTATCATGTCCAGTAATTCCCAGAAGGTTTTTTGAATCTATATATATTTATTGTCTTTTGCATTTTTTACCTAAAACCTAAATAGAAAATAATTACTTTGCAATGCTGTGCCAAGTGTGCTTATTCAGAGACCAGTAGAGTCGATAATTAAATGTTTTATTTATATATTACTGCTTTATTATTTTGTTATAGAATTCCATATAATTATGTAGCATGGTGAATTCACTGTGATGTGTACGAACTAACCTAAGGCAAAACAGTATGCCCGGGTAGCTAAGTTGGTAGAGCACCTGACTTGCAAGCGAGGGGTCGTGGATTCGATCACAGCCCTGGGTAAATACTTTTCTGGCCTGTCTACAAATAGCGACCCCGACAGGACCTACACAGGTCTGTCATGGATTTGCATCAGGTCTGATGTAGCAAGAAAGAAATTCGATGGCACATTTTAACCTGGGGCGGGTGTGTGTAGCACCGTAAGTTCACTGTTATGTATAGAAACGAACCTTAGGCAAAACTGTACGCCCGGGTAGCTCAGTTGGTAGAGCACCTGACTTGCAAGCAGGGGGTCGTGGGTTAGATCCCCGCCCTGGGTAAATGACTTTTCTGGCCTTTCTACATCTAAAAAGTATCCATGTTCAATATGAAGGCAGAATAACAGGTTTATTTATGAAATAATACAGCAGGTCCTATATTTTATTGTAATGGAGTTCTTTATTAATATTGAACAAAACTGTAAAAGTCAACAACAAACCGTATGGTATGACAATGTGTTCGTGTTGTTGCCCTATGGCAGCAGGGTTGACAATTACATTCTGGCATTTCTTACACATTATAACACATTTCCTGGATTGTAAAGCAGTCCTCTGGTACCACTTTGGCCAATAATTGTGTTTCCTGGGAATGAATGAAATCCAGCATCGGAGTCTGACATTTTAGTATTGGAGATGTAGGCAGGAACGTTGGGGAAATAGAAGAGTAATATGACCGGATTAAACACAGTGTCTAAATATATTGTTGTGGGTTTTCTGTAGCAAATTTGTTTAATGGCAGCTCATGAGAGAAAGAAAAATATAATTGGCCCATGGAAACCAGATCTTTTCACATCCAATTGATATCTGGTGCAGTTGTTGCCCTAAAATAATATTTTAGGTCACATATTTTTAATTATTTTTGTTATTAAAAACCAGCTAAAGTTTTCAAAAGTATGAGGTGATGCTTTATTCAACAGACTATCATTATTATACAGTTTGAGTTATTTCTGAAAACGTGTTTTATCATATTAATATGTTTTATCATGCAAACTAAGAAACACGGATAGGAGTGGTAGGAATTTGGTATATATTACAATACATTCAAGAACACAGTAATGGTGAGAATCGTGTCAGGAGTTAATTATCTCCCAAAGCCAGCTTGTAGGGGAAGGAGGAGATTGATGATTTATGGTCCAGATAAAAGATGATCAGGACTTTCAATGCAAGAATGAGCCAAAACTCTTTAATGAGACTAAGACACACGCCAATGTCCTAATCATCCGAGAACTGAAGCCTCCCCAACTTTTACGTTATTGTGTGCTGCCAACTATTGTCTAGAATTAACAGAATCTGTGCAATTGTAAATGTAATGTAAAGAGATTTATTCCAGAAGCAAGTATGAAATATTGATGAAGGTATCATTCATGTGTTTAGATGATTTACAAACCTGAATAAATACGGTGTCTGTCTGTTTGATATCTTCATTGAGTTATAACAATAATTGACATCAATCAGTCCATGCATTTTCTGGATATGAGTGATGTTCCATTACAAATAATTCATTGCTGCAGAGGTTAGCAAAACTTGAAGCCAAACTCCATTTGATTAAATTAATATGGCCGGAAAATCCATTAACAAAATGCTATGTTGTATTTCCTATATCACATCTCCTGATTTATTTGGAAACAAATAAACATCAAATGCAACCTAAGCCAACGGCAGTTCAATTTATGACTTTAAACCCTTAAACATGACATATCTACATTGTTTACAACATTCTTTGTTTGAACATCTCTTCAATTTATATTTTTATTATATCATCACAGAAAATATCTAATTAAAAAACAAAAAACAGTAGTGTGTGTTCACAGCTCATTATACACGCAGATGAGTTTGTGTGATGCCAAGTGCAGTGTCACAAGTTTTGATGCAGAAAATCTCATTAAAGGAAGCAAATTAATTGATGGATTGATTTTCCCCGACCATGACTTGTATGTATCAAGTGCAATCATTGAGACCTTTTAGGTTCATATGTTAATTATGTTACATCATTAGTCATACATATTCTTTAATTGCATTTGATAGGCAGTCATGTATGTTGGACATAATAACAACAGACACCTGTTTTAAGTGCTAATTGTTATTTACATATAGATCTATACAATATATCTCTAATACCTCATATTATTCATCCTAATCAGATGCCATTCACACATAAATATAAATTTAACCATACGATGGAGAAAACTGAAATGTCCTTGATGTCTTCAAAATATGAAATACAATTCCGCTCATGCTTTAGGGGCATCAGTAGTGTGGCATCTTTCATTATCCACCACCAGGGAGAGGTTAGACCATGCTACCACAGGAATGCATGTGTGCATGTTCTTACGCAATGACAAATGACGAAGATATTCCATGTATCTCTGAGATGCACATAGCTGTAGTTCCCGGTGTAAGTGGAATCTTACAGGAAAGTTTGGAGATATGCATGAAAAATTGCATTGTGCTTGTGTCTACAAGATAGGGGTTTACATAACAGCTGCAAACTTCATGTTATAAAAGGTCATGTTTGCGTGTTGGTTTGCATAATCATAAAAACTTGTCTTCAACTGAAGATAATATTCCGTCACACATCAGTTCTTTCCGACTGTAAAAAATTAATGTTCTTGCGTGTTCAACACAGGTTTAATTGTAGAATGTATTAATGTCTGGTGCCGTTTTTTTCAATAAATGTGTCAACTTTCTGTAGAAAATAATAAGCCTGCAGACAGATGTCTTTGAGAAGACAATGTAATTGCTCACTTTATGAGAAGGAAGGGTGCTGGTTTTGTTCGTCATTGCAAGCTCTAATTATTACTTACTTATAACTGTTATTACTGTTATTATAATCTTAGAAAAGAATGAATCATGTTAAACATTCCAGGAATTTTAAGTTAAACATACATGACATAACAATTTCCGCAACAAGTTGTTTATGTTGTTTCTGTAAGTCATGTAGATCTACATTGTCATCAACAGAATAGGCTACATTGTTTCTAGAATATTTGGATCTATTGCAAATTATTTATCTATAGTGGCCCCTAAGCGTTTGAGTTACATGTGGTATAAATATTTTATTTCAGAATGATTGTTCCTTCTGTCCAGACGTCGTGTCTGTGTCATTTTCTGTTTGAAAAGCAGCCTGTTTTATCCACGCAAATTAGTATTTTCTTAGAAATTGTGGTCTGATCTTTTTGTCCTTGTGTGTTGAAATGCTATTAAGATATAATTGTGCTACTTATTTTTAAAGACATTTGGTGTTTTCGTGCTGCAAAAACTGAATTCAGTGTTTTATATTCTGCCTTTTATCGGAATATTCAGAATATTATGCAGATTACTAGCTGGAATTTGTTTTTCCCTATTTTTTGACATTGACCTTTATATGCGACCTTCATCTCTTCTTAACATGACCTTGACCTTAGATTACAATACTAATTACATTCCTTCCTACAACCGTTATCAATTTTGAGAACCTGTGTGTCAGAGCATTTAAAATTAGATCTGGTCTGACAAGCAGGAAATTACATTAGGTCATAACACTCAACGGCATTTGGGCCAATAGGAGACCTGAACTGTTTGTTCGGTATTTGAAATAACGTTCTTTCCCGCCTTCGTCAGGGCATCTGAGATCATGCACATGTTTGTAAATGTTTGACGTAATGTTCTTTCCCGAATTTGGTGAAGCATCTGACGTCATTTTAAGCACTCTGTCAATAAAGTATAATCAGGAAAGTATCCTGAGTGCTTGACTCGCCTGTCGGTGTGCATCTGTGAGTCTGTCAAAGTTTACGTGTTCATGTCCTGCCGTTAAAGAAATTCGTTGTAGCTTTGTCACGCATTCTGTAGGTTGTTGCAAATAGACACAGGCTCATTTAAAATTGATATGTTTTTGTTCTATGTGTAAACAAAGTCTGGGTTTTGACATGCCATTATTCCTAGTTGTCACAATAGGAATTGGATCTTGCTCCATATATGTGACATTCTGCCAGTCTGAATTAAGTCTTGTCAAATTTAACCTTGTACTTTGCTATGCAGTTTCAAAGTGCAACACTTCATACTTTGTACTTTATATCTGACTGACATAGTCTGACCGCGTTTATTCAAGCATCAATTTTGGACAAAAAGATAGTTTTAAGACCATTGTGTTATTAACGTATTGTGTGAGTGTTTTTACTAAGCAAATTGCAGAAAAAATATTTTACATGAACCAACATTATGGTTTTAATTCAAAAGGCTGATAATTAAATCATGCTCAAAGAAATCACTATTAATACTGTAACATACATGTATTACAATAGTGACACTTACAATCATAACAATTATTTGCTCTTGTAACATTCTGATACAGTATATGTTATATATAATAATACACAAATAATTCTAAATGATGGTTGCTTTAATAATAGTTACTCCATCACAGACTACTGAGGGCATCCCAAAAAGAGAGATAAAAAGATGTGATATCAAGCATCAATTAATATTGGAAGTTTAAATGGTTGATCTTAAAGTCCCAGTGTGATTGATTCTGTCACACCCTAATTAGTTGCAAGGAGAAATGCTGAAAGTGCATGTCTAATCGATCTTTGTCACAAAATCACTTCCTGGATACGAATGAGAAGTTTGGTGCAGACACCCTGGTGCGATAATTCCTATCAATTTAGTTCGGTCTTCATCACTTCCTTCCTGGTTTATGTGGACTGTGAACGTGAACAAAAGTTAACACAATGGGCGTGAAACATGCCGAAAATAGAAAGTGGCAAATAAAAACATCCATTTAAAACACAGAAACATGTTAAATGAAGAGCCTGCAATTGAGAGAAGTCATAAACAGGTATTGTCTGAGAGATAAAGCTTCAAGCGTCATCCATAAACATAGGCATGTACATGTAATGTTGTCTTAGTCAAACATCATACCTTGTTTGCTACATTATTCTGGCTTGTCTGTTTTTCAGATGAACATGCGTTATCAAACAATGATCCCTATCAATGTTTTGACTTCATTAGCATATACAAGTACAAATAGTTTTAATATGATTATAAAACTATGCCAACGCAATAGCAGTGTCAATGTACCTTTATTTTCGTGACCAACTCAATAATCTGAACTTAACACAGAAACAGATGAGCAATGAAACTGTAAATGGTGCCCTTGTACTCAACATTTAAGGGTATATCACCATGTTTTATTCCTGTTTTGTGGTTTGTCATCTCTTTAAACACATCATTACTGACAGATACTTAAACTCAGTTGATGTCAAAGTAGCAATAAAACAAGGATGGTTTCAAGCTTTATAAGAACTATGCCATCTATATTAAACACACAGTGGGTGATAAAAAGTTTTATATAATGATCAAATATGAGAAAGTCATAACATCAAATCGTGGAAGATTACATTGTTATTATCGTAATATTGGTTTATTACACACACTGGCATGTAGTGGAACAGTTTTACTGTGAAATGAAAGGTTTCAGTTAAAATGCAAAGGGAGGTAATAAATATTCCATGATTTGTTTTCTTGTCTTAAAATTAATATGTCCCTTTATGTTTTTTCTTTGAAAGCTCATGCCAAGTTTGAGAGAAATAAATTGGTCAAATACAATTGGTTGTTACAATGTTTCTCTGTTAATTGAAGAACATGGAAAGCTTTGTAAAGCAAGGCCTTATTTTCATGATGTACATTTGATGCTGATTCTGTTCCATGTTTCAGTTTGTCGCGGTTCGAGTGAGGGTTTTGTGAAGCATGGATCGTTTGACGACCGGTATAACATCTACAGGAACCGCTACTCCAACTGTTACTATGTCTTCATTGAATGTCATATTGTAATTCGACCTTAAGCACGCTATAATTAGCTGCATAAAAACGAATCCCCTCTGTTTTTCCATGGCGCTTATCCGATGTTTTCAACTTCGAGCGATCTTCGTGGATGTCGCTAGCTCACGACATTTAATTACAGTCTGTCATAACTATCAAGGTTAAATCGCGTGGGGCTTTACAGTATTAATACTCCTCACTTCTTTAACTGTCGTTTCTGACATTAGATAAGAGGGAATTTATTTCAATTCTCAGATTTTCATCTTGCTTGGAGGACAATTGAATGTTATGGTAATTTTATCATTCTTTGAATGTTAAACATGTTTTACTGGCAAGATCTTTTTTATCTGAAGGGTTTAGGTAATCCTACTTTGATGTCATTATTCCCTTATCCTTGGATTAATCGTTGTTTACATTGCTACACTGTCCAGAAAGGTAATGATTCGATGCCAGTCTTTTAAAGAGCTAGTAGACAAATGTCTACTTTATGACATCAAAGTTGGCAGAATAAAACAAATCCAATGCAAACATGAGTGCACATTATGTATTATGCACGAAGTAAACAACACTGTAAATCATGGTGAATATTACATTCGAAGGCTAGGATTTTTGTGACACCTATTCAATATGTTCAAGATGTTGCCAACTTGATATGGCCCTATGTCTCAGGTTTCATTGGCAAAGAGACCTTGTTTGATATTAATATAAAATTATAGTGTTTGGGCATGAAATTCAGCGACTGACATTATGTAATTTGTTTTATAATAGTAATAATAATACATTGTATTTCCTCACAAATGTCGAGGCCATTCAATCATGCGTCCTTCTCTTTATAGGTAAAAAACTTAAACTGTAAATACAAAAATGTAATATAAATTGAAGAGATGTTCAAACAAAGAATGTTGTTAACAATGTAGATATGTCATGTTTAAGGACACCATGACAAGAAAACCCGTACAAAGGTTTTTTCAATATAGTTTGTTGAAATTTATTTTAACTATTAATACTTGAAATAAATTTTGGCAAATATGTGTTACATAGTTCATAGACATTTGCATTTTGACTAACGTGATTATGTAGTAATCAACACCATTTGGAATTTGTGTGATTTAATATGACACCACCTATATATATTAATATTAACAGATTGTAAAGGATAAAGGAAAAATATGTCTATTTTTAATAATAATTGGAAGGGCGCTATTTTGTTATGAAATTACGTTTTCAATTCTGGTTCCATATATCAATTTAGCTTTCGTACTGAATAAAATTCAGCTGTTGATACGGGGTCCTAGGGTCATTTATTTAGTGTTTGTGATAGTAGTTTAATTCACAAAATGTAAAGGAGTGTAAATGAAGAAAAAATATCTTTAACGTTTGTGAAGTATACCAACGCAATACAAACAGCCACAAGAACTCTATTACACGTATCCATAAAAATGACGGATAGCCATCCGTTTAAAATCGCTCAACAATGAAATTGTTGGGTCTATTACATGCACGCGTTTCGTTTCGCTCATTAAGCGATTTTTTACGGATGACGGACAGGTAACGCATAGGTTTTTACTTGAATTGATATATAATTTGAAGTGAAACTTTGCTAAAATGCAAAAAGGCATGACATTCTAATTGACTAATAGCTAGAAAGCACTCCTTGTAATTCCCCAACACTCTGACAGCAGAAATATTTTACAGTCGTTAAAACAAATGTTGTTTTTAGGCAGTAAACATAAATTAGTTAAAGTGACTCTAGTATGTATGTTCTATTGATATAGATATAAATCGATCAAATTTGTTAAAAACGAATAAGATTATGAATAAGCAAATTAAATCGAAGAAATATAATTGTTACATGGAAATCGATGAGGCCGAGGGATTTAAAATGCATGAAACCACAGACACATGAAATACAATGTAAGTACCATGCGTTTGTACGGACACCTTTCGGATAGCCATTCGTCATTTAACGGACATATGTAATGGCGGCCTAAAGATACGTTTATAATTGCAATCTATTTACATACAATTATTGTGTTACAATAATTATGATTCAATGTTTGTGCTAGACACTTAATTATATTTAAGTGAATGAAAGTACATTTGACTTATTTTCACTTAACTTAAAAACCATAAAATGTCTTCTTAGACAATTATGTTATGTGACGTAACTATCTCTAGTTAATATCTTAACACTATATTTCTGGCTACCATTAGGTCTAAAGTGAGCATTTTAGTCTGAGGTAGAATAAGGCTGAGAGCCATTTATTTCAATTGTGCTAAAATTAAGACACAATCTTCCAAAACAATATCGTTGTCTCCATAAAAGCTTTTATCTGGCCACTTCTTGCCATGAGTGTCAGACATTTGTAGCTAACTAAGTGGGTAGACTTCGCTGATTATGTTTTTCAACAGAAAACTGCCATTTTGTATAGAATGTATTGAGATATGTAAGGGAAATATATTTCTGCAAGAGACTAATGCAATCTGCATTTCAAGTCAAAAGATTGTATAATTTATGATGGCCAAGGCAGAAAAATGCCATTTAGCTGTAATACATTGTATTGTGAAACATAATTCAAATACGTAATTCATTTAGATGCCATGCAAAAAGCTTTTTTTCCTGCAATTTGCCGTTAAAAGAAAATACCACCTCTACTACAGTACTTGCAAGTGTAACCGAGAACGGGATTAGGGATCATCGTGACTGAGACATCTTGAACTGGTGTTGTTAACCTCTGTACAGAAAGTGCATTTAAGAATAAGGAAGCACATAAGGTGTGCCAAGAATTTGTGTCCATTAGTTGCATGTTTTAAACTGAATTAGTTTTTGGAAAGAAAAACAAAGATTGTGGATTCTTTTACAGAGTATTCGTAAATCAAAAAATCTATTTTCAGTGACTTGTTTTCTTTCCAGAGAAAACATTTGATCCCATTTACAGATTTTGACTGGAACTGTCATTGCTTAGACAACCTGTCTGAAAATGTATGTCTAGGGATAAAAGGAAAATGAATCATATTGTTATTAGTGAAAACAATTCTGTGATATCTTTATTAGAGAACAAAATATAATTAATATTTTCATTTGAAGGATAACTAAACTGATTTAACAATGTTGTTCTGCTGCTTGGGTAAGAGTATTGGAAACTGAGTTGCTTGACTGTCTGTCTTTATTGTTCACTAATATAATTTTCCCTCTCATCTTATTTTACTTTTTTAATATTTTTTTAAACCTTTAGTTTTAAATCTGACATTTAATATTTAAACATATCCAAAGTAGTTTATACACAGCTCTCCCAACGCCTTTAAATTGTAATGTAAACTTTAATAAACATGCAACTGATATGTTTTACAGACTATAAGATTTTCCCTGGAAATCACCCATTTATCTTCCATCGTGATTTCTCATGTAACACAATTCAGGGCGGGGAACAGCTTTATCACTTTTTATTTGCATGTTTATTTGTCTGTGAATTTTGTTATTTGTTATGAAGGAAAACCTCTGTAAAGACCTAAAACTCCGAATAACCTACTTTTATGTTTTTTTTGTCTTCATATAGTTCAAAAGGTAAATGCCCCAGTAAGGTTGTTAGGTTGTTAACTTGAATTCCATAAGTCAGAGAGGATCAGGTTTTTATGTAAAGACATCCCTCTGATTGCCTGGTATGAGTCTCTAAATATCCTCCATAATAACACAGGATGTGCTGTAAAGGATTATGGTATTTAATATGAGCTTTTTAGTGATGCGTTTTCAAAGTAATCAGTAGCATTGTTGTGTCACACATTACTTGTCTTTAAGAAATGCTGTTTAACATTCTTTCGGTTGTAGATGTAAATCTCATCATGGTAAAATGACTTACAAAGACCTCTGAACATTGAGTTCAACAAAATGTTACTGTAACAGTTGCCCACCTTGTAGCTAGCTGAATAATTTAGATTATAAGCCGTTCACTTTCAACATTGGTATATAAAGTATACAATGCACGAATATAATTTAAAGGCTTGAGCTGCTATAGATAGGTCAGGCATGTGCCTCATTACTCTTATAGTAACAGACAGGTCTCTGCAAGGTACATTTAAGTCACCTAGGTATATATGTGTGTGTGTGTGTGTGTGTGTGTGTGTGTGTGTGCGTATGTGTGTGCGTGTGTGTGTGTGTGTGTGTGTGTGTGCCAAATATTGAATCGATATGAAAACATTGCAAAATCAGTCAATTTTGCATTGAAATAAAAGTTTATTGATTCAATATTACTGAATGTCA
>Ga0224511_10002179_pt1 | contig 12894 bp, 5 predicted proteins | sample SF_May12_sed_USG_2_FD_169988 | JGI IMG/M metagenome (GOLD analysis project Ga0224511, IMG submission 169988) | Sediment microbial communities from San Francisco Bay, California, United States - SF_May12_sed_USGS_8_1 | ecosystem: Environmental > Aquatic > Marine > Sediment | place: USA...
CACATGCGTTTTATTTTGATAAGAGACCAATTTGTCATTTTTGGTTATCATTAAGGGCCATGAGTGTGCAGTGTGACTTGGATTGTCATCGAACATGGACCATAACTCTAAACAGCCTTAATCGGTTTGATTGTTTATTGAATCTAGCCTAGATATGATGCCCATTAAAAGTTGTGTCGACGTTTTATAACGATATAACAAGAACTGTTGAGTTAGAGTGCAGAAAAGGCGAATTTGCCCTTTTTTTGTCTAAACAAAGGGCCATAACACTTGCTAAAGCGATTTAGCTGGTTATAGAACCTGACCAAGATGTCTTTATTGTCTTACCATGTTACAGGCGATTTGAGTTGATTAAGAAAGCTTCATTTAATATTTAACCACCTTAATAACAATAAAAATTACACGGAATTGCAGGAATTCACAGCTACCTTATCTAAATACTGCAGTCAAGAAGAACGGGTAAGATATTCTTTAAACCAACCGAAAGTAACAATATTTGCCATTTTTTCATATTGTCATCCAAAACACATAAAACATAAAAAATTCAAATGTTCAAAGACTACGATGTATTATCTAATCATTTAATCATATTTACTTAAACAATGATACCCAGTTATTATAGGTGTGGAGGTTTGCCTAAAAAGGGAAATAACTGTATCTTTTTAAAGGGAAGTAATAACATTATTTAAATAATATTATTAAGGTTTAATTATAGATATTAATGTTAATTAACGTCTTATGATATGTTTATTGAATATTTAGAGTGTAAATAAGGTACAATGGTCACAAATTATTAGTTAAGATTATGTAGTATTAATATTCTAAATTATTCCTATCTCACTGGCTAGTTAACCCAGGGCAAAAGAAATCAACCATTGATGGTAGTCCTTTAGGTTCTTGTACATAGGGCAAGAAATTAACCATTGTTAGTAGCCAAGGTTATTGAAAGTATTTTTTTGTAAATTGATGGACAGTGACAGCACTGTTAGGATTCTTAATTTAAGGTTTAATTTAGATCAAAACCATTGTACCTGAGACTTATAGGTTTAATTTTGAAGTGTAATTGTTTAGCGTTTAGCATTAAATATCAGTTATTCTTTTGTCTTGTGTCTTTCTGTTTCCTTTCACAATAAAATGTAAAAAGTCTCAGTGTCTTTCCTCTCTGTCGTACCAATGACGTAAGAACCCAGTGTGAACGGAAATACTGCTACATATGCAAAAAAGAAATACAAGCTTAAATGTCAAGAACAATAATAAAGAAATAAAACTGCAAATATTACATCCAAATGATAATGAAGAGAGCACACCATACTTTTCAACATACAGCCCCAGGTATATCGAAATGTTCAATGTCAATTTTATTTGTAAATTAAATTAAAATAATGAAATGCAAGAGACAACCACCCAATCGCAAAAAAATAAATTAATAAAACCTTAATGTCGCACAATTCAGTTAGGGGTATAAATATATCTTAACCAACCGAAGTCAAAAACGTTTGTATACATTTCACATATCGATTTATTTATTTTTTAAATCAATGCAACGTGTGAAATAAAATAAGTTATAATGTGTGCGGGAAACCTTAAACTTCACAAAACGAGTACCACTCAATGAACAACGCATCATCCATCCAAAATCAGCTTCTTTAATGTGAACAAGCATATTGCTGCATGCGCTGTGAAGTTTGCTTAGAAATGTAAAATTTGTTCTATATATTTTAATTAGATAACAATTATGTAATTCAAATTAAGCTTAAAGTAATTTAAATAATGTGTTCTCCCTTCAATTAAAAAGAACGTAGGAACAGCTCATTAGTCTTTATGCTCATGCAAATCGACGTTACTATAAATAGCAAAATATTAACGTTACTATTTTGAACTCGTTTACGTCATGACGTTAACGTCGCTTAGAAACTTGTGTACGTTCAATATGTCTGGATGCCGTTAATGCCGAGTTTGTCATGGTGTGCAACATATATTAAATTAAAAAAAAAAAAGGTTTTCACAAATCATTTGACAGTAGACATACCTGTAATCAACATTATAAGAAACGAGACGTCCCTTGTACTTGCATAGAGAGTACGAAAAATAGTGTCGGATATAAAATATGAATGAAAAAATGCCCGTAAAGATAGCATTAGCAAAGAGTTGTTAAAGATTAAAGTAGATGATTCATTTTTTTCAATAGTTAATCCGAAAATATCCAGAACCTTTTCTTACTATATGTATTCGCAACATTCAGTCTTACTAAACTAACACTTTGTCACACCTAGACGAATGCTCAACATAAAAAGTATGGACTATTCTCATATTACAAGCTACAAAATGTAATAGGTCCTCGGTCGCCGCCCGTTCCAAAGAAGAATCACACGTTTGAAAATACCGTGCTTTGCTACATGTACATCGAAACCAACGATAAGTGGACCAATTGGCAGCGCAAAATGCGGCAAACATAATTGATCAGGAGACTCAATACACTTCAACACAATGACATCTTAACTCCTTTCTTAAAGCAATAGCATCACCAGCGCCAGTCTATTTTACATCTTTTTCGTCGTAGCTGTCTAAGCTCGCTTTTGACCTACATTTCTGTATAATGACGTCTGTCTGGGATTTCAGCAATCCGCCGTTCTATTGGATGATTTCATAAGCACTGAAAATGACGTGTGGGGAAACAAGAGAAAATCCCGTTTTCGAATGGATGAACCTGATACGCGCGAAACAATAAAGGCCACACTATTGTAATGCAAGTGTTTTACGAAATTTTGCTTCGTTCGTAGTTTAATGTTTTGGGGTATTGTTTTCTAAAGTGTTTTTTAATGAAACAATATACAGTTATGTGTCAAACAAAATATTTTAAGGATAAAATGAATTACGTCTCCAGATGTAAACTAGTTTATAGTGAAAAGTCTGACATACTAGTATTATCCAATAATTATAAGGTGCGCCTCACTAGATCTACGTCTAAATTCCGGGGTTTACACTTTGAGTTGAGTCATGAAATAGGTTTGTGCTGTAAAATTTGCAGAAGGTCAGATGTAACTCTGGAATTTAATTGAATCTAAGAGTAATGAATAAAATTAAAACCTCGAACAATAAACATTTATTTTATGACTTTTTTATGTATTGTTGTCCATGTTTTCGACTACGACCTCATTTGTCGAGTAGAGATTATTATATAACTTTTGACTTGAAACTCTCATTTAATGTTATTGGATTGAGCATGACTGTGCTATGTGTACAAGATAAGACTTGCAAGCAGTGATAATTTTTGGTCTGCGTTTTGCGTTTTTCACGCACATTTCTGGGAAAAAACGCACCGTTTCAAAATATGTGCGTTAAAAAAACGCAATGTTTTTTGACAACTAAAAAGAAGTTATTTCAGAGTGGAGAAGTGCAAAACAGAGGAGAATTCATCAAAATTCTTGAATAACATGGCCTATAAGACTGTGACTTCTATGAGGGATTGTGTTATGGAAATAAATTTTATGTAAAACATGAATAGTTTTTATTTTGATAAAATGCATATGCTTTATAATCAAAATAAATCATGTGTGAGGAGTGTCATAAAACATTGCTTTAAAAACCCATTGTTTTCCAAAAAAAACGCATTGTTTTCCAACATGTGCACTTTTTTATCCCATTGTTTTGAAACGAAAAATTATCACCGCTTGCAAGTTTTTCCTGCCTCGGTTTGTCATTACACAAGTAATTAATCTCCTTAATGGAATTTAAAGACATCACTTACTTTCTAACAAAGTTGGCCAAAATAGCTGTCCACTTTACAATATTCATTTTAAGTTTTCTGTCATCTGTGCAATATTTATGTACAAGAACTTAACCTTGTGTTATATTTTCTTCCTTTTTTAATCTGACGCCGTTTGTCTTTTTTAAAGACATTTCTTGTTATAGACTGTGCTCGCCAAAGACTATACCGTTTTTCACTGTAACTTGTAATACGTTACTGTGTTTTACGTTACATGTGCCAGTCTATTTCGCTCGTCTGTATAACTGTATAGGATACAAGCCATGCTCAAAACATTTTAATACGGAGGTAATTCGTATATGCACGACTTTTATACTGATAGAACAGTGAAATAAGTTGTAGTAAGTTGTCAGGCCGGTTTAAATATATTAACAGCTTATCACATAATTGTTACTGTTTACTTACCTATAAACGAGTCCGTAAAGATGATGTCATGCAGTAATATGCCTGATGTCTGTTTCACCTTTTGGAAAAGGGACTTCGATAGCATGTACATGTCGAGGTTGACAAAGTTCTTCATAAAAAGCCGTATAAAGTCTACCCGATCATGGACCAGTGCGGTAAACAGCGCTTCATCAATTGGGAGGTCCTGCACACAAAGGACAAAAGGTGTGGGTGATGCGTTTAACGCTTTTTATTTGTGCAACAAACCAGGTGTTAGGCTGTACGGGAACATACTAAACGCATAATTTTATACATGTATATTTAACCATTACCAAGATGAATCGTTTCCTATTCTTACAGCATCCAAAATTGAATTGTCCAAAACTATTGAAATAAATAACAGCGTGGTTGACCATTCATATGTTTTACTTTTATGACACAATTCACAAAAATATTGTGAATAAACAGTATTTGGATAAAACATTAACCGTTGTCAACAAAAACTTTTTTACATTAAACTAAAGCATTGGCACTTATTGTGACTCATTATCTTCTACTAAATAATGAAGTATTTTGTTCATTGATAAGGTAGATAGATACTTTTTTATATCCTCCAGAATGGAGAGCTCACAAACACTTACACTCATAACGCACAGTTCCTTCAGTCTTTAATCTCCTCATATGTCTGTACTTTTCTTTTGTTGGTGTAATATTGTTTTTTACAATCATGAAATATGCTTTCTTATGTTTATACTATACTAGCACGCAGATCACTTATCTCATCCGGGAACTTGACCGTAATCTTATGTTATAAAAACAAACTGCTTTTATTAGGTCATGCTTCAAATATCGAATGTCAAAGAAGCCTTTTAAGACGATTATATCAGCAAATCTTCATACAAGCGCCGCTTGTGCAAGGGGTAAGACACCGGGTTTATTTTATGTTTATGTTTATTACGAAGTCACTTTGGACGTGGGTTCGAATGTTCAAATCGGGTTTTAATAAGAGTTTTTTTTCTTTTGAATGTTTTTCAACGTATGTATTTGTTGTATATCTTCTTTAACAAAAACAAATATCTTTAAAAATAATCTTAAATACAAGACAAAAATACTTATTTAACAGTATACTGTATTCAATCGCAAAACAGTATTGATAATTTTTGCAACATGTGCATTTATTAAGTGACGACTTCGTTTAGTTAAGCGATGCCATCTTTTAAGTGATGTATTGTATTTAACTTCAAAATGCGTTTGTAAATTCATGTATACAATCTTGTATTCCTCAATTAAGCCAGTGAATCATGTGAAACACAGTGCACGAACAGATAAAGCAGTTATCGTTTACGTTTAATGTTGTTCAGTTTACGTTAATACAACGATAGAAACCCTTATTTTCAAACATGTTTGTTAACCAGGTTTTCAACGAAAACCTTGTTACTGTAATGCTGAAGTCGGCGGCGGGCGGGCGGGTCTGGGCGTGCGGGCGTGCGGGCGTCAACTTTTGGTTTCTGCTCAATAACTTTAGTTTGCTTTGGCCTATTGACACCAAACTTGTTGTATCGTTAGCTTATATCACGAGGCAGCTTGGAATTGCTACCCGAGTGTCTGTGATCAAGGTCAAGGTCACTGTTACTAAAAATAGAAATTCAGTTTCCGCTTAATAACTTTAGTTTGCTCTGGCCTATTGACACCAAACTTGCTGTATAGGTAGCTTACATAAAGACGCAGCTTGAGATTGCTACCCAGGTGTCTGTGATCAAGGTCAAGGTCACTGTTACTAAAAATAGAAATTCAGTTTCTGCTCAATAACTTAAGTTTGCTCTGGCCTATTGACACCAATCTTGCTGTATGGGTAGCTTACATCAAGACGCAGCTTGCGATTGCTACCCAGGTGTCTGTGATCAAGGTCAAGGTCACTGTTACAAAAAATAGAAATTCAGTTTCCGCTTAATAACTTTTGTTTGTTTGGGCCTATTGACACCAAACTTGCTGTATGGGTAGCTTACATCAAGATGCAGCTTGGGATTGCTACCCAGGTGTCTGTGATCAAGGTCAAGGTCACTGTTACTAAAAATAGAAATTCAGTTTCCGCTTAATAACTTAAGTTTGCTTTGACCTATTAACACCAAACTTGCTGTATGGGTATTTTACATCAAGATGTAGCTAGGGATTTCTACCCAGATGTCTGTGATCAATGTCACTGTTACTAAAATAGAAATTCAGTTTCCGCTCAATAACTTTAGTTTGCTTTGGCCTATTGACACCAAACTTGCTGTATGGGTAGTTTACATCAAGACGCATCTTGGGATTGCTACCCAGGTGTCTGTGATTAAGGTCAAGGTCACTGTTACTAAAAAAGAAATTCAGTTTCCGCTCTATAACTTTAGTTTGCTTTGGCCTATTGACACTAAACTTGGTGCATGCAACCAATGCAACCAAAATAATGACATCATTTTTTCATCATTGCCATCTTTCATTTCTTATTCCTGTCACATAAATACTTGGTTGAATCGTTGAAAACCTGGTTTTCGTCGCATCGACCCTCAGTGTTCAAATGAAAAGTTTCTTGCACTCAATAGATGTAATCCGGAACTCGGCATTTAATGGAAAAAAAACCAGTTTATAGAGGGGTACAAACAAAAGTGGCCTATTTCATTCTATTGAAAAGCACATACCGTATCACTAATTAGATGCCGTTTTGACATTTTATTGGTCGAATGTGACTTACATAACGGTTAATCTTTGTTGGTACCTCTCGCTAAGATGGGTTTTTTTCCATCAATAACCAGTTACGGATTAATTCTATTTACCACCGCTGCGTTACCTCTGTCGATGAAAACAGGTCGTATTATAATGTTAAACCTATAAACTGCTAAACTAATTTTAGATGTCCCAGATTTTTTCCAATAAAAACAAACTGTTTACAAACAAGCGTATGGAACTGAATAACGTTGGAGGACTATAGTTTAGATTGTCGTATAACATTCATAACCTTAATCCACTCGATTAAAATTGACCATGTACTGTTATTAATAATCATTATTGACAGTTGAGGAACTGTCCATTATTTAAAATGACAATATTATTTTATATGGTTACATACGTATACAACAATAAATCATACACAAATATATGTCATATACACATAACAATTATATATTTGCATATCACACACAATTATAAACAATTACGTGTAGACACATACTATACAACTGTCTATAACCGTTAGCCCAACCTATTAAAAGCTTAGGTGCGATAACAAAGGTTTAGCCAAACTATAGGTTAATGAAGGTAGTTAACGTATTCGTATGGAGACAAATTGTTCTTAATCGCCTTCAAAGCGTTGATCCGTGAGCTGTCTTCCAATTCAAAGGACGGAAGCCAGCAAGCAGCTTGAAACGGAAATCGGCCGGCAGTTTAATGAAGACTTTAACGTTTTTGTGTTTGACTATATTGAATAGCGATCGCCACATATTATTTCTCCTTTCTGAATTTGTTCCACAATACATTGTCAGGTGGAGAATAAGTTGGCCTGGTTTTGAACACATGGTACATTAACTGTTGTTTAATGTACTTGAAGGGTATAGAGAGTAATTAAATGTCATTGTGGTTCTACACTGTTTTAGGTCGTTTCTGTATAAGTTACTAGATTGCGAGAGAACGCAAGGTTTTTGACAAAGCTGTTGACTACCATCTTCGGATCAATGTATGTAAGCATTTTCCTCATGTATCCGAATGGCTTCGTTTACTTCCGGCTTTCAAGTACTTTTATTGGGAAAAGTGCTGTGTCGACAAAACTTCCTAAGGCGTTTTTAAGTTGTACTTTACAATTATTCTATACACATCCTAAACTTCTCAATTGAATGCCATTTACAACTGGAGCCTCGTTTTAGAACAAACGAGACTACTGTAGATATGCACATCATTGAAGACGCACATACTTTTACAAATTGAAAAATGAAAATCTTCTTAAAGTACATAAATTATTAATAGTTTACTCTTCGAATTGAACAGCTTCTATACAGCAAAGCTACGTCTAAAACCAACACATTTTCTTTGAGCAAAGTTCCTTTCTCTCTCTCTCTCTCTCTGCATATCAAATTAACAAACCAACTATCACTATTGGCCATTAGCTTTAACCACCAAAACAAGTTGATCATATCATATAAAAATGTTCTTTCTCACCTTCCAGTACTGTCTGTTTTCTTCTGTGAAGATCTCGTCCAGATCAATGTCACATCGGTGCCAGGCCAGGGCAAGAGAAAGCTGAGCGTCGGCATTCGTCCTGTTTGCTGCACAGAACACTGTCATTTTAATTGGGTACAACAAAGAAAATGTTAAGAACACTTGAATCGTAAAATAAGTGCAAACGACTCTCACTAAAGACTATTTGAAATTAAATTGATCAGCAACATAGCCCGACAAATGTACATGTGCATTTTTGCATGAAGACGAACGAAAGTTTAGTTACCTTTTTTACCACATTACTTGCTCTTAGCCAAAGGTGCAGTGGTTATTAGTTTAATGTTGAACAAAACGTACCAAACATTTAACATAAAATGTTTTAATTACTTTTGTAAAGTATTATATATTTATATAAATGATTCCTTAAACAAAATACAATCAATTCCATTTAGTTTTGGTTAAAACCAAACTTGTTTTGATTGTTACTGATTTTCATTATATTCGAACCCTACCTCTAAGAAGAGCTTTTAGAATGGCACGGTCAAAGTCATCCGTGTCTGCCATGTCGACGCAGAAAATGTTTATCTGAAAATGAACGTTGTTACAATACTTAACATTTTGGATAAAAAGCTGTAATGTTTTACACTTGACATTTCTTCGATGTGACAGTTTACAAGCTATTACAAAGCCTTTAAATGTTTCCAGTGACTTAAATGCATTCAAGCTGGAACAAAAACAACAAAGTTCAGCATTTGATGTACATAGTTTTATGACCAAGTCAACAGAAAACGGGATCATGTTCTTACCAAAAAGCAATCAGCATTTGAAATAAAAAGTATCTAGGTGCAATATTTCTTTAGATATTAAGTACAAGTCGTTTTAACATTTTTTACAAAATTAACCTTTACCTTTACAACAGTAAAACACAATCAACTGGGTCATGTCAAGACCATTTAGCAGGTGAAAATAAAAGCTCTGTCATAAATATTTCTTAAGATAATTAGCGAAAATCATTTTTACATATTTTTTAAATATGAAAATTGTAACCTTAACCTAATGAACACACAATCAATCAGGTGTCATGCACTATAGACCGATCAGTAAAAGTGGTTGTTTTTCTGTTCCAAAGGTCAAATCCCATGGCTTAAAGTCGTTTTCTATCTCTTCCATTTATATTACAATGGCTGTAAACTCTGGAATCAGCTGCCTTCGGACATAAGGGATATAACACACCTTAGTCATTTTAAAAACAGTATTAAACAGCATTACCTATGTGTGATATAACTATTCTATTGATCTGTAATTATTTTATACTACCTACTGATTGTGATCTTAAGTACCAGTTTTCTTTGTTTTATAATATGTGATCATATATAACCTGTGATATTTTTATTCAGTTTTTGTACTTCTTATGTATGATAGCAATAACAAATACTGACCATTTAACTCCCAAACTTGTGATATTTTTTAAGTATCTTAAATTCAAGTTTTTTTAGGTTTTTCTTTTTTAACTTGATTAGGTAACCTCTCTATGTTAACCACACTAGTTGGGACCACAATGGAAATAAGAGTTCGCTTTTTTTGTGCTATCCTTGAATAATTGTGGCTTGACATGGTATTATATATAATTCAATACACATATTTCGATAAACATTTTTATTGATATATGTTTACTATTTTACTATTTTTTATTGATATATTTTTACTATTTTTAATAACACATTTTTACCTATAAAATGTAAATTATTAAAGTGCTATTTATCTTTGCTTTGTTGTATTCCATGTGTAATGCTTTTTTATTCTTGAATAAACTATATATTATTATGTGAACTATGTCAGGATAATAAGATAAAATATTAAATTGTTTTACAAAAGTGAACCTTTGACCGTGTAAACATAAAATCAATATGGGTCATTTACAATACAAGTCAGCATGTGATATATAAGAGCTCTGTGGTCAATATTTCTCACGAAAATGAACCATTATCCATTTAGTCTACCAAATATGGACAGAAATTATGGTATCGGGAAACTAAATGCAAGAACAGCTTTTTGAAAGACTTAATTTTATTTGCATGTAATAATGATGTAAAAGAGTTACAAGAGTCATTTAATCTAAATGATGGGGATATTTGGATTGAGAGGATATCATACGACAAAAGTACCAATAAAATTTGGCCATGAACTGTTGAATTGATTTAAAGTAAACTCTATGTATATAGTAAACGGGCGGTCTGGTGACCTAAGTAGTAATTTAAGTCTTCAGTTATATGCAAAAATGGACACAGTTTTGTTAACTTTTTTGTAGTCTCTAAATTGTTTTTGGAAAATATAAATTGTTTCTAGTTTAAGCAATACGGACAGCTGACAAGTCCCAGTTAAACTAATAATCAATCAATCCTTCTTAACATACTTCAACATTTGTCACAAATTATAAGGCTATCGAGATACAGACCTACGTTCTTTAAACTTCAATATTATAGTTATATCAGAGGAGGTCAAATATACTAAGATGCAACATATTTTTCTGTTAATGTTTGCTGATAATGTGGCCGTCATTTCTGATACTGTTCTTGTTCCTCGGAGGCAAAGCAACATTCTAAATTTTATTCAAAATGATAAAGGTCCAGGATATTTTAAACTTAATAATTCGTTGCTTTGGGATACCGAATATCAAAACAAAATTAAAACGTCAATACAAGAAATAGTCTCGTTTAACGAACAGGCCAACCCAAATGTTCTATGGGAAATTATTAAGGCTAGAATAAGAGACGAAACCATAAAACCATTCAAAAAGAAAACAGATCTTAAAAACGAACAAGAAATTTACTCAAACATTGAGAATTTGGAAACAGAAATAGAACTAAATGCCACCAAATACTTTAATTGAAAATCTTAAATCAGAAAAAAAACTAAATGATCTAATTGACAAAATAATCAAGGGTATATTACTAAGAAGTAAAGCTGAATAGGTTGAAGGATCAGAAAAGAATTCAAAATATTTTGCAAATCTCGAAAAGAAAAAAGCTGAACAAAAACAATTAGCCAACTTAAAGATAACACAAATAACATTGAAACTAATCAAAGCAATATTCTAAATCAAATTAAAGACTTTTATCGACATTTGTAAAAGGGAGATGTAAATTTAGAAAACTGTGAAAACTCTACCTTTTTCTGTACTTTTTCTACATTAGAACAAGATAATGGGGATGAACAATCAGGCCATCTTTCGGAATACGAATGCGGCATTGCACTTTAAGAAATGAAGAACAATAAAAGTCCTGGGAGCGATGGGGTAAACGCCGACTTCTACAAAATATTTTGGAACGATATAAAACGATATCTTGTCAAATCTTTAAACTACTCATACGATAACAAAAATCTTACAGAACTCAAAAAACAAAGTTTTATTACATTACTACCAAAAAAGACAAAGATCCACTATCAATTAACAATTGGAGACCGATATCTCTACTAAACGTAGACAATAAAATTGCCTCTTAAGCTATTGCAAATAAAACAAGCATTTGATAGTATTGCGGGCACTACAGTAGTCCCCTAACGGTCGCTCAAAAAAATCTTTAATTTTCATAAGCTCCTTTTTCTGCCATTTATAATACTTTCTGTCAAATAGTTCTAAAATCCGACATCAAATAACAAAGTTATAATGGGCCAGACACGTTTTTGCTCCAAGGTCATGCTGTTACCTTGACCTTCAAGGTAGCGACCCAAATCTTGCTCATGACACGGCGACTCAATATGGTTATCATTTCTTTGAAATAGTTTTAAAATGGGACTTCAAATAACAAAGTTATGAGCCGGACACAATTTTGCTGCAAGGTCATGCTGTAACCTTGACCTTCAAGGTAGCGACCAAAATGTTGCGCGCGACATGTCATCCCAATATGGTAATCATTTCGGCGAAAAAGTTGTAGAATGACAAAGTTATGGGCCTGACACGTTTTTGCTAAAAGGTCATGCTGTGACCTTGACCTTCAAGGAAGCGACCCAGACAGACAGACGAACGGAGGGTTAACCTATAGTCCCCTCCGGTGTGAACATCGGTAGGGGACTAACAAAAACGAAACTGCCAACAATTATTAGTCCAGATCAAACCGGTTTTATTAAAGGTAGATATATTGGTGAGAATGTTCGCATCATACATGAGACCACTGAATATATTAACAATGTAAATGAAAAGGGCTTAATATTCTTCTCTGACTTTAACAAAGATTTCGATAGTCTGGACCATAACTTCATGAGAAAATGTTTACTGAAATTTGAATTCCGACAATTTATAATAAATTGTGTTGACCTTTTTTATACATCTGCAAAATTGTGTATACATGTACATAACAATGGTCATCTATCTAGCCTTTATCACCATATTTATTTATTATTTGTTTAGAATTACTCTCAAATGAAATTTGTTTAAACAAGAGGGCCCAGAGGGCCCTGGAACGCTCACCTGAGACAGAAGATTTTTAAAAGTTCCCTTTTTTCATTGCTATATGTACAACAGGCAACACTGGGAGGTCTTAATCTGAAGGCTATAGTTT
>Ga0224511_10002180_pt1 | contig 12892 bp, 6 predicted proteins | sample SF_May12_sed_USG_2_FD_169988 | JGI IMG/M metagenome (GOLD analysis project Ga0224511, IMG submission 169988) | Sediment microbial communities from San Francisco Bay, California, United States - SF_May12_sed_USGS_8_1 | ecosystem: Environmental > Aquatic > Marine > Sediment | place: USA...
TCTGTTTTTTTACATTTGTCACATGTGTTACTGTCAAACCATGTTATATAATTGTTTTCATGAACTGTGCAACATGTATTATTTGTACAATGTATATTTTGTTTAATAAATATTGGTTAAACTAAAGTTATTATTATTATTATGCTAACATTATATCCCGTTTTATCACATGCGGTAAGATCCGATTATAATACTTATAGAGTTATTCTTGTCAGCACGGCCTTCATGATTATTTGTTTCATCATTCAGCGTTTCCTTTAATCAGGACTTTTATTACTTAAGTAGTGTCCGTCATCTTACACGACTAATCATCTTGTATTACCAAGATAGACATCTTGCTATGTGGGTTGTATCAGAATCAAATTGAAATCCCCGATTGCTAGTCAATGTCTAAGCTAATTAGGAACCAAGATCATTCGTAAACCTCACTATTAACATTAAACAGATGGTAAGTATTTATACAATGAAAGTATTATGTTTCACTTGCGTACGTACACCTCTACATTTAAAATTGGTCTTACATGTAAATAACAGGTGGTCTTGTTTAAAAGAAAACTATTGTTTCATATATTCGGCTTTATTATACATGTTGATAATTAACCCTTTGGCGTTAAATGAGTATAATATTGACTTTATAAGCAATGCCTTAAAGTTCTGACAGCCCAAATGTTCATAATCATTGTTAAATTTCCTAGTGAGACCTGAACACAGTCGAAATAACAATCTACCAGTCTACCTACTGACTTCTGTATGAAGCTCTGTTCAAGCAGTGTGAAGGAACGGACATGCCTGTTTTGTCCTTCTTCATCTCCTAGGCTCACCTTAAAGGTAGGCATTTGAAAAAAAAATAAGGTTGATTATACTTAGCCCGAAGTTTTAGTCTAAATGGTGACGTACAATGTCATGCGCGTTTTTTATAATCAAACTAAAACTGACACGGGACTTACATTGTTTGTGAGAACGTTAATTTTATATAGCTTCCAACCAACATACTTGTATGAATTATTACCATGTTATTGGTAGAGTGTATTGAAGTTGGAAATATCTGCTTGAAACAGGGCACTCGAATTAACTGATCTGTTGAAATCACAATATCATCCATGAAGTAGAACTCGTACGGCATGATATCATCAACAATAACGACATAATTCCTGCAACGGCAGCATTACAAAAGCATCAACAAGTTTTATTTATCGCTTTCAACCTCGATAGGTAATGGATAGTTCCACAATTTCTTAATCCCCGCCCCAAAATGGCGAAATCTATTATATATGTGATAACGTTTATCACAAACAGGAAGCATGCTTTCCATTGTTTAAACTAGGTCAGATCGTCATTTTACCATAAACCTATCAGCCATTGGCTAAAAATTGACCATGTACCGTTATAATTTATCCTGATTGACAGTTGTTGAACTATCCATTATACATCATTTTAAAAATAATCCTAGTACATCATCATATACGTTACACTATTAAAAAGCGTTACAGTACTCAAGGCAGATCCTATACGCCGGGGGATGAACCCGTTATGTGATAGCGTTACTGTAATCAGTGCAGTCCTATACACCCGGATGATATATCCGTTATATGATAGAGTTACTGTAATCAGTGCAGTCCTGTACGCCAAAAGGATGTACCCGTTGTATGATAGAGTTTCTGTAATCAGTGCAGTCCTGTACGCCAAGAGGATTTACCCGTCATATGATATAGTTTCTGTAAAGAGTGCAGTCCTATACGCCCGGACGATGTACCCGTTATGTGATAGCGTTACTGTACTCAGTGCAGGTCCTGTACGCTTGGAGTATGTACCCGTTATCTGACAACACCAATAAACATGTTATTAATAATACACCATTGTTCCAGTAAATACATGAATGTTGGGGAGATTAAATGCATTTTCTTTCTTTTTCTTCTCCAAAAATGTTGAGAAAGTGTGAGGTTTGCTATAGCTTAAAACTGATTAAACCTCCCAATGAAAGTCATTGACCGTACTAAGGCGGCAAATCAACATTTCTTGGATAATTCGTTTAAGAAATTATGAAAAAAAGAAAATAAAAAAAGAGAAATCCGAAAAGCACAAAAATATAGTTTTTCTAAATGTCGGTTGCGTCATGATGTTGTAAGAGTTTTTTTGTCGTTCCTTGTGCTAGTTTTTGTACGGGCCATTTTGTCATGGTGCCCTTAAGCATGACATATCTATATTGTTTACAACATTCTTTGTTTAAACATCTCTTCAATTTATGTTGTAATATTTCCAGCTTGGGACAAAGAGACCCGTGACACGGAATGCCTCAAACCTGAACTACTTGTCGTCGCCTTATTTCCAAAGACACGTAACTCCTGTTGTTAGCTCCACAAACAAACCAAATACATCATTAAGCTTAAAGAGCTTAAAGAGACGATTTCAACGATACCAACTACTCAATATTGCCAAATCATGAGTTACGTGCCTCTGGAAATAAGGCGACGTTATATCTATAAGATAAACTGTGTGCACGCCTGATTAAAGGCCGTCACCATTACCAGGGATGGCGGTGTTTTGCCCAAGACTAGAGAAAAGAAGTACGTTTTCAATATGCCTTCCTATCCGGGCACTGACTGTGTCGTCGAGCTGCGCGCTCAACCGGTAGCCGGTTATTAGAAGTCATCAGTATAAGCGAATTGCACGAATTGTAAATGCACCCGCTCGATATTATAAATGTCCGGCATTGAAGAATAGGGAACACACTCTTGAATTATGTTGGTCATAAACTGAATTTGATGTCAATCGGAAAAGTACGGTGTCGATGATTTTAGTTTGTTGTCTACAAGGGACAAATCCTAATATCAGAATATGTGTCAATGAATACAGAATATTGAAACGTTTACAATGCACCTATTCATTGACTACCTACTGTGGTAATTTCCTAAACTTTTGAATTATATAATAACAAATAAAAGTTAAATAGTTGCTGACCTACTGATTTTAAGTTTCTTGAATTTGTATTCCCGTTAACTGCTTCTTATTCCTTTTATTAAGAACGTTTCTGTTATTTACACTAAGTGTATGGAAATCGGTTTGTATACATTATTATTTTACAACTAAATTAATTCTTGTGTTTCTGTATAAAAATGAACCCAAATGTTTAATTATGAATTAAATAAATATTCATGTAAATGTATTACATGTTTTAGTTAGACGTGCAAGAAAAAAAAAACAAACGCAATCACTGTTTCTAGTAAAAAAGCCACAAAACGCCACCTTGCCCCTCGGCTTTTCCAACCATTGGCATTACTTGAAATTCATTATTTTCTTGAGTGGGTCTGTTTGCTTACTTCCTGACAAAACCTGACGCGGTGTGCTGTTGAATGTCTATGTCCACATAGGCATACCCTGGATAAACAAGAAATGCAACTAAAGTAACACAGACAACGGTAAACTGTTTAAATAATGCCGCGATCTTCACACTATTACAATTATTGCACCCTGGCATACATCATGCCATGTGCTCTTGGCTTTGTCAGATATATTTGTCCGTTAGTTTTCAGTACATTTCATTCGTTAAGATTTAAATATAACGTTTACAAAACAGTAACACCATATATATACTGAATAAAAACAGTTTTTAATGTATTACCTTTTTACTATATTTTGGTTTTTCACAGACATTATTATTGAAGTGGACGCAACATACATTTTTAAACACAGATAATAAAAGCGTCATAAAAACGTCTACACTTTATAATCACATAATACACATAAGGCAACTAACAATTACTTATGTTCCATAAACAATAGATACACAAGTATCTGTGATAAGTATTGTAAGTTATTATTCTGGTAGAAGTAAATAAGCATTCGCGTTTAACGTCAATTTGCGCCCTGAAACATAATACACATTTAATGTCAAACTTGCGTTTCTCCTACGTGCAAGTTAATGCGATGCCAGTGTTGTATACTGTGATGAAAACAAAATACCATCACCGTTTGCCTGTGTGCACGTAAATGCGATGACACCAGCAAAATAACTAAATACAATGTTTTTGTGCTCAACACAGTGTATGTACTTATTGTGTTACAGCATACTGTTTAAAAGACATGAACATTTTGCATTTCGTTTGTTATTGTCACTTCTTAACAAATAGAATGTATACTGACTTCAATAAATATCTAAAATATCGGCGCTGCAACAGCGATATTCGTTTTGCTTGAAAAAATGACAACATGTTATAATTCCCCAATCACCTCTAGCTATGTGCATTCGAACTAAACACTAGTAAGTCCTCAGTATGTACGCCCATTGCGTGTAGATCAGCCCAGATGCACTGTTGTATTATGACACCTAGCGTTGGCGTTGTGTCTTAGGTCAGCCATATGCACTGTTGTCTCATGACACCTAGCGTTTGCGTTGTTTCTGTTGTATAGGATTAATTTGCTTCAAACGTCTTTCAGGGGTATGGGTTAAACAGGTCGACGTCATCTAAGATTACCAAGATGTTTGAACACACATCAATGTATTCGTGTACTGTATGTGTTCAATGCAAAATAATACCAAATCTACATACTTCAATATATTGCGAAATGAGTTTATATACATTTTACGATCATATGTACAACAACAGGTTAAAAAAGTTTGATACAACGCTGATTCTACATACAATTGTTTAATATTCACTTTCGTTTATGAAATCCATTTGCCATAGGGTTTGCATGTTTCGGCTGAGAAAATTATTCATTTCGAGCAGAACGCTTCTTTAATTAACACCATATGTAAATTTCCCTCTGTCAATAATGTATCTACATGTGCTTTTAATGTCTGGTTTTATATTGAGCTTAGTTTCGAAAAAACGAAATACACGAAGTTAATTTTTTTTCTCTACGTTGGAGTAAGTTTTTATCGAGCCTGCTTGTGGCGATCTCGTTACCGCCGTCTCGTACTTGGTTCGATGTTTGTGCGTCCGTGCCTACGTCCGTTTATGCGTCTGCGAGTGCGTTCTTACGTCCGGAGTTGGTTATTCCTGGCGTAACTTCATAATGGGCTGACATATTTGATGAAACTTGGTACAAATGTTAACCCTCATGAGACGGTGTGTCGCGGTCAATTATTATTTTCATACATCGAAAGTTGTGCTCTTACTAAAAAGTCAATGGAAAACTTTTGTCAAAATAGTGTAGTACAAGGTAGTGGGCCTATATGCCTTTTACAAATTAGTTCACACAATGACTACTTGTGCTGTATCATGCTCAAAATGTTATTGGCATTGATGAAAATCTAGACTGATGCGTTACACTCCGACTGGGGCGGAATGGAGCTTACATTATCTTGGAATCCTATGTTTTTGATACCTTTAATTTATGACCTACTCCTTCGAGTTACGGAAATGCGTTAAAAGTATGCTTTTTATTTGTTTTTCCCATTAAGTGTGAGGATATCATAATTTACACCTGTGGGAATAGTTTTATCAGCACTTTAAAAATAGAATTCTTAATTCAGGAGTTTCTTTTTATTCGCCCTTTTTTAAAGTAATATTTTGAGAACATTTAAAACAGCTTTCGATTTTACATGTAAATTTCTTGCGAACAATAAGTGTACTAATTGTCTGTCATCGAGATGAACAGAACATTATATTGGACATTTTCAATTAGTTGAACTTTCCCCTTATGTAGACCTACATTGTTTGGGAAGGTCAAATACATGTAAGTGCCACTCTTTTGCGTGGTGGGCAAGGCGTTGGTTCATCCCTACTAAATGTTATCAGTTTTGTTGAGCTAACGTTACGTTACTTCTATGGAGATATACATGTATGCTACGTTTCCTAGTAACGCGGACCTACTATTATTAAGTAAATACTCAAGACCATATACAGATATACAATAGCAACTCACAGTGTTGCTATTATCAATTTAAGCTGTTGATTAATAATAACCTTGGACATTGTTTATAACATATGTTTAAATAAGAACGTTTAAGGCCTCAAAAATAAATACAAATCATCTGCATTTTAAGCGTTAAGCACAGCGATGTCATTTGCACAGGAAAGCATCACCAAATTTGGATAACGAAACACAAGGAATTGCTTTAGCACTGTTTTTGGTCAATGTACATCAAAGTAAACTAAAACTGATGAAATGGAAAGTGTTCAGGAAGCATAGTCTGCACGAGAAAACAGCAGCCTCGGTTTTATTGAAGCTGTTCATCAGTTGTAATGAATGATGCCACACCACTGACGCTCCCTTGCGCATGAGCGGAACTGCATTTTCAAATGTAAACAACATAAATGCACACTCCATGATCCCTGAGGACCAGACAAGTATACACAATGATGTAAAAACGAGAGAAATGTAGTTTGTTGGCACTCTGCGAAACAAATGCGTATTTATTTCAATAGTGCACATTGTACCACGGGGAGGATACATATAGATGTGTTTTCTTTAGTGCACGTACTATAAGAGAGGTAATAAGGATGTACAATGGTGTAAGACATTCAAAACATAAAAAATGATATATGTCAAGTGTTATCAACACAGTTACGGCACGGTTCATGTCAAGTAATTTTTAACACGCCACAAAGGCATAATATAAATTATGTTTTTGTATCTCTTACAAAGTGTTTATTTTGTTTGACACAGGAGCAACAACGTTTCGGAAACTAAGACTTTTTGTGTAGGCTTTCAATAGAGAAAAAAAAACATATAGAATAACGTAATTGGGGCCAATAAACTTCTGTTATTAAAACCTACACAAACGTTTACGTTGTTGATCAGACAGCTGTTCGAATATAATGACGACACGTATGGAAGCCATCCCACCACACAATTCCAACAAAACACACAATATGACCAACATGATATAGACATATCAAGAAAAATAGTGTCTTTACACAATATTGAAAAAAAAATCACAAACCAAAACGAACTCTAACGTTCAGTTATGTCAATGTTGCATCGCGGTGTCGGTTAGTTTTGTACTGGTCATGTTGACATTGTGCCCTTAAACCTGACATATCTACATGTTCGGAAACCAAACAATACCATTAAAAATGCATGTGTAAAAGCAATATACGAATTCATACGTCACCTAACTCGTCGATTGTTTGAACCATTGACGATTCTGAAGTGCTTGCTTGTGTGAGTCTGTTTGCTAACTGAATGAGTAATCCTGGCGACGTGTGGTGTTGAGTATTAGTGTCAACATAGGCATCCTCTGTGTAAGCAAGACATGCAGCTAAAAACACAGCAAACGAAAAACTATTTACATAATACCGCAATCTTCACGGTCGTCCAATTTTTGAGGTCTGGCACAGATCAGCTAGGATTTACTTTTTGCGCCTTGTGCTATTTTTGTTGTAAGGTATATTTCTCCGTTACTTTTCAGTATGTTTAACTCGTTTACATTTAAATAAAACGTACACTAAACGATAAATGGAGTGGGCGCCAACTGCATGTACATTTAAAAAAAATATACACTAATGGCGTCATTGGATAATTTACATTATCTAATAACAGTTGACACATAAGAAAACTAGCAATTACTTTAGTATCATATACCAACGATTACATCAATATCTGTAATAGCAAGATTTTATACACGTATTCTCGTAACACACGGACGGTAATACAATGTAACGTTGATACCGCGTCCACTGTGTATTATAAGTGAATGCCAAAATCAGTTTAAATGTTTGATATTCTAGAATGAAGTGAAAAAATGAAGAATCAATTGAGCTGCTATGTTATGCATGTTCAAGCTTGCTTGACAGATCTGCGAGTTAGTTCGTGCATTGATTTGTCCGGAGGAAGCTTATTTAATTAGCAGAGTATGGCAATGTGCCTATCATGTTTCTACGTGTATCATGTTAATTAATTATCTACACAGACTCATTTCATGATAACCTTTAACAATATTTTACAATTTTTAATAAGCTTAGTTAAAAAACACGAAGAAAAAGCAATGACTGATTGATCAAATAAAAAGCTTTTCTTCAAATTATATGGTTTAATGTTTGTGCACAAACATCTAAAGAGTTATGGGTGCATTTTCATAGTTTCGTTTTAATTGTTCATGTGGTACACACGTACTATGCTGTGTAAAATCCAACTAAAATTGTTATTTATAGATACATTGAGTGCAAACATAACTTTACCAAATGACTGTCTGCGAAAGGAATGATTTAACATCGTTTGCCAATTTTCAATCAGTTTGATTTGAATGATATAAGCAGCCGGGGATTTAAATAACATGTAATCGGAATTAAAGGCGTTTATTTAGTCCCAGCAAACACAGTTTCAGAGAGAAGTACCTTTAAAGTACGAGTAAGTATGTCTGTATCTAACACATGGCTTAAATTTTCGTTTGTGACTAAAATTGTAGTCTTTAACCTTTAATTCAGAGTCGTGTCTCTTTTTCTTACAGAACATATTTATCGTATCAATTTGTTGAAATGTGTGGCCCGTAAAGTCGGCTTTGTTTATTTACGATTTGACTCATTGAGCCGAAACAGTTAAATAGCTTCACTACAACCGTTACACTCAGCTGATTTGGGGGTGCAGTGGTAACGCATCATAGTTTGGTGCCGGCGATTCCGAGTTCCATTCCCGGCTCCGGCAAGGGTTTTTATGTTTGACTATTGTTTTGTTGTTGTTGTTGTTGTGTTTTTACTTTTTGTCTCAAAACACATTATTTGTCACACAATTTTGCAATTCCTTCTGCAATGTTAATGTAGTTAGTATACCTAGCACATTGCAAGATTTGTGACCGATTAAAAAGGGTGACACCCCCCTTTGGTACGCAGTATTTAGGGCTTTTAGACGGTACCCAGTACGCAAACGGTCGGTACGCAGTACGCAAAAATCAAGGATATAAAGATACAGACATAGCATTTTTAAACAACTCTTATTATATTGTAATTAAGCTGTACAATGGCTAATTGTAGCAAATAATATTCATAATTGCTTAGTATAGTATACTTAAGGTGATACACAGAAACTCACGTAAGTAACTGTTCGTTAACACACTATATGGCGCTCTTAGTATATAAACCACTTGCACTGTTCATTCGGGGCAGTTCGTTCCCAACTGCTGACCAACGCACACCACAACGGTAAAGTAAGAGATTATTTCGTTGTGATTCAAGGGTAACGGGTATATAGGACGCATTCACTGCTCGAGGTAGCATCGCTCAGTTCGGACAGTGACCCGTTTCCCTTGGGACGCAGAGGTTAGTCTCTAAAACGCCATATAAATCCAAGGAGCAAAAGCATAGCTTTAAGAAGGACGCGGGCAGGACACGCATCTAACGACTGTAGTACCTCGGGCATTGCCAGCACTATTATAGTGAACACATTCAAAACTGTAAAATGTTCCCAAATAACTAAATGGATGTTAAAAACAGACTTCCCTTTCATTAGTTTAGTTATAAGGTTTTCTTTTTGTTCATTAGTTACATGTTATTCCTCGACCATGTATGCCTTAATCAAGACTTATAAACGCAAGTTTGTCATTGGGCTCCTAAACTTTACATTGTTCTTAAAAGGTGTCTTTTAACATTTCTTCAATTTATAGTATTACTATACTTGATACATACATAAATAACCAAGGTGTAATCTTCTGGAATTATTTGCTCTTTTCTTTTTTACGAAGGGAATTTTTTATATATTATTAGCTTTCCCGTTTATTGATCAATTTGTTTACCTGATATATCCTGATATTCTTGTTCATTGATCCTTTAGATCAATAAGATGTCTGTTTCTCTTCATGTCGACAGCTGTTTATTTCTGGGATAAAAATGATAGCTGTAATGACCGACATTAGCTGCTGATTATTGAACTGCGTTTACAATAGTTTACACATTAGCATTTTTAATAATTAAAAATCGGTCGGGTGAGACACAAGCCAAGTACAATACTTTCGGATTTGGCTCCTCTGTTAATGGTAATTTACGAGGTAATGTCAAAATGTATTTAACATGTCATAAATAAGAGTTTATATGTCATCATACCTATTGTCGTTTAAGCACGAAACGTTAGCTTCCTGCTATAGTTACACATGGCGATTTAAGAAAGACAGCTTGAGGAACTTTATGGATTAATCAATATTACGTCATAATATTATTACTGCATTTTGACCGGTTTTTATTTAACTTATTGCCAGTTAAATGAATCCGGTATGTTCAACCGGCTTGCGTCAGTCGCGTTTGATAGCACTTTGAACATACATGCAATGACACTATTAGTTCTGCTGGCGCTATGGGTGACTTTTTTCTTTGGAATTAATCGACCACTGCAGAAACCTTTCCTGACGTATATTTGCTGTATAGAGTTGTGAATAGTACATGTATAATAAGAGGGGGCGTATTTGGTATTGCACGTGTATGATTGTGTTGCATTATAACTTTGGTTATAAAAAGCAAATGAACATGGTACTTTTGTAAATTAATATTCATGTATATGGCAATTGCGGCATAAAGTAAAGTCTTGCAAATGATGTTCCGTTTCGGCTAGAATAAATTTCGACTATCTCATTATAATATACAGCTCGGAGAAAATGGCGCCGAGAAATACTTAATTAATAGTTTGCTTTCAGAAACACTGATTGTTTACTATAATGAGTAATCAGCTGTCAAAAAACGATTTTTAGTTACCTCAATAGTGACATCTTAACCTATTATTGTTTGTTTAGATTCACAATCGGTACATTCCGTTTTAAATAATGTAAGGACTGTACCTGGATACATTGGAAAAGACATGTCTTAAGTTTGTGTCAACTAGGTTGTTTTAGACAAACAAGTAAAAAATATAAAACGTAATAATATTTACCAGAGCCGGCAATCGAACCGGTACATCTCGCTTCACAGTCGGATGCGATACCTCTGGACCTCCGAGTCAACTAAAAGTAGCATTGTAGGCAAGCTATTTAAATGGTGTATCACAATGGGCCGAAACATAAAATGAAACGAATTTGCGTGTTACTATTTCAACACATTCAATTTATTTTCTGACATATATTAACATACATGAATGACAATATTTGGCAGTTTATCATATATACGGGAGTTGGTTTCAATGCTTATATATGTAATACGTAAACAATTCTGACCAAACATACGGGCATAGCAGAACTTTTAGGAAAGTGTTAACGTGCACAGGGGAATCACGTGATTTCATAAAATACCAAAACACGCGCAATGGCGTCTAAAACCCTTGGTTAGTTCAATAATTTGTTAAATTATGGTTATAAAGAATACAAATCTCACCACTGAACATAGCTCATATTCGCAGTAACTTTGTAGTTCTAACGGTACAAAGTGCGATATTGTACGATAAGTAGTTTTAAGAACATTCATTGAAGTTTGCCAAAACTGCGTTTTCCGCTGTGATAACTTCCACCAATCACTATTTATTGGCTCAACATTGTCGTATGCATTGCGTTTAAACACAAAACCAAGCATCAGTAATCACAATCCTCCTACATAAGTCTACAAAATATTTTGTGAAAGAATTTTCAGCGCACAATTGTCTTTTTCAATTGTTAAGTAACGAACACGCGTTTTCACAAAAAGAAACTTACACGACTACGAACAATCAATAGCAGTAATTCGCCATGCCGAATGTATGAGTAAAATGTATAGGAAATAAAATATCAATATCATTGCACATTGCCTTGCATCTTACGACACTTAAACAGATCGTTGCTGTGCCGAGAGCGGACTGTCTGCAATTATTTCCGTTCATTAGCAAATGACAGACACTTCCTCTCAACGCCTTTACATTTTCCAAGAAACTGACTTTAATACTTAGTAAAACCTAGTATATACATAAAACACATATAAGTCCTATTTTTAATTATGAACACCTGAAACCACAAACGAATGTACTTTAAATATTCTCTTATTTTATGTTGACCTGATAGGCAAGACAATTATCCATGTTTTTTTCTACAAAACAGTTTCCCTCGTTTTTAGGAATCTTCCTCGTTTCCAGGAATCGAACGTGGTTATGATAACGTGAGTCCATCAGACAACTGCACAAAAACATGAATAATTTCTAAAAGCTCATAATTTCTTTCTAAATCATAACTGTTTAGAAAATATTTATAGTGTTGTGATTTGAGATTAGCGTTCTGTATACGCTTATTATGAGTTAACCTTAAGCCGTGTTTCTATTCCACACTATTTCACTCTGTAAAACAGTAATACAACAATTACTGTAGACGACCATTATCACAATATTTAATTTGGGCCGCATATTTAGTGTGTATGTGTGTATGTGTGTGTGTGTGTGTTTGTTTGTTATTGTATTTAAGGCCGTTTTAAACAGTGACTAGTTTATATCACTAAAGGCGCCTGTACTACCGATTGAACTTCGCAAGCGTCCTAACCTGATAACTGATATGGATTTAGCGCGCTGTTTTGTATTAATAATTACGCAAGCATCATTGACTGTTCGGAGTATAATAATGGCACGATCATGTGGTATGCAACGTTCTGCAAAATTTCAAACTCTACCCAATGCGATATATTTGCTTTGATCTTGTGAAGACTTGTAAAGGGGTATTTCTTTTGTGTTTTCTAAGTCAGATTGTCACCTTACAATTTAATCCTGATCTATTGGGTTACATTTGACCATGTACTGTTATAAATGATAATGATTGACAGTTGCGGAACGGTCCCTTACATACATTACTGACGTACCAGCCATGTAAAACGATTATTACAACAATTCCTGTTGTATTACCGAGACATTTGAAGACATGATCCTTCCTTACTGTGTGGGTTAATTATTCGGTCTAACGCTGCTTATAGAAACACGTTCAAGTTTATTGATAGCGTGATTGTAAGCTTAGACGGATCCTTTGTGAAGGGTTAACAACACCTAATACCATTATCTAATTTAACCAGAAACGTTTAAGTCA
>Ga0224511_10002181_pt1 | contig 12892 bp, 3 predicted proteins | sample SF_May12_sed_USG_2_FD_169988 | JGI IMG/M metagenome (GOLD analysis project Ga0224511, IMG submission 169988) | Sediment microbial communities from San Francisco Bay, California, United States - SF_May12_sed_USGS_8_1 | ecosystem: Environmental > Aquatic > Marine > Sediment | place: USA...
ATTATCCGTACATAAAAGAGGTTTAAATTACGCACATACAAATGTAAGTTAAACCTGACTATAAGTTATTTTTAACGCTTTGAAAAAAATGTAAATAGGTTAGCTTTAACATAATCACGTTACAGCTTATTATGATATTAAAAATAAAGTACTTTATTTGTACGTACAAAATGTTAATGATGGCCGACCCTTATAAAACATAACGTTAAATATTTCATTAAAGTGTGCTGATGAGGAACAAGATAAATCGAAACAAAAAATCAGCAAACGGTCGCGTGAATTACGGTCGAAATGTTTATATTCGCTTATTTTTTTCCAAAGGAATATTGACGGCTAATTGTTATTACCCGCGAGGGTACGTCAACCAAGATACAATAACGTTGATTCGTCATCGCAATGTCAAATAACAAATAGAATTAAATATAGACTTCGACGCATGTTAGCGCTTTACGATGAAGTTTCAAACCACCATGTCCGATGTACATTTGTACGGGTTGTTTTTATGATACAGCCAAATAATGTTTTAGAAAAGTATATTTCGTTTATTACGCATTTTTTGGGGAAAGTCGTTTTAATTTTTAATTTCAATGAAACGTTTTTAGAGTTTTTTTTAACGGTAATAGTTTGCAAAGACAAATTACCAAAAAAATCAAGAGTTGTTTAAACGCTAGAACCCTAAAATATTTCGATTAAATTAAAATGTGATTCTCATAAATGTAACTGCAATGCTGGCCCGTTTGCGTTTTCACTGATGTACTGGTATAAATTGTAGGGAATGGGTTCACTTGACTTTGCGAGCACATGACAGAAAGGTAGACATTCCACACTCTTATCTTTTTCTGTTAGTAGGTTATATATATTTTAAAGAAACCATTTTATACGGAGTTGAAAGATATTACATGTAACTACTCATTGCTTTTTTCTGTAGTTAATTGCTAATCCTTGGAACATATTTTTAAATGATATGCAATACGCACAATTGTTATTTAAAGTTTAAATAAGAATATATATGCACATTCACTCTTTATTTTATGCAGGACAGAATGAGCGTTTAAATTATGTATTCCGTGGCTCTCCAGGACCGCCTCGAAGGCGTTACATTTATTGACAATTAATCCTTTGATGCTTTGTGCGGATATATTATTTACAGTACTTATGTTCTACATTTAGAAAAGCACGTGTTTGCATACTGTTCGAATTTTACAATTCTTACTTGATGTGTTATAAAAAGGAAAGGAAGATCGACGTTTCCTTTATTTTTTTTTCACTGGTCGTACCTACCCAATTCATAAAAGGAAAATAAACAGAAACAACACTATAAATAATTTTATTTGTTTAGAACTTTCATACACGCTTTAAAAACAAAACGCACTTTGTCCACTTTGAGTACTGTCCACGTATGTCATTGGGTGTTGATTACCGCTGTCAAACTGCTATAATACATTTTATAACAACACTGATCAAAACCGGCCATCTCATTGCACATTCTGTGTGTAGGTTAGCAAGCGCACGTAATGTAACAAACAGTAATGTAATTGAACATACATTTTGAGCAATAATTTCAAAAAAAACATAAAAAACAGTTTTTGTGTGTAAACGGTCTATTTATTTCTTAAAATGACAAAACCGCCTTATTAGGTTAAAGATGCTATGCCTGTTTCTTTTAGGCCAAAATTGTTAACATCTTACAATTTAACCACACTGAAGCAGCGAAACATACTCCCGTAAATATGAGAAACTGCCAAACATAGTTATTCATGCATGTAAAAATAACACAGAATAAATGTATTCGTTGAAAATGCCTGGCCCGCAAATTTGGCTTTGTTTATTTACGTTTCGACCCATTGCGCCAAAACAGTTAAATGGCTTGACTACAATTATTACTCTCATTTGACTCTGTGGTGCAGTGGTAAGGCATCCGCTTAGGGTGCAAGAGGTCCCGAGTCTAATCCCCTGCACCGGCAAGAGTTGTTATGTTTGATTTTTCATGTTTTGTTGTTGTTGTGTTTTTACTTTTTTGTCAAAAACACATTATTTGTCAAAAACGTTTGCAATTGCTTTTACAATTTTAATTTATAAAGTATACTTAAGATATTGCAAGATTTAAGACCGATTGTATGGGTATACAGATACAGACTTAGCCTTTTTAATTTTGTTCTCTTGCGTAGCAAACCTCATAGTGCCTCAGACTTTTAAAGGGCGTGTATTAGATGTTCCCGGTGCAGGATTTACCCCACGTATTTAGCCATTATGACACGCAATACATGTAGAAAAGCAATCCTTCAATAACCGTAATATTTGTAGTTTAAAATATAGCACTGGTTTTCCAAGCATATTTTAAACAGAAAACTACAATGAAACTTATTAAATTTTGCTAAAAAATCAGTTAATTTATAAGTCCGACTGATTTGGATTTACGTGTTTCATAAATATCATGCGTCCGGACTCCTCTTTTCAAAATATGTACCGTATAGGCTTTACCGAGTTAACTTTGTCAAAGGGAAAATATACTTTAAATTTTTATAAATAGTATATAGGGTTTTATATGTTAATTTTTGTTTTAAAATACAACCGATTTACAGTGAAACCGATGAAAAATGTGGTTTGTTATCTTTCTGCCAACACTAAACACGTGCGCGTTAAATCTCGTGATCATTTCCCCTGTATGTATTAACAAAAATATTATGCAGTTTTGATAAATGGAGCTTCATGTTTACTGATATATTGTGTTGTCGATATTTTTTTACAAAGCAGTAGCTTTAAAGAATGATAAGGAAAGATCCAGTACAATTGTACGATGTTGATTTATGGGTTGTCAGATTAAGGACTATATGAAAGTTGCTATAAAACCTTAAGGATTGTAATTTAAACCTGCTACGTACATACTACATTAAGCGTATCAGATTTCATCGTGTATGTGTACAGGTCGTTGTAGTAGCATATCTATAAAAATGCACTTTTCAAAATTAAAAAATGGTATTGGTGTACGGCTGTTTATCTTGTGCATTTGTAGAACTGGCTGAAGTGTTCGTTGAGAAGTTAATACCAAAGCATAATTACATACATCTACATGTAGTCCCCCACCTTGTTCATAATATGCCCTCCTTCAACAAGTATGGTACATAAGAGAAGTACTTTCATGTGATAAATGATGTGTAAGCGAAGATCAAGGCCCATATTTATGAGCTCCGAATTAAAAACTAAGACAAGTAAAACTTCGTTTAAATCCCCTAGCGTTTGTATTCCTATTATTTGATAAGAATTAACGTCGACTTAAACGGTAATGGATATTCAACCTACTATCAGTCTGCGCGTTAATTATTTTTCGACTATAGCCCTTCGGGCTATTTAAAATACACTTTCCATAGCCCGAATTAAATTTTAATAGCCCAAACGTTTCGTTGTGGTCATAATTCATACAAATCATAAAAAAATGAAATGATTTGCACTAATGTGAATCTTTCTTGTGTTTTCTTACGAACACATTACTCCAAAATCAGTTTTTATGCTAAATTGTTTCTTTATTAAGAATTTTACTTCAAAATTTAAATCGACCGGTCGGGCTACCTTGCATACAATTCTAATCGACCGACAGGCCTTTTACTCGACACGGGCTTCGGGCTTATAGACTAATTTGCAGACTGCCTACCATACTATTTAATATCAAACTGTAATGTTCTCAGTTTTTTGTTGTAATTCAGCATCAAAGTTTTAACTTAATTTTAGTTTTCCCTGAGGTGCTGTATGACTATTGTCCCTTGTATTGAGTTATTTTTTCAATAGTATTTATTTAACAGAATAGTTTCAAACTATAATACAGTAAACAGATCCAGTGACATGTCACGTGTGTTATATTAGTATAGTTTCTCGCATCAACACAAAAGGTGGTGTGATCTTCCTAGCTTATATCTTTACAAATGGACTATTGAATATCTACAACTGCTTTTGATGTACTGCTGTAAATTCATTCAAAAGCAGAAATTATTAAGTTATTCGTTGAGAAGTTTAAACCTCAATATAATGTCATATTGGGTCCCCTACCTCGCTCATAAACCGCCCACCTTCTTAAAACGTATACATATACTACAAAAGAAGTACTTTAATGTGAAATATGTTATTTAGCAAAAACCTAGTAGGTCATTTGTGTTTCAGCGTTGTGGTCTACTTTCTTTGTAAACTAAACTTTTCAACCTTGATGAAACCGTACAATATAAGCGAACACTTGAGCAAACTGTTTCATTTATACAACCATCAGCTACTCATTTGTTAAAACCACTAGCCTACAGAGTGTGTGGAAAATATTAAATGGGACGAAATAAAGAGTATTTTAGCTGAAAAAATGGGAAGAAATAAAGAGTATTTCAACTAAACAAATGGGAAACAATAAAGAGTATTTCTGCTAAACACATGGGAAGAAAAAAGAGTATTTAAGCTAAACAAATGGAATGAATTCTTAAATAAAATATATGAAATTGATATTATAGGCAGGTTTATATTTATGCATGCACGCAGTTTCATATACTATAATCTCCCATGGACTAAAATATATACCGGAATGCATTCACTAGAACCTAGCATAATGGTAAAATTGATGGTATAGGTTTTCTTACACACGATTAATATTTAGGAATTTAAAGATGCTATGCCTGTATCTTTTAGGTCAGAACGGTTTACATCTTACATGTTAACCATGATATTAAAACAGTGAAACATACCCCCGTAAATATGAGAAACTGCGCAATATAGTTATTCACTCAATGTAAAAATATAACAGAAAAAAATGAACTTGTTGAAAATGTGTGGCCCGCAAATTTGGCTTTGTTTATTTACGTTTCGACACATGCGTCGAAACAGTTAAATAGTCTGACTGCAATCGATACTCTCAGTTGGCTCGGTGGTGCAATGCTAACGCATCCGCTTTGTTTGCAAGAGGTTCCGGGTTCAATCCCCGGCTCTGACAAGGGTTTTGATGTTTGACGTTTTGTTGTGTTGTTGTTGTGTTTTTACTTTTTTGTCCAAAGGCACATTATTTGTCTTAAAGTTTTTAATTCATTATACAATGTTTTTATTTAGTATTCTTAACATATTGGAAGAATTGTGACTGATTATAAGGGTATACAGACACAGACCTAGCATCTTTAAATAAAATCTATAAAATTGATATTATAGGCAGGTTTATATTTATGCATGCACGCAGTTTCATATACTATAATATCCCATGGACTAAAACATATACCGGAATGCATTCACTAGAACTTAACATAATAGTAAAATTGATGGTATTCGGTTTCTTACACACGATTAATCTTTAGGGATTTAAAGATGATATGCCTGTATCTTTTAGGTCAGAACGGGTTACAACTTACATTTTAACCATGATATTAAAACAGTGAAACATACCCCCGTAAATATGAGAAACTGTCCAATATAGTTATTCACTCAATGTAAAAATAAAACAGAAGAAATGAACTTGTTGAAAATGTGTGGCCCGCAAATTCGGCTTTGTTTATTAAAGTTTCGACCCATTGCGACGAAACAGTTTATTGGCTTTACTATAATCGATACTCTTAGTTGACTCCGTGGCGCAGTGGTAACGCATCCGCTTTGAGTGCGAGATTTCCCGGCTCCGGCATAGGTTTTTATGTTTGATTTGTTTTGTTGTTGCTGTGTTTTGACATTTTGCCCAAAAACACATTATCACAACATATTGAAATTGATTTTCCAATGCTAATTTATTTAGCAAACTTAACATATTTTGCAAGATTTGTGACTGATTATAAGGGTATAAAGATACAGACCTTGCATCTTCAAGGTCAAACGCCAAAAACAAGAACACTACATCAAATTATTTTATGGATTACGAAATCTATTGTTTCCCGTCTATTGAAAGACATTTTAAAGACGGACGAAACAAGGAAGTATACGTTTTTTATGGACGCTAAAGGTGTCTTAAAAACTTTCCCTTTTTTAAACTTTTCCAAGGCTGAACTTATTAAAAATAGACGCTCAATGTCAAATTAGGACAGACTATATCATATAAAATTATATCACATGCTAACTAAGAACGTTTAACAAAACAGCATTTGAACGTTAAAAATAAAAAAAATCTACCATTCGAACATGTTTTTATTATTATATTCGGCATTTTTTCATTTCTAATGGTTTTACTGTCTAATAATGGTAAACAACATTTAAGGTGGCATTTATTAGTGCTTTCTGTGTCGTTCTAGTTAAATGCATTACTGAGCGGACATCTTATAAAAGATTAAACTGACGAAAGGGAAGCCCTCAGGAAACAAGGCCTGAATGAGAAAACAGCAGCCTCGGTTTTATTGAAGCTGTTCATCAGTGGTATTGAAAGATGCCACACCACTGACGCCTCCTTGCGCATTAGCGGAACTCAATTTTTAAATGTAAACAAACAGTCAATGGTCCCTGAGGACCAGAAAAATATGACTTCACAATGATGAAGTACCAAGTTCGATATCGAACGCGCGCCGTAGGCGAACTAGAATGGTTGTTTATAGCGTGTTTGTTTAGTAATTGAAATTAAATTAGCATTATGTGTTATTTAATATGGTAAAAGCTTTTAACTTTGTTCACGCCTGCTTTGTGTTAAGCAAATAGAATAAATGTAAAATGGTAATAGTGTTCTTCCCCCCTATTAAAATACGATGAATTATTACCGGCGTGAGTATTCGTGTAATTTAAAAGCTATTATACACTGAAATCAACTAATCAATCCTGAACGGGTCAAGCTTACCAAGCTGCATAATAACTTGCATTACTTTCAACATAGTGCATACCACATTAACTCAACAATACCCTCATTGTTTTACAATTCAGACAAATAAGACACCTCATATGCAGCTACGGTTTCATGCAATTCAATAACATACATCTATATTGTAAAATATCGCATTAAATAACAAGACGTTAATGTTGTTTTTATGCTAGAGTATCATTTTAAATGAAATAAAGAGTATTTCAGCTGAAAAAATGGGAAGAAATAAAGAGTTTCTAAGCTGAATAAATGGGAAGAAATAAAGAGTATTTTAGCTGAACAAATAGGAATAAATAAAAAGTATTTTAGCTGAACAAATGGAAAGAAATAAAGAGTATTTTAGCTATAAATGGGAAGGAATAAAGAGTGATTCAGCTGAACGAACGGGAAGAAATAAAGAATATTTTAGCTGAACAAATGGGACAAAAATAAAGAGTAATTTAGCTTTAGGACAGTTGTCAATATGATGACGTCATGGTGTTATTGTTTCCCGCGCTATAACGGTTTTGGCGTAGCCACTCGTGAAAATATTGCTTTCTATGATCACTCGTGAAAAAAATTTCTATATTACACCAACGATCAACAAATATCCTCTATTGCTTTTAAAGTGGTCATTTCCTATCACAACAAGTTTCTAGTAAGTTACTTAAGTCGCCGTTCTTGCCACATGTGTGCGCTGACTTTCTTAAAGAGACTTAATTTTATTTAAATCACACACACACGAACAAGAAACTTTGCTTGTGGAGAGTTGTTTCTAGTTTACAAATCATGCATCGGTACCGACTTTCTATGATTATTTGGATTTTATCAGTGATATTGAAAACATCAGTTGGTATGTGCAAAGATGGCTTCTATCTGTACATCATGTGTTACCCATGTTTGTCCAGCTGTCAGACGTGTTCATTCCCCAATATTGATCGTTGTGATACGTGTAAGCCTGGGTTCTGGGGAACTTCATGTAACAACAGATGTGCAACAGGGTGTGAAGGAGGCGTGTGCAAAATAGATGACGGTAACTGTAAAATTGTATGTCCGTCACAGTGCGCCCTATGTTCTCACTCTGGAGTCTGCACAACCTGCAGGACGGGATACTACGGCCATCAGTGCAGTCAGACATGTCCTGGTGGATGAAATGATGGGTGTGACATAAACACAGGGGTAACATCTGGGCTATGTTCTTCGTGTAAGGATGGCTATTTTGGACAATTTTGCGACGTTCCATGTAATGATACTTGCATAAACAGCCAATGTAACAGGACTGGCGAATGCACAACTGGTTGCATCACCAACCACTACGGTCCCAAGTGTGAAAACTTGTGCTCAAGTAACTGCAAACCAACACTAAACGGTTTACTCTGCGACGACCAGGGTGGATGTTTAGAGGGGTGCTTCCAGGGTTTTACGGGGGATGATTGTATGACTGGTAAGCAATGATGTGCTCTTGTCATTGGTCATGCGTTGGTTCTCAGAGATCATTGATTGTATTGTTGTTTATATTTTTAAAATAGGGTCCGATCATGCGCAAGAGGGCGTCAGTGGTGTGGCATCTTTCATTACCACTGATGAACAGCTTCATTAAAACCGAGGCTGCTATTGTTTTCTGATACTTTGCTTCCTGTGTGATTTCAGTTTGATTATAATGTACGTTACACAGTTAAGTGTTTCGGTATTAGGGTTTCTTTTGTGTCAGGCTTAGTGCCTGTTCTGTGTATAATGTACAAAAATGTATGTTCAAGTTACATCGGCCATCGCAAGCAATAAGAATAAGAATATAAGATCAACTTCACACAGTGTTAACACAACGGCAGCATTGATTGGAAGCGTGTTAGGTGCTGTGATTGTCATTCTAGCCATCGTTATAGTTGTCATTTTAACACGGAAAAGGTAATCTGCATATAGTTTTGGTTTATTATACATTAAGTTGTTGTTAAAATATGCTTCGTTTGAAAAAGTACATTTTATTACTCAAAATAAAACGCGTCTAAATTTTAAATCGTTAACTTGGTGATCATAATTTATTTAATCTTGTCAGTGCCTGATTGTGATTTTTAGATTTATTACTGGCCAAATTCATTTAAATACATTGTCAAATAAACATCTTATTGTTATAAAATGCATAATTTAACTAATATTGACACAATTTGGCAACTGAGAAACTCATTCCGTAACATTTCTGGCAATTCTAAAAATCCATTTTCTTATTTGACTAGGTACAATGTAGTCAAACAAGATTTATAATTTGGCGCGAATTCCTTCGCTTATTTCCGTAAATGGTCGGATCAGATTTCAAATTAGCAATACCTAACAGTTTAACTCACAACGTTTCTAAAAATAGCATTCCCGCATGTTTCCGTATGCGAATGAGTTAACTTCGTTTTAAATCGATCAATCCCGAGAGCTTTTACAAACGGCTAGAATTTGAAATATTCGCGAATGTATATTCAGAAACATCCTAGTGTTTCGATGAAATCAGTTCTAAATTGTAATGTAGTTTATCATTTATGAAGATATACTTATGATTTAGGTGAAATTTTATGAAAACTAAGTTGTGTCATTAAATGCTCTTGTTCAACGGTAATTTAACTTTAATACATATCTTTAAATATTTGTGTAACTGGCTGAAGTAAGTTTATATAAATGATTTTTTGGAAGTGTAAATTGCTATGTATTTTAATCGTGGGAATCACTACGCATGTCGTTATGTGCAATCAATGTTTGATACGTTTTATGTTTGTAAACATAGACATCGATCACAAACCGAGGAAAATCCGGACAGACAGTCACAACACATCTACCAGGGACTTGATACCAACAGACAATCACGAACCTACAGCGTCATCAACTCGGAAGGGATGACCAGTGTTGGTTAGTGCAAGCGTACGAATATAAACTTTAAAATGTGATTTTCAAGGAGAATTTCAGAACTATTTATGACACTTATTACCAACATTATTGTTTTTTATACTTTGTTTATGAAAGAAAAAAATCATAATTCATTTGAAGGCAACATGTATTTTTATTTTGTAATGTTATACCGGTTTTGTTGCATAGGAGTTTTCAATTCAATGATTAAGCCGTCGATACTATGCTATATGTTTAAAATTTCCTTCCAGTTGTCTACGAAAATACAGACCCATAGGGCGCTCTGGTGACTGTGACAAAGAATCGGAAAGTATACTACATTTCCGCGCGGTGACGTCATGGCCAAGCAACACGTGACGGATAACAACGACTTGAAAGTGAAAGTGAAAAAATCTAGTCTGCATAATAAGTCTGTATATTAAACATTTTGTTACAAATTAGGTTTATACAAACATAAAATAACACTCAAGATAACGTGTTAAGTAACAACGTGACAAAATAGGAAATCGGGTTTTGTTTCAGTTTTTACTTACAGTTTTACGATGCATTTATGTATTTTTCGGCTTAAAATGAAAGAAAATAAACGCCCCCTGGGGTCACTGTCAGTTGCTAAGTAGGATCGGGTTACCCTAAAACACATATTATTTGAAAGGCCTAAGAATTTAGATGTTAGTAGCACTAAAACTAGTTTGATGTTTACATAACGTGTGCGTACATATTCATTGTTGCAAAACAGTGAAAAAATATATCCAATGTATGTATTGGACGGGTGTGTAATAATGATAACGTTTTTCGAATTAATTAAAAACGTTTATGTATTCGCTGCAGGTGTCTACTGAATTACTTTTTGAACATTTATATTCAAGTTTATGAAAAATTGCTGCATAATTATAGCAATAATAAATAGTGTTCGAACGTTACGAATTGAGTCTTTTTAAATGTTGTGCATGCATATATAGTCCAAAACCCTAAATGCCGAAGTTATAGAACAAGCTTGTTATTATCGTTTGAATTGTATAATTTCCTTAAATTGATAATGATCTAGTCAAGTAGTGTATTGTTGTTAGTGAGAGTGCGGCCGCTTGAATTCTTAATCTTTGTTTGATCTTAAAACATCCGGAGTCATCTTCAAGTACCACTTGGCATGGTATACGATGAGTTTCATTTTAAAGCCAAGACTTATCCAAATTTTAAAATATTTATTCTGCAAAGTGCGTTATTTGATTGAGTTAATTTAAACGCAATTTATATTTAACACATTCACACTTTATAATCCCTTTAACTGTTCGTTTATATCATCAGTGCACTGGAATATCATCACGACTTAAATTTATCATGTAATTAAACATTGTACTAAGTAACACGAACTGCAACTTACAATAATTCCATGTTAGTTATATAATATAATTTACATTCGACCTGCACGAGCTACGATGAAATCATTGTCCCTGATAATCTTTTTCACCCGATGAACGTCTTTTACCTTGGCATACCTCTATTTAACATTTAACAAACGTTTGTGATTGGCCTAGCGACTTAAATGGTGCGAAAACGTAACGGACGCCAACAACATCAATGCCGTTATGTCAGCTTCCGCTTTGCCATTTGTCGAGTTTACATTTCATAATTGAACATATAAAACAATTTTGCATCAAAATATAAGCAAAGAAATGATGTGTAAACACATGTTAAAGTGATAATTTTTTGTGTTAGATTAGTTCACCTTCGGACTTCACACACTTTACGCAGCCCTCAAACATTTATCACTCGGTGAACTTATCAAACACGAATGTTTTTCTTTAATGCACGTTAACATAAAACTGTGATATATAATCTTTGAGACATGCAATTGCAGAGATATTAAAACAACCCCATTCATATACATACTTTAAAACTCACCGCAAGCGTTATCACGTCACATATCAGCTTGCCTTTGTATAAGGCCAGTCCGTTAGCTGTATTTGCATAAATAACGGTTGGCTAATTCTTGAATTGCGAGTTCTACACCTGCATAGCCATATACTGGAACAGGAGATAGTGTCTGACATGAACTTGAATACTCGACACCGGTTACTCCTAGAATGTTCGATTATATTAGTCCTCAAAGAAATTCCTTTGGTACTGAAAGCCGTCACGTGGCCTTATCAGTATAGAATACAAAAAAAGCAATAACAATTCAATTCATGATATGCACTAATAATCACAATATAATGAGTTGCAACATACAGCTCAGACGATATTTCCAAAAGTATATACCAAATACATTGATTCATATAATGGGCGGTCACTCTTTATCCAGTTACAATGGGTCTGCTGAGCATTATGCTAGAAAACAAATACGAGTTATGATGTTGCATTAAACCATATATAAACATGTTAAATTATATTTCTACAACACAGCGAAGATGATCCATATTCCGTCCATACTATGTAAACGTTTGCTGACGTTTAGTAAACAATGCCCCCGTCATTCATGCCATTTTATTGGCACCGTAAGCCACAGGTGACTTAACGTGCTTGAAGCACATTGTAACAACTTTCGTGTAGAAACAGATGACATAGAATGTGCAATTGGTGCCTGAACGTCGAAATGAACGTCCTTTATACAACACAACCTCTTTACTAAGACTTTTTGCTAATTTTATGACGGAAGCGTTATCTCACATCAACGTTGGATAACAAAATGATTACCACCACGCTTTGGAATAGTGTCGTCTGTGCCAGCCAACTTGGTGCGAAATTACACTTCAATTTATCACTTAAAATGACTTTGAGTGATGAAACTATGTACTTCGGATCGAGATTGTCTATTTGAAATATTGTTATCGGAACAACGAAGTTCACCTATAATTAGTTCCACAAGGCCTGACACCGGACCTCTGCAGAGGTTGGCGGCGATCATGCCCTTGATGAAGGTGGTCGCGTCCACCGTCTTGACGTAGGCCGGGTGTGAGTTGGGTTGGTCCTTGTAGAGCACCTCTAGGCGCGTACACTGTCTTTCATAATGATTATATTTCCTGTTATAAAGTATTTTTTTCATTTCTATTTAAATACTTGCATTATTTTTATACTACAAAGAGATGCCACACCACTGTCGCCCCCTAGCGGAACTTTATGTTTTAAATATAAACATCATACAATCTATGATCCCTGAGGAACAGATAAAGCTGCTACTATAAGGTGTACTAGCAGTTGAGTGATATATTTAAAGCTTTATAACACGAATTACCATATGAATAATCAGCT
>Ga0224511_10002182_pt1 | contig 12890 bp, 6 predicted proteins | sample SF_May12_sed_USG_2_FD_169988 | JGI IMG/M metagenome (GOLD analysis project Ga0224511, IMG submission 169988) | Sediment microbial communities from San Francisco Bay, California, United States - SF_May12_sed_USGS_8_1 | ecosystem: Environmental > Aquatic > Marine > Sediment | place: USA...
TAATTTCAAGTTGAGTTCTGACAATAACTCGTAAAAGCTGTCAATGCATTGATAAATATGTCAGTCTTTGGTAAGTCAGTTGTTGTGTTTTTATTATTGAAAAGCTTTCGAAAAGCGTAATATTTTACTGACGTACAACTTTGAGGGAACGTTATTGTTTCAATATAGAGATTTTCAAGTAATCCTTTAATTTTGAATTTAAAATACCTTAAAGGGACTACACTGTAATTGGTCTGTGAAACACGGAAAGTAATTTTTCGAAAAACCTACAGTTTCTTGTTTGCAACGTTTCTGGGGCACAAAAAACTCTCTTGTAGTATCTTAATATGCCCTTTATCGATTAACATTGTGTAATTTGTAATTTACTGTACATATTTTGACCTGTAAAAACTTAAAACACTTTTTGCAGTATGTAAAGTATACGAAATATATTAGCATTGTCAAGGAATTTTCAAAATGTTATGAAAAACAATGTGCGTTTGACAACACAGTTAAAGAACAAACACAACGAAACAAAAATGCAAACATAAAATCCTTGCCATAGGCCAGGAATCGAACCAGGGAAGTTGCGCACAGCAGTTTGATGCGTTACCTCTAGACCACCAAGACAACTATTGATTGAGGTCAAGCTGTTTAACTATTTCAACGTAATGGGTCGAAACATTAATAATCAATGCCAAATTTGCGGGCCACACTTTTTCAACAAAGTAGTCTTTTTGTAATATTCTAACATGCACGGAAAACTATTTGGCAGTTTTTTATATTAACGGTGGTAGGATTCACTGCTTCAGTATGGTTAAAAAGTAACATGTAAATAAATCTTGTTTAAAAGATGCATAGCATCTTTAAAATAGCATATATTTTGGTCTTTAGAGTATACTGGTTCATGTTCCTTTAAAGAACCAACGCTTATTAAAACGTGTACGTCATCAGTAAAAGAATGTGACAGGTATGGAGCATGATTGGTTTAGATAAGCTTTAACTTATAAACGTTAGGCAAATCAAAAGTATTATTTGTTTGTTGGATGAGTCCGTCTCTATAGTCTCTAATATCCGTAAATGTTTTCATGAAAGCAGTCAGTAACTTTCCAGAGACTAGTTGGGTAAACTGGCCGCCACGCTAAACGCAAGTCCATAATATAGGTGACATACATTAATGAACAAACCGATACGAAAAACTATCAGTAATACAGTTTACATTGAAAATATAGAAAGCTCATAAAATCATATTTTAGAAAATTCATAAGTTACTCACTTAAGTTACTTACTTATTATGTTAGTTTGTTTATCAGCATTCTTCTTGTCTCTAAACAATTAATCTTTAACTGTTGATAAACACAGGAAGCAAGGTCGTATTTTATGTGAATTGTGAAAGTTTATACGTATTTATATAAGTAAATGTACGGGCTTTCATTTCAGTATGCAATATTATAGATTAATATAACTTATAAAGCTTAAAATATCCAATAGCAACTCAGCCAGCTCACGTACAAGACATCTGTGTACCAGAACCGCTTCTTCCCAGTCACCATCATCCTCTGGAATCGCCTGCCCACACAAGTAGTTGATCAACCAACCTTAGTGGGATTCAAGTCGGCGCTGATGATACATACTACAACCATCTAGAGCCATTGCCAGCTTTTACCAGTTTTAAGGAGATGTAAATAGACTACGTTTAACTGTAAAGAGGATCCCAATTGCTGCGCATGTACATGTCTTAAGTTTCATCGCGATTATGTTCTATGCAGAGTGATGCTATCACTGAAGATGATGATGAATAAAACTAAGACAAAAGTAATATATTCCTTTTTCGTAGAAAACAACAAAATGATGTCCAATATTTAAATGTATAACAAAAAATGAGGCAAAAGATACGAACCCGAATAAAAGGTTGCCGTTTAATTTGGTATTATATATGTATAGAAAATACCTGGTATGGAATGCTAAGTTAAGTATGATTAAAAACACGAGAATATAATTGTGTGTTCTTTTTCGGAATTGAAATTGTAATTTGTTGTAAAACAAGTAAACATGTATTTACTGTATGTTTGTAAATAGGTTCAAAACATTTTTCAAAAAAAAACAACATTTAAATTAGTATGGTCATGTGTTACATAATCATCAGCAGTACAACAATACCGCATTACGACAACCCAACCTTCTCTGCATTTGCCTGGCTTGTCAATTTATTTCATACGATAGGGGTGGTCAGAGATGGTCACTTTTAGTTAGAGTTTATCACAGAGTAAATTTGTTTTAATATTTAATATTTTTGTATATGGTTAAACAGAATAATTGTTCAAGTGTTGTTGGAATAATATTCGTAAGATGTAAGTTCATTTCTGTAGATAGGCATTTGTTTCTATTTTTAAACGATTGCGTCCGAGACTTTAGCAAAAAAATAGAAAATGTTTTAAGAGAACTTTCAGAAAAATGAATCTATTTTTTTTTGTATAATTTAAATATGCAAGAGAAAAATGTTTAGGTCCACCCACAAAACAAAACAAGTTTTTTTTCACCTTTAACCTGGACGCCACATTTTTGTTAAATAATGTTTATAGGGCAATAATTTGTGCTCTTGCCATCTTTAAATATATTTTCTGCGTTTCAAAAAAACTTTTACGAATGTCCTTCGTGACCCGGAATGCACAGGCTTGGTTCAGAAATACCACAGAGTGTGCCCGCAATGCAGCTAAGGTATCACAGCAAAAAGTTAACCAAAATATCGATTGAAAATTGTATTTTGAAGCTACCTATACATGTATATGTCTATTAAGTTAGAAAAGTTTGAATTGCTTTTTACGGCCTGCTACGGTTGTGTCGCTAGTGACACGGAACTTCTAAGGTAGAACTTGTTTTGGCTTTAATTAAATACTGAAGTAATGGTTTCCGTAATGGGTACTAGCTTGTAGTGTAAACGTAATCATTCATAGAAGTAATTGTATATTCGTAACAATCCTCGACACGTTTTGGCACAATAATCGCCACATTTTTTAACAATCGTAGCGTATCCTTACTGGTCCGTGTTAGACCATACTGATACGCTTTGATTCGTATGCAAACCGTATCAGTCAGTACTTATTCCTAGACTCAAAGTTGCATGTTCGAAATATTTCAAAGATTGTAACTAATATTATACGGACTACTACGGATGATAACGGTTACAATACGGTGATCCTCAGACCACTACGAATAGTTACGGAAAAGTTATAGTGCACATACGTAGCGCTTCCGTGGCGGTCCTACATGAATATGTGAGTAGGTAATAACATTTTCGTAGTTATCCGTCAGTGATTAGGCCGTACCTCTTCTGTTACGGTATTCCGTGAATATATGACCGGGGCTTAAGCTTTGAAAATTGTTTTGTTTTGGTTTTACACCGTTTTAACACTGATAAAATCATATAAATAAATGTCGATCAGTCGGTTTGCTTTGGTTTCCTAAATTCATCAGTACATGGTTCTTTATTAGGCAACGATAAACTTCTTTTTCAAGTAAGACAGTCGTGAGGAACATCTGAACTAAGCATTTTCAAGTATTAATTAGTAGTGATACGTAGAGGGTTTCCCTCTTCTGAATAGAATATTACCACCGACCGTCAGATTCAAGAATAGCGTTATACCACCAAGTGCATGTACACGTACATTAAACTAAGAGATTTTAAGTCTTTTACAATTATGTGACTGTGATTTTTCATACGATTATATCCTTTTGTAGAAAGGCTTATTACTGTAGCGTTTCCCGGGTCGTGCTGCTCCTGCCGCGTCGGATGGGGTGGAAACATTCGAGAGATAGCACAGTCAACTGTCAAGCTGCCCTAGCGATATGTAAAACAACCAGCGCGCGCTGCAACTGGATGACGTAGACCTCATAACGCGTGTAAAACCCGGCGCCTTGCGGGACATAACCTCTAATCACTACACTCCCCCCATCTCCATTTGAAAAAGGACAGCCAGGGGGAGCACACACGCGCGCGCACACACAACACAAAATACATGTACAACAACCACAACTTTACAACAACATCTAAATAACAGGCTAAACAACAGTTACAACTCAACATCAACATAACACAACAGAGAGATCAAGAGAATAGTCGAGAGTGGCGTGACCCCCGTATCACGTGAGCACACTATAAGACAAAGAATGAAAGACACCTAAGGCTTACAGCGAGGTCTGACTGCGTATCAAGTCGCCATTCCAAGGAAACTTATTCAGAAAGACAGCTAAGGCACACAGAGGGTCTGACCGCCGTATCACGTGGCCACTCCCAGAAAAATGCAAGAAAGACAGTTTAGTTAAAACGTTAATCAGACTTCCGTAACACGGTCATCTTTCCTTGGAAAAAGGTCTTCATCTGTATTGCAGGTTACTTCTACTTCTGTATGCAGTCATTTTCAACAATGAGAGGTAGCATGCTTCCATCAACATTCAAGGTCTTATCCCGCATGTTGAGCACTGCTTTCTTGTGCACAATGTCAAAGCCAAGCAACATCTCATGGGCAATTGGTGCAACATGAATGAATTCTGTGTACACTTTGGAGCCTATCTTCAGCTTCACTGGCCCAACAACAGAACCATTCATACTTTTATTCCCAGCAGAAACAACTTCACATCCTTTACTTTTTTGGCTTGACTTTCATTGCATTGAACACATCTATATATATGATAGCCACTTCTGCAGCAGTGGACCTACAACAGCTGCAACGTCTTTGTCATCCACCCTAACCTTGACCTTGTAATGTGGCTTCTGACATCTCTGACCTTCAGCACCACTAGTAGCACTCGTTGTGTGCTTGGATGTCTTTCTTGCGTAACACATTGCGGGTCGCATCTTTTTGGCAATACCCAGGCTAACAGACCACTTCTGATCGGCAACGTCAGACACATTTCCAACTTCATGTTCTTTGTAGTTAGTAACAACACAAGCTTTCTTTCTTCACTTCTAATGCTACAAACTTTGTTTACACGACTGTTCACTTTCTGCTCCTTGGGTCATCTCTTCTTCTTATGCCCAGTTTCACCGCATTTACATGTACAACATTTCATTTTAGGGCATCCACTCTTTAAAAGGCTTTCAGAGCCACAGGTCCAGCATGCCTTTTTTTCTCTCATTCTTCCTTCCACCTGTCTCTCTTTGGCACTGGCAGTCAGACTTCAACTTCTTAAGTTCATCCGTAAACACCCTCACTTCATCTACAAGTTGTAGCACAACTGCGCTTAGATCTGAGCTTTTTGATGAGACTTTAGGATCCTGTCTGGTGACTGCGTAAACAGCAGGTACTACTACTTCATGGCAATTGTTTTCTCCACTGCTTATTGATGTATTGCCTACAGTGCTGTTAACATGGTTATACCATCGTACAAAGAACAGTGCCTCTTCCATTGGCTTGGGTGCTTCTTCGAAACATGTATTGCGACTTCTGTCATACAACCCAAAACAAAAACGTAACACGCTTTGCTGGGGTGCATAACTAGACGGCAGTTCTTTAAATGCTTTTGGAGCAAACATCATCACACGGTCCGACCGATCTTTAAGACTTTCAAAATATTCTTGAGCAGCTTCAAAGAATCTGACTTGTGCTTCGTCGGGCAGTTCCATAATGCCAAAACGCTTTTTGAGCATAAGCATTAGACTTCTGAATGTGTAATGCACATTCTGCTCAACCAACAATGCATAAACATCTACATCTTTCCCTGTCAGCGCCCAACACAGACAATTCAAACAATCTCCTTCAGACCAGTCATATGCCTCTGCGTACATCTGGAACTTCAGTTTAAACGGAGACCAATTACTAATTCCATCATAGGTTAAATTATGTGGTAGTTTCAGTATCTTCTTCTTTCTTGACATTCTGGCCCATGGTGTGTATCTTCCACAACTGAATTGTCATTGGTCAAAAGCAATGACTCGTCAGAACTAAAATATTCCTCATCAGTATCCATGTTGAAATAAAATGGGGGAGAGTGTTGGTTTTTGACGAAAAAATGTTGAGTGCTACTTTTTCAAAATTCTATCTTTTGTCAACACACTTTAGTTGTTTACACTTTAATTACATTCGTAACACTAACACAACTTTTAAAACAAACCTCGGTGTCTGTCAACTTTGTATGTCAACTTTGTTCTACTCAACTTTCAACAAAATTCTCTTCTGCCGACATTTGCAACAAACAACTGATGTCAGACATAGATTTACTGATTATACATGATTTTAACACTCATTTGCGTATCACGCCTTTGTGTTAACAACCATTTCAAATTTCAAAACTCAAATCACGTAACACGCGTCGAGTTTAATGAAACTGACAGGTGGGTGGTGTATTGTTTTCAGTCTAATTTCAACTGAAAATCTCTAAATTTCAGGGCTACTGCACATGAAAAAAAGTGTACCACACAATTTTCAATGAAACAGCACGACTTAAACGCTATTAAATGTCAATCCCGGTAGGAATTTCAACTGTGAACAATCTCACCGGGACCCTGCTCGCAGCGCCAAAGTAGCGTTTCTCGGGCCGTCTGCTGCGCCCTGCCGCGTCGGATGGGGGTGGAAACATTCGATAAATAGCACAATCATCTGTCAAGCTGCGAAATGTAAAACAACCAGCGCGCGCTGCAACTGGATGGCGTAGACCTCATTACGCGTGTAAAACCCGGCGCCTTGCGGGACATAACCTCTAATCACGACATTACCTTGGTTAAAAATATTGTTAGTATAATTATTGTTAGTTAATTACAGAAATAAGTTAATCTTAAAACGCAGTGGTGACGAGAGGGGATTTTATATGGATAGCTATTGTATGCGTTGTTTGAGCTGTACATATATTATTATTGTATAAGGTAAACATGAAACTGTTTCGGAAACTACTGGCGTGCTTCATCACTGTTGGTTTTCTGCATGGAACCATAGCCGAAGGATCCTTTTATGGGGGTTACATGCGCAACGACTTGGAAGAAGACAATGGAAAACTGTTTGTGAGTACATGCATCTTCACACTGATTTATTGAAGAAGTAATTTCATCCTATTCCATTTTTTAATAACTGAGAAACAAAATAACAGAAAAATCAACAACCGTTGTGTAATGTTAACACAATGCTTATCGATTGTGTAGTTAATATATCAGGTCAAAAGTGAAATAAGCCAAGCGAAATTATGTAAATGAATTGTAAATAAATGGTATTTAAGGTATGACTTTCCTAATGGATTCACATATTTGCAGCTAGGAAGATATTTATTAAACCTTTTTTATTTAAATTTATGCCATTTTAAGACGATCCACCGCACAATTTTTTTCAGTTTTTGGATTTTTGATTTTATAAACAAGATTGAAGATTTTCATTTTATTCATATTTAAGGGAGGTAATAAGGTGTAAAATTACTTCCCTTTAATTTAATTTAAGCAAATACAGGTAACTTGCATTTTAAAAAGATTTTTCTACGGTTGAAAAGTAACAGCATAATATATATCACATTTTAATGAAAAGAACTTGTTTATTTTTTTGATAAAAAAAAATACAAATGTGTATCCTTCATAGTCCATTAGGAAGGTCATACCTTGATGGTGAATACTGTTGTGTTCTCGTATGTAGTGTAGTTGCAGAAAGTGAATAAATGAAAAGATGTGCCAACTTATAAAAAAACGATTTCAGTAAAACAAATTATTTCAATACATGTCAATAAAGGATAACACCTAAATATAATATATAGAGGTTTCCACATACATCTTTATCAGTAACATTTCATTTTTTGTTCATTATGATTCCTAAGGCTCTTGTTGATTATATTGGAAAACGTACTCAAACTTTAATGTTTTTATTTTCCGTCTTTAATCTAAAATTTTAAACATTGAAATATGCAAACAAACAGTTCAAACGGCATTTACGATATAAGAGTTACAACTTTTAATCAGAATCAGTTTGTGATGTCCCCCGTGATTGGTGTTATTCTTGCAGGCCATGATTGAGTTGACAACAGGGTGGAATTTAGGCAAGGGTCCATGTGGTCCTACATGCAGCGTGGATAGTGTTGGAAATAACATCTCGCCAGCTCTTACAGGAACAACAGCTGTTAAGAAGGTCATTAATGGCACGGTGGTGCCTATACGACCAACAATTACTGGACACGTGTCAGCCGTTAGCGAATATGAGGGGTGGGAACAAGAAAGTGCAACATTTAGAGTCGAATTGAGTCTAGTGGATGAAACAATCAGGTAAACATGTCTCTGTTTTATTGACAAGATATGGCATATAGAAAAAGTTACTTTCAATGATGTTCGATATCAGATTCGAATTAAAAGCTACAATAAAGAACATTCTTTACACTGTTTACACCTGTTAAACCCTCTAAAACACAAGCACATGCGTACACTTGCCACGAGAACACTGCAGAACATAACTTATCATTTATGTTCGTTGTTTGTTGTTAAAAGTGCCACAGGTGAGCCATGGAGGTTTTTGACACTACAAAACAGTTCAGATTGGCATCTTCAAACAAAGATGCGGACGTATATCCGAAATGATACCAAGAAGAGGAACTCATCTCCACGTGCTATTACAAAACCCTATTACAGGTATGTTTGCATTGTGTTTCAGAAGTTTAAATTTACTTTTTATTTATATCGTTCAGTATAGGATGTAGGCAAAGTGAAACATATGTAAACCCAAGCCGGACTCGACAATTTATATACGTGTACATGAATATGTAATAAACACATACTGCTGTAAACAAATGACTATGCCTATTGCTATGTGCTTTTTTTTGCTTTCAGTCAATTTAACGTGAACTACATGTTTAATTTTATATATGAAAATATTTTTAATACTTATTATATACATATGGACTTACTTAAAGATTAACTTGTTGTGTGATAGTACGGTGGTTGTACTGAAACTGTGCCTTAACAAATACTTGAAATATACATAATGAATTATATTCTTTATACATGTGTGTGGGTTAAAAATCTATGTTAATTGCATGGAAAAGATGTAATTAGAAAAAAGGCAAAAATCAAAAAATCGTATCCAAATTTAATCCGAGAGTTCTGTTCTTTATTCTAATGGGGCAGGTGACACATATTTCGCGATCAGGTATGAATTGTTTCAAAACGGTCATGTCCACGAGGACAGAAAGGCATTTAATCGTGAATTCTATAGATCTATAATTGGTACAAATCTTTTTACATAACTAAAGATCAGTTACGTACAAACAATAAAACCTATATTCAATATACCGGTATGTTATAACGACTCATTTGCAACTTCCTTAAAGATACTAAACGTGCGGTGTCTCAGGAGTGGTAGAGCGTTCGCCCCGTAGGCAGAAGGACGTGGGTTCGATCCCCGACCGCGTCATATCAAAAACGGTACCAGATACTTCCTTGCATAGCTCTCAGTATATAAGGAAGGTCTGGTTTCTCTCTTCTGTCAAACCTCGTTCAAAATACGAGATGGATTCCATAAGGAATGAGCGGCCGAGTGTGATTAATATAAGTTGGGATAACTTGTTCGCAATTGACCTAAAGGCTAAATTAGTGTAAACTAAACGTGACTTAAATCTGGTAATTAAGCCTTAACTCGTCTGACATAGTAACTGAGAAAACAAACTAGTTCATATGATGTATCTACCAGTTTCAACTATAGAACAAGTATAATCAAACAAACATACATGCCTGCTTTGCTTCTGTCTTAATCTGTATTATAGTGTCTTTCTACTCATTATAATGCAATTGACAGTTTAAAATCTTCTTTATTCATTGCAGAATCAACTTTGGAGAACGTACACGAATCATTATACCACACACAGATGATGACAACGACAAAGTATTGTGTTACACTACTATGTATGCCGCACTTGGCAGTTTGGAAGTAGACAATCTGAAGGGAATAACTGTCAGCTCGGTGAATATTTATATATCTCACCATGTTGTTGTAGCTGTGTAAAAACCGTAAAGTATTTCCTTTCCAATACGGAAGTCAGTGTCTGAGGTATTTAACTAGCTACATGTTTGTACCATTAACATTTGTCATAACATTTGTCAGCAATGAAAAATATGATGTCATAGAACATGCATTTCTTGTTAATTTAATTTCAATGTCACCCCAAAATTTGTGTCTTATTTCAGCTGACGGCGTCTGGTGGAAAAGGTGCTAAACTAGTTTTGACCTAACGTCATTGGTTCACCAATTATACATTATTGGAAACCGTTATGTTTTACACTAAAGAAGTGTAATAATATTCCAAGTTTTAATTTCAGGGTTGTGTAGTTGACATCGACGCATCAGCAGACAACGGCTATTCCGATGATAGTTGGATAGCCTATGCAATCACCATACTAGATAAAAACAAAGTTCCGGTTGTCGGTGAAGGCATGCAATTTCCGAAAATGACAGAAATATTCAGTGCGTCAACAATCTGGTATAAGAAAGCACATTTTCACCGATTTCATAACATACTTCTTTTAAAGTGTGAATGGTGGAACGTGAATTTCAATTAAAATATATATACCAATTTTGTTCTGTAGAAAATACAGGTTCATTAGCATTTTAAATCGACATATAGAAATTCGAGGCTGAAACATTTAAAACCAAGATGCCTACCCAGAATTCTATAAATTCTACCATTTCTTCATCTTTTAAGTTTAAATGTCCGTTCTTTAAAGTTCGTTAGGTCATCTTACAGTTTCGTTTTCTCATCTTAGAAGCTTTCAAAATGGGCGCCAATATATTCATTTAAAAATAATTCCTTATGTATATTATACAAAAATACAATCTCAACAATCTATATATTTTGGAACCATTTATCAATATAATGTGTTTTTCTGGGTGTTTTTATCGTCACTATAAAAGATAAGAGGTGCATTGAACGATTAACCTGAAAACTGATTAAAATATAACTATTGCACTATTATGCCGGAGAGTATTATTAGTTTGTGTTTACACGTAGTTAATATGAATTAAAAGGCAGCATTGCCTTAGATTTTACAATATATTTATAAACAAACTAGTATATTATCAAATGAAAAAAAACGTTATTTGGGCAAAATTGTTTTGTATAATATTTACTTGATTTTCTTAAAAACTAAGGACATTGTGAAAAATCGGGAATCGTCCAGATCCAAATGTTTGTTTCAGTTTGCTGTCCATATAACTGCAGATGTTCACAATCCGAAGTTTATATCCCCTGAACAAAGCGACTATAATAGAATGACTGAAGTCAAACTATTACTTGGTGTGACATGGCAATCAAAGGTCTATGCGATGTCAGGAAACAACAGGCAAGACCTTACAATATTCAAGCTCAACTCATTTTGCATCAAAAAAGCTTTATTGTTATGTTTACTTATACCACCTAATTATAATAATAAACTTTATTACGTAAATCAGTGTACATGGTTTCTTTTCTACATGAAGACCCTGTTGTTCAAAACTGTCGTTAAGTTACTTACGTTAACGCTTACGTGTAAGCGTTAAATCATCAGCGTCAACGCTTGCTAACGCTGTCAACGTTAGTAGGTTGTTGCAAGCTGTGTCGACGTTAGTGTTAATTAACGCTGATGTAACGCTTATGAGTTAACGTAAGTATCAACGATAACCTAACTTTATGAAGCATTTTTCACAATTCAAAACTATTTTAATGCTTTTGCTGTCATGTGGTCAATGTGAAAATTATTCATTTAAGTGTAATTAGACACTAGTCTATTATAATCTACAAAAGTAAGTTAAAATAAAAACAATTTAATAAGTAAACAATCCACGAACTAGATACAAAGCTCCTGCATAAAAACAATCAACAACTGCACTGGTATAGTAAATTGTTCCAGTTAACTTTGCCTTTTCTTATTTTTGCATCCATATGCCATATAACATGATATTCAGAAAACTTTGATTTTCCAATCTTGAAAAATAAATAAATAATAAAGTTGTTGACTAAATACCAAAACGGAATTAACTTCCTAAATAGCGAAAAGTAAATTACTTGTCTTGAGAAGATCTCTACAACAGAACTGAGTAGGCAGTCAAACTTGAAAAAAAATATGTTGTGTTGATAGACTGTGCCAAAGCATGTTTTTGTCAGAAAAAGTGTTGAGAATCTACCAACTTTTCTTCCACAAATAAATCTAATGCAAAAAACTTACTGAAAAGACTGTACAAGCACAGCAAAAGGGGCAGATAAATGCTACTAGTACAACCGTTTCTTTAAAACCACAAAAGATCTTCACTGAGGCAGCTGTCAACAACGAAAACATAAAAAATCAAAAGTAGGAATATCATTTGTGTAGGCTTTGGAGGCAAGAATACTCATTATGCACTTTAGTGTCAATTTTAATTATCCCTCGTTTTCATTTTGTGGTTACTATTCAGGTCTGTTTGAGCGGTAAAATATATTGGTGGATTTAGAATTATGAAACATATTTTTTTGTCAAATGTTGGTGTATTTTTTATGTTAAAAAATTATAACAAAGATTGACTGCAACACTAGTAACAATCACATATGTTGCCCTGATACCGCCAATGAAATCAACAAATGTAAACAACAGGTAGAAAATTAAAAAAAAAAGACTTGAAAGACACAAAGGTAAGCTTTATCATTTAAAATTGAAGAAAAAAAAAGAAATTTTCTCCCATAAATTCAGTTCTTCCACAGCCATGGCAGCCAGTGTTGATGTTAACAATAAGTTAACGTCAACTTAACGCTGGTCTGACCAACGTTAGAAATTGTCGTTAACTAACGACAGTTTTGTTAACGTAAGCATCAGCGTTAACTTTGAACAACTTAGTTGCATAAGCGTTAAAGTTAACGTTGATTTTAACGCTTTAGCGTAAGTAGTTAACGCTGATAGTTAGCGTTAAATCCTTAGGCCATGCCAAATTGGAATTCTGTTAAGCGTCAAC
>Ga0224511_10002183_pt1 | contig 12890 bp, 8 predicted proteins | sample SF_May12_sed_USG_2_FD_169988 | JGI IMG/M metagenome (GOLD analysis project Ga0224511, IMG submission 169988) | Sediment microbial communities from San Francisco Bay, California, United States - SF_May12_sed_USGS_8_1 | ecosystem: Environmental > Aquatic > Marine > Sediment | place: USA...
GAAAGTATGCTGTTAGCCAGGTGACCCTATATAGGTTAAAAAGCCAGGGCACCAGTCATGTCTAGCAATCTGACCTGTTACTCCGGGGTGGGGTTCTTTTATAGGAAATATATCATATATGATTTTCTCTAACTTAAAGATAACAATGTATCAGATAATACGGAGCGTAACATTTGTTTGAAAACACTTCGCCTGTTTTTTCAATGATCAAGAACTACTATCCATAAGCAAAATTATGCAGTCGACCACTGGTTCAATGCTTTTCGTCAGTGTTCACCCTGTCCTTGCCTCTTCTGGTCGCGCAGTAAACTATACAAGGTCAATTCTATGACATGTGTTCATCATGAATTTTGACATCTCAAATATAGCCCTACAGGGCGCGGTTGGTAGATGGTATGTCTTGCATTCTAGTCTTTGGCATTTTGTACATATAGATTTTACTTTTTCTTCAGGCAGATGAGTGTGAGTCATTACTCCAATACCTCAGCTTTGATACAGCCTCTTTGAGAGATCAGCCTGAGCTCCAAGGGGTCGTCAAGTCTTTACCGATATTCGAAGATATAGATGGCGCGTATAAGGTGGGTACAATCCATTGATGTGGAGTGTTGTACCAACATGTTTCTCCGAAGGTTAGTAATAACCATATTGATTCAGGAAAAATGCTGTAGCTTATAGTTAAGGATAGTTCAATGACTAGAGCGCTTGGGTCAAGACCATTCGATCCTGGGTTTGGGCCCTGGCGGCCTCCTGCTGCAAGTATATGTACTACTCTTCACATAATTCCTATGCTCTACTCATCCAGAGGAAGCTTCAGACTGGGGTTTGCTAAATACTTGGATGACGAAGTGTTTGAGTAGAACATTAAAATAAAAATAATTTAATGCCTAATATGTAACGCCTCACTCTATTACATTGCAGTCTATGAATGATCTGCAAGGCGTGGTCTTAGATAACTGCATACCAACCCATGGAGTCGCTCAATGGATGGAGCAAAGCAACTGCTTACTACTCAAAGAGAAGACAGCTTATGCACTGCTCTATGAAGCCTTGGGCTTGGTGAGTTATCTATCATATCCTGATGGTTGTCAGTGTACATGAAAATAGGCCTGATGTGTCTTTAGAGTTGTCTCCTCAACTTGTTTCAGCCAAGGGACATAATTATCATAAACCATACTAAATATGTTTATTGGTTCAACTCCAGCACCACAGGCAGCTTTACTCGCATCCGGTTTCCCAAGCTGAGCCCTATGATACCCAGATCAGGTGCGGGCCTACTTCTGCAATTGAAAACCAGTTTCCAGAACATCTTCGCAGTAGCCAGCAGAGTGGGAAACTTATCTGATCTAAAGTCTTAGTTTAGTCTGACTAGTGCATTTAAGTTGAGCAGCTTTGCTTGGTAGTTAGACACAGCTTGTCTACAGTCAGTCGTGATAGAAAGGGGCTCAGACCTTAATTCGTTCTTGAAGTCCGACAAAGTCTTTCTGTTAACCGGGGAGCGAACTCAATGACCCCGCACAGGGAAAAATATTATGGACAATAAACAGCAATGTAGTGTTGCATTCAATCATGTCTCTAGTGGGCGTTGAAATAGTGGATCAGCTGCTGAGATCCGCTCAATGTTCCATTCCCCTGAGAGCTGATGATGTGTATAACAGTTGGATGTGTCGTCTACTCATTTCTCTATGATGGTAAATAAATCCCACACCGGTGTAGGCTATAGACCCGAATGTGTCCGTCGTAATGAGAAGAAAGGCAATCAATCAACCGAATCTAATCCAAATGGTAATCAAATGAACCAGAGCATATCTTAGGGAGTCGGAAAGAGAGGGGTTAGGAATAAAAGGTTGGAGGGGCAGAGCTTGGTAAAATGAGTATATTTGTTTCGCTAGTGCTGTTCTGATGCCAGGGGAGTCTACAACGTTGAATCTCACACTGGTTTGTCCACCTCTTCAGCATGGGCGCCGTAGCCAGTTACAACTGATGGTTATCATCCTCAGTGACAAACATGTCTCTCTACCACCAAATATGGCCAATCAGATTCTCGGGTTACTTCAAAGCCATTTGTCTGTGGCGAATAGCGTCAATTGGCACATATTCGACCATGAAAAGTTGCTTATGTGCATTACTATTTACCAGTAGCCATATAAAGTTAGCAGCACTTGTTCAAAACAAACAATTCTCTGTAAAAACGAGTTTAAATGTCAAGTTTAAAAAAGCAAAAAATTTAAAAGGTTCGTAATGTAATTTGTTTCATTCGGACTCAGAATATCATAGAAACTTGTGGGGTTAGTGTATCTATCAGACGTGCTGACCATTCAAGCATAACTCATGGATTAAAACATGTCTTTAAGTCAGTAACTCTACCCCCTGTATCCGCTCCATCATATGGACAGGATCTCGGAGCTGTACCACTAGGTTCACCAGCATTACACCGCTTACCAAACTAGTAGTATCTCTGGAAAGGATGCATTTTCATTTGGCGCTCTTGGTACTACTACAACAACACTCAGTTGGTGCGACAGATGATCAGGACGCATGCGATCCACAGACAGGTCCAAGCAATGGACGAAGAATGGCCTACCAATGTACCAAAACCAACGATCAATACTCAGGATATCAGTGGTCGAGTTGTCTCCCTGATCGCTATGTGGACAACACGAGTAATGGTAAACGCTCCTGCGCTGCGGGTGACAGATACTGCTGGCAGAACTGTATGACGGAGTTTTATAATCTACCAAAAGGACTGGTTCATCCCGATTGTACCTGCTCGAGCTTCAGAAGACTCACTCCTAGTCTACCTGATTACTGTTATGAGCTGAATGAGACTCGCTGTGATTGGTTTACTGAATGCTTCTACCTCAAATTCCCAGGTGAGGTTCTCACTTCACAGATCCTTGGATGTGACATGTGTTGGTCTAAAATAACAGCGCTGGACACGCGCAAGGGTAGATTACATATGAGGTGTTCTTGCAATAACATAACTGCCTACGAAATGGAATAGAGGGATTTCTCAAGGGCTACAGGGCTTGGTGCAAGATCGAAAGAGCATGGGCTTAAGTCCTATTCATACTAAGGGCCCACTGCGAGGATAACCTACTCACATTATCCCTAGTTCCTACTGCTCCGATAATCGTCAGGCTTAGTGGATCCATTCAATGGGATGGCCAAGTGCCCAAAGCTTCATACTGTAGGACCATTCAGGGAGACTCCGCTGCAAGAGGACAAGTTTTTCCTAGATCGACATCAGCGGTTTTTCCCATTGTCACCCCTCAAATTTGCATTTTACTACGTAACCGTTTCCTAGGATCGTCATACTCTGACACACTTTATGCAAAACAGACAAAGGGCGTGCCATTTTTGCTATGTCATCGTTCAAGTTTGTATGCAAGTACAGTCATCAATTAAAGTTCTTCGAGGAATTTTAACACGATCTCTTCATACGAGCAGCAGTTTATCTGGGTTTTTTTCCAATTCAGCAAATCACTATAGCCTTGCATAAACCAGTGTAGCATCAAATCTGGCCATCTGGGTAATTGCTCATGAGGGTTTTCCACCCCCTCATTGTCTGCTTTTGTTGTGAAGGGTCATCAGTTTTATCGTTGCAGATTGTGAAATCTCACCGGACAGTGAGGATGTGGCACTGTTAGGTACAATCTGCAGAACAGCTCAGTCACCACTGGGTCCTCTGGAGTATGAGATCATTGCCCCAGGCTTACGTAATTTTCTTAGTTGCACCCAGACTCTGCTAGCAAGGCATATGCGCGACTTTACCACTGAAGTCATTGGCGATCATTGCGCGACGGAAAGCGCTACTAGAGCTATTAAGAGCTGTGTCACTGAAGGTGGTGCCCTCTGTACGATGACCTGTCAAGAGTACTATAAGATGATTGGTCGATACATTCAATATGAAAGTCTGACTCATCAGAAGGCCAGGGCATTGTTTCAGGACTTACTAGAAGTTCCGATTACTTGTAACACCGAAAAGGATTGTGTAGGCGACTACAAGCCTTTGGAATCAGCATCTACCAGACTGAATGGACTTTCTCTGATGATTTCATTAAAACCAATCTACAAGTTGATTGGTACTGTTTACGGAGCTGCAGACGTTAGTGAGGGGTGTTTGGCTGACAGATTTACTAAGGTCATTTCGGCGAGATTGGATGACTGGCAAGCACTAACTGCCAGCGATGACCTTCTCACATTGGTTCGTTCACCTCTCCAAGATGGCAGGGTTGTCCAGTATCAGCTTATACTTTTTGATCTCAGCGTTTTAAACAAAGGCAAAATGACATCAACAACTTTGGCGAAAGCGGCCAATCAGATTTTCAGATTACTCCAGAGTCGGGTTGGTAAACCAATCACCGCTTACGGTTACTACCTTTACTCCGCAGAGCTTTGTCTTGATATAAACTGCAAAAATGTCACTAGTAGATTTGCAGAAACGAAGAACATCACTGCGGATTGTGAGAATCACAAGAAGCTTTGTGACTCTGGATGCGCAGGAGGCGTGCCGAGAAAGCGCAACTCCGCAATAAGAAATGCTGTGGGCGGCATAGTGGTGCTATTACTAAGCCTTGTTCAATCAACTCAACTTTTGTGATAATATCATACATACTGTCTCTACACCCATATCAATAAAAGCAATCAGTCATTATTAACCCAGGATGTGTTTCATGTGACGAATCCATGATCTTTGAGCAAGCATAACAAAGTTTGTAGTACCTACGTCAGATGTAAAACATTAGTGTCCACACCTGCATGATGTATGTGAATATTTATTTAACATATTTTGCCTGTCACTACCAACTTGGCCTTACTGTTCAGAATCAGGGATCCTAAGAATAACTAGAGATCACGCCTAAATAATTTACATGATGCTTATTTCACGAAAATTAAGACAGAAGGCAGAAGGAAAGATAGCTTGATAGCTCACTGGCAGAGCGCTATGCTCACAACCGCAAGAACCTGGCTTCGAGCCCGTTCTGCTGTATAGGGTGGAGTATTGATACTGGCCCACTGGTGGTGCTCCTTGCTACGCCATGAACAGGGAAAAACAAGTGTCGGCTTCACCGTAACAGTGAAAGGTTATATGAGCAAAATAGGCACAATAAATCAATTCATCCGATGCCAACCAACAGACATCGCATTGCAACCTTATTCTTTTTGAAAAGGAATGCAAATTTTAATGCAATTATGAAATCATGAGAAGCTGAAACATTTAGTGCTTTGCGTGTCAAACGGAATAGTTTTTCGGAAAATGAATCATACTAGTATAACGGGATGTCCTATAGCCTGCTGTTCCCCCATTGGTATATGGATATGCATAGCATACAATCCTTAATTCAATTGCGGGATGAAAGCATATACTAATGCTTGTGGTCACGATTAAAGGATGAACTTCGCCAAGCACTAGGTATGCGATGCAAATGCACATGTGTCATTCTCTGCTCTCACACTAAACTCACCAAACACGATGGGTGTGTAATTAAGAGGGTGTGCAACTCCAAATTTTTTCAAAAGGAGACTCGGTCCGACACCGCGCTCACACAAGTGAGAGACCGAAGACAATTAGAGTGAACGAAGATTGCGGGATATGAGAGACTGAGTAGGCCCCATAGCCCAGAATTGATCACAAACTAATGGGCAAGTTGACCGGTAGGTCCACAAAGGGTAATTTCAGTAAACGAAAACACGAAACTAGCGAAGTCAAACTTCCATCGGTTGAATCCAATGCTTACTTGCACATATTGAAAAGACTCCCTTCATGTGATCGAGAAATATGCGTAGTAGACAAATGCGCGTGCATACGCGCTTGGTGAGTTTCATCCTTGACTGGCATACAATAATGATCTCAAAAAATATGTGGAATCTGTTTTAGCAATAGTTCAATCCAAAGTATAATCAGAGTAGAATCTTTAAGTGAAAGGATATGGTTCCATGCATGAAATAATAATCTCATTTTCATGATTTTTAGGTAAAGAAAAACGCTATCGAAGTTTATCTGGATGACATATTTCCTAACTTCGCTTCTTTCGATGAGGGTCTAAGAATGTCTCATTTGACCAGTATAAGGACAGCTGTTCTCCCTCTACTTGAGGCCTACGCCGACCTTGACACCCAGGTACATTAAAAAATCTCTCCGAATAGGGGAAACCACTCCAACAGGCTAATTCCCCTTCAAAATATGCGTTGTCACTATTGCAGTATTTATGATAACTTGAGAGAATTTATCCCTAACCTTCCAGGACTACCTGCTAACCCTTTTAGCTCAATGTTTCACACTTAAATGAGTACCCTGGCCATGCACGTAGTCCACACCCAGTCTATCAGCCCTAGCTGTACGTGTAGGTTCGCTAAACCTGTTCCTTCGATATTCAGGCTGAATAGATCTCCTTTATAACTTCAAACTATTGCAGTCCATGTCTGACAGTTTTCAATTTTGGTGATAAATTTGAAAGCAGTCAGAAAATAAATATGTACAAATCAAACATTGAGTTTTCTCACCAAGAATTGTGCAGTGGAATAGCAGGATAGCACAGCGGTCTCGCAACCATGAGAACATGGGTCCCAAATCCTTCCGATGGCGAGGTCCCGCTGTGAGTCTGAGCTCCTCACTGTAATCCTATGAGCTGGAGCATTTATACTGACCCACTCATGGTGCTCCGCGCTAAGCCGTAACCTTAAACAGCAAATGGGTCCCACTGGTAACTTCCCCATAGCAGTAAGGATGTCATGTAATAAAAAAGCACTGTTCGGCATTTTTATATTTCCACACAATTCTTCAGTTCGCCTGATCCGCAATCATTTCTGTTTACAGGAGCGATTCTGGTCACGATTGCGTATGCTGCCTTGCATTCCAGTGAGGAAGGAGCTCCTCCCTGTCTCTATGTTTAGAGATCCGGAGGTTGAGGTACTAGCTCTCCTGTCTGATCTCCATACATTGCCTTTAGCTTTTGCAGATGACTGCTGGCTGCCATTTCTGCGTAAGGTAAGCTTATATTCTTATCCATGCAGCTCAATACTCTTCGCTGCATAGGGAGTGAATAGCAAGAACACTCAGTAGTAATCTTGAGAATGATTGTTTGGATGTTGCCCAGACAGACAGTTTCTACGACTCACAAAACAGCCAAAAGTGTGAGTTAGTGACAGAAACTGTGAACAGCTAGAATGTTGGCTCATTCTTTCCCTGCATAAGCCAGGACAGACTGGAAAAGTCACAACAGTGTTCCGGTTTACTTTTAGGCAGGGCTGAAGAGCGTGGTATCGGACACAGAGCTTCTGCAGTGCGCTGGAAAAGTAGCCACTCTCACCACAGCTGAGTTCTCAGAACAGAAGGCAGAACTAGTGCTAGATACCGCTAGTAACGGCTCATTCAGTGAAGATACCCTGATTAAGCTAACTAAAATCAGGTAGACATGAGAAATAATGTTCATCTGAATAAAACTGTTCCATCGACCACTGGTTGAGTGGAATATAGAACTTGGAGCAAAATAACATCCCAATGCAAGGAGATCAAACAGCTCAGCTACCCCTAACATTCATAAACACAGCCCTGCCAAACAGCATTGTTTTACTACCGGGGTTGTCTTCTCACTGAGGACTGTAAAGCAAATATTATATCGCTCACTCAATAGAATCAAACTGGTCTCACTACTTGAATGTGCGTAGTGAGTGGTTAGAGGAAAAGGATATAGGGCGAAGCATGTTTATTCAGATTTGTGGGAACTCTGATTAAGAACACCTATATAGCATGTGTAGGCATCAATTCACAGGTTTAACAGCAAAGACCAACCCACTAAAACTGGCCCTTTTCGGTGATGGCTTACTTGGCAGATCTGTAGTTAGGAAGATTTCATTCTGAATTTTGTAGGTTTATTCCACAAGAGTCAGTTCCGGTGGATGAATACTTACTTACCGTGGCTCCTCCGTGTGTACCAGCTGATGAGTACATATGCCTAGAGAAGGCTCTGGTCTATGAGAATGACAAGGACAGACATATATTTCGGCACGCCGTGCTTTCCTGGACTAAGGTGCATTCTTTACCAAAATGGGTGAAACTTTCTGATGACCTAGCTAAGGTAAGATTATAGTACGATTTGCTCTATTTTCATGGTTGTGTGGGACTCCTGCGATCCTTGCCTATGTTCTGGACACTATTATCGAGAGTACATATTGGGGTTTTTTTCCCATACTATGTATGAAGTGAGGCATGAATGGCATCGTACGTGACCCGGTCAGCACACCCATGAAGATAAATGCACAATCTGTCCTCTATTCCAACCAAAATCACATGTGTGCTTGCCAAGTTTCAGTATCTACTGTACAGTGTACGCTGTAACGCATTTGACTTTTATTCAAAGCCTGAACCGGCCACAGGATGGATCAGTAATAAGAGGATGAGAATAAGACATTTGCGATTTACCTACCGATGGCTATGCAATAATACTGGTGGCTCTATTCTTCCTTCATACACAAAATCAACTTTACTTTGTATCGAGTGGTGTTTTGTAGCTGGCTGGGGTGATTCAGAGACCTTCTGTGCAGACTGTATGTGAGCACATGGCATTCTTGGCAGAAAAACTTCCAGAAAAACCAACAAACTCTACATTTAAATCATTTAGAAAGGTGAGGCTTTAGGAGGAGCTGCGTAATTGTTAAGAAGACTTGGACATTTTAAAATTACAATCCGGTCAAAGGGCTATCCTTTATATCAAGTATTGTTTTCACCCGTTTTTACTCCACGCTAATATTCTGGTACTTGGTCACGGAGTCCGCTCCCTCTGGTCAGAGGCCATGCATGGTCGAATGAAGGTCGGATGCCTTGTCACCACCGTTGACTTTTCTGGGATTCAAACCCACATCTCGATGCACGCAAACCGCGCTGTATAGCCACCTCATTGAACAGTTTGGGTCAAAATCTAAGGTAACACAAAACAATTTATTGCTATCCAATGGCTCCTAAATAGGCTTATCGCAGAATCATGTAATAACAAAATTAAAATATAGCACTACCAATAGAACGAGTTTGGTGCTTTCCAGGTGATGTGCTACAGCTTAGATTATCTCCAAAATCCATGTCGCTGTGTGAAGAAACGATGTGTGGAATGCGCTGCACTGAGGACGCTAAAAGATGTCAAGTTTGTCTGTGTAAAAGCACGCAACACAAGAGTCAAGCCAAGCCAGGTACAGAGCTTACGTTCCGTCAACAGGGTTTTAATTGACTGATATCTTGATATCAGCAGGATTGTTCTGATAGTTGAGCATTCCATGTGCAAAAATTGAACGTCTTAAAATTGAAAGTATATGCCGTACCCATTCCGTTACATGCACCCTGTATAGTCCATCAGCGAGGAACATTGCTACTGGCTGCTCATGGTGCTTCATGGTAAGCCAATAATGGTGACAATGGAGTGTCTAACTCGGCAACTTCACTGTACTGATGAAGAGGTCATATTAGATAAAAGGTATCAAGTCTTTAGCTAAGATTTTGAAAAAACACCATTTTGGAAGAGTGATACCCATGATTTTCATCAGCTACATCCATGACCTAGATGCTGGAGGAGGGGGAGGGTGATCGTTTCGTTAACAGGCCTAGGCTGATGTTGGCTTTCTGATAGAATTGCGATTAGGTTTGAAGGGGCTGAATGAGCAGAGTAGGATCTGCTTAATAGTTGATTTGAAGTTAAAATAATAAGTAAAAACTTGATCTGCAGGTTGTTCTGCACATGCCTTCAGATATTGACATAGATGTTCTGTATCCGTATGTATTCGGTCGTCCTGCTGATATGGCTAAATATGATGAACTACTGCGTAATATTGGTTCGTTACAAAGCCCTACGCCAGGTAAGAAAACCATAATGTACATCAAAGGTAAAACCACTTCAAGCTTATGAGCTGTCTTGGTTAGCTGTTTATCTTGACTGCTGTCAGGGGCACCGGAAAATTGCTCTGCCCAAGCCTTGTCACAGCGTACCCGGGAGTGAGTCATTGGAAGAGATTTTGCTTGCACCCATGTGCTCCACAGAGAACGTTACTATGGATGTGCCCTTTTTGTTACCATCAAGATCCAATCTGAGACTGATAAGGGCATTGCAAAAGACAAAGATTCACCCGAAGCTGTGGAGAGTGGACCAGAGACCACTAGCTCACTATTCACTAAGTGAGCTGCTGTGATTGTTGACTCTAACTTCTGAGAATAAAATATAACACAATGGTCTGGTAACTAGAGCGTTTTGGTAGGCTCAAAACCACGCCATTCTGATTTTAAGTCGAAGTCACCACTTCACCCTACCTTTGTAGATATGTATGCAGAGATTCTACATTCTTTGTGGTTGGACTTTGGCAGCTCTCACCCTCTACAGACTAATGATAAGCAGACTGCTAGTCTGGCTGTATACGGACTGTTTGTGACTCTTCAGCAGCAAGGTATGGTGTCATCAGTGTAAGATTTGAGAGGGAGGAACTGGTGGGTTATAGGTTCGGCCTCGATGCATTGAATCTTGGCACACCGCTCGCGAGCAAGCTGGGGATTTACTAGCTAAATAGAATTATGTGAATGCATGTTGTTGGTGACAAGAAAGAGGGAAAAGTGTTCTCAAGTGTGAAAATAGGGCATTAGAAGCTCACCGAGGAGACGCTGTGGTGGGCAAACGCTGATCACCCGGCATCCTCCTGATGGATCTACCTAAACCTATCTAGAACCATACATTTATCCTTCCCTAACTCTATGACTAGAACAACACAATTGAACTGGTTGCGAGGCGAACGCTGGCCTTGAGCTTCAGGAAGGGATTGTTGGGTTTAAGTGGAAGGTACAATCCCGTACCACTGTGTACCAACTGATAGGTGGTTTATTCTGTAGGCCAGCGGCTAACCAGCCGTCCGCTGTGTCTACCATCTGATAAAGCTATGATGAATTTATCAACTGAGCTTATTATTGCGGACAATGAGGCCCTCATCAGGAATCTAACAGGTTCGTTTCATGTAAATCTTACCTTTCAATCTAAACCTTATATCCAGCTTCACCAATAGTACTGTTACATCTGACAGTGTATGAAGCGCATGGACAACTTCCTTATGAGAAGCACGCTAGGGTAGGCGGTGCATTTGCCAAACATGTGTGTAGATCAGGCTTTGCTCATATACCATCAATTAATTCCATACACCTACAATGAAATGATGTGGATAAAGCTCTTGTGTGAAATATTGCAAGCTTCCAACCGTAGCTACTATCCCAAGCCATTGACCCGGAGAGACGAAGTACTTATGGGTAGCATCCGTTGCATGCCTAACAATCATCATAGAAATACCATTGATGACATCTGTCACAAACTCGGTGTGACAAATATTTTTTGGGTACAAAATTCTTCATCTATGTCCCTCCAAGTCCAAGCGTTGTTAAGAAATCAAGCCAGTTTTGGATTCACAGGCTTGATGTTTTGGATTTAGTACTCAGTCATTTTCATCCAGAGTGCACCACAGTATGCACAATTGAGACTTGTAGTTTCATACTTAACGCTTCATACTTCATGCCTCATATTATGTACTTGTACAGTTGTACTCGTTGGCTCGCTCAGTCTAGTTAGTGAGTGATAAGCTACTAAGTAAGCCCTCTGCATTTCAGGAAAAGGCTACCAGTTCATGTGTTCCTTGAACAGCTGTAACCTGCCAAAATCAGCAAAGGAGTTGATATTTTACCTTCCTGAATCAGTTCGACCCAAGCTGCTCTCACAACTAGTAACTGAACAGGTGTCTGTGGAAGTACGCTGTGATCTGGACTTGTCATGTCCATTCTACAGGAAATATTATGAGAGAGTACACAGTGCCAGGTTCAGCAAGGTTAGTATGGTAGCGGGGTGGAATTACCCTCCCCTAGCTCTTAAAGATGTCTCTTCAAAGGGAGTAATGGGTATAGATTTCTGCTCGCAGTCCAATACGCTGTGAAGACAATTCGAAGCAAATTGCGTGAGAGCGAGAAAAATGCTTTGACTCTCTACGCCGTTCGCCTGAGCCAATCAACTCATTGGACTTATGTTGGTTGCTCTTGATGGTTGACAAGACACTGCAGAATCTCTCATTGAGTTCAGACATAATCAAAATTGACCGGTTTCATTGGACTTATTATTTGATGGAAAATGTTTACAAATCCGGAAGTTGAATGTATGCTAATGCGGAGTTGTTTGTTCTTAGACACAAGAAATGACAATTCGTGATATTATTGTAGTGACTCTTGTATAGTTTATGTATATCTGTGACATCAGTTTGTCTGACCTTGAAATTGGCAATTGCCTATCCACGTGTTCCTTTCAATGATTTGCATGGAATACCCCAGATAACTACATGGAATATGTATTTTCATATCAATTCACAGGCGATTTGGTTACTAGCAAGAGTGTCGGAAGACAAGAGGGCACAATTCTCAAATGACCTTGGACGTCTGAAGCTGCTTGAGGTCACATGCTTCCGAGTCATGTGCGGGTATGTGGCAGAAATCATTGAAATGATATAATGAGCAGATCTACTTGAGTTAGTCTCGGAATTCGCCTCACAGGAAGTATTCAAATGCTCAAGTTAATGACACACATATGAAAATCATTACGCGATTGAACAATGGTCCATCCAGGTGTCACCATGCACTAAACCAGGGCTTATGGATATCACCATTGGCTATTGGCTATCCTTACTACTCATTTTTAGTTTCATTGTCACCCCCAGTGAACGTTGCAAAGTCTAAATGTTTCTGAGGGCCTCTAAAATGTATGCTAACTTGGTATAGTTCAGATATCCTACACATGTGTGTGTAATGATCTAGTTTAATGGCCATTGCTTTTCCCTTGTAGGTTTTTGACCGAGAGTGGCAGGATGATAGAAGGAAGTAAGACAGAAAAGGA
>Ga0224511_10002184_pt1 | contig 12889 bp, 13 predicted proteins | sample SF_May12_sed_USG_2_FD_169988 | JGI IMG/M metagenome (GOLD analysis project Ga0224511, IMG submission 169988) | Sediment microbial communities from San Francisco Bay, California, United States - SF_May12_sed_USGS_8_1 | ecosystem: Environmental > Aquatic > Marine > Sediment | place: USA...
CGGGTTCACGTCCCGACCCTCGGTTCTTTTGAACACATCCCCCGCCTCGAACAATTCGTCGTTACTGACGCCATACATAAGCCCTCCCGTGGCCCGGAGCGCGTCATAAACACCACCGCTTATCCCGTATGCCGGGTATTTGTTGGTTAGCACCGGCGCCGCCACCAGGTCCAGAATGTTGTCCACCTGGGGCACGTCCACCTCCTGCTTGATAAAGTTGCGCCCCGCCGCCCAGGCGCTGACCATGGGGGTCATCGGTTTGTTCTGGGCCAGGTGCAGCTTGGTCATATAAGTTCCATAGGAGCCGTCGGAGACAAATTGCATGTTGGAATGCCATGCGGCGATGGCGCCCGTGCCGCTGCCCACCCCCTGGAAGTAATGATCCGGGATCCTGCCGATGCGGGTCACCGCGTCCATATAGGAGACGCCCAGCCCTGCGCGGCGGGCGAAGTTTTTCGCTCCCCCTTCATACGTATATCCTTTCAGGGTCGCCAGCCTTCTGGCGACATTGAGGGCGTCGGAGTAATCTCCGCCGGTGAGCATGATGATGTTGGAATTCTGGAAAACCATGTTGGGCGCCTGCACGTTGGCCATGCATTTTTCCGGCACCACGCACACCATGGGGAACTTGAGAAATTCGGCGATGTAGGCGAAAGCCACGGCGGTGTTGCCCGCGGAGGCCAGAACCAGCTTGTCCACGCCATGCTCTTTTGCGTACTGGATCACCAGGACTGCGTGCAACTCTTTGAAAGTGCAGGTTTTGTAATACGCCCCGAAGTCTGGGTAATAGCCGTTGAAACTGATCCAGAGGTTATACAGCCCCAGCTCTTTGGCCAGCCCCTGGCTTTTGTATGTGACGGGACCGAAGGAGTATTCGTTTATGCCATTGACGGGCAGCCAGTTGATATATTTCCAGAGACCTGGCAGATCCTTTCGAAGTTCCAGCTTATCCTGCAGATAAACGGTTTTCAGCAGGGAGTTTTCATGGCAGCCGGTCTGGAAGTCGAAAGGCTTTTCAAGCATGACCTCGTTTCCGTTGGCGCAGCAAATGAGCTTATATTTTTCCATGGTACTTCGGTGGATAAATACGTTTTATATCCCACCGTCCAAATCCTTTCCCGGCTGGAAGTGGTTCCCGGAGGATCACTTCCTCTTGTTTCACAGATAGAAGGACGAATAATATCATGATACATGTAGCGAGACACGAATAGCGCCCATGAAACCCTTTAATTTTATCTGTAAATGAAAGGATTTGTAAATGAATGCGCCGAAAGGCGAAAAATGTGAAAAAATGTACGATACAGAAATTTATTGGATACAAATATGTTTTACATTGCCATCGTGGGCAGACCCAACGTGGGCAAATCCACATTGTTCAACAGGATCATCGGTGGCCGACCGGCCATAGTGGATGATACGCCGGGAGTGACCCGTGACAGAAATATCGGATTTTCCTCCAGGCTGGGGCGAAAGTTCGGCGTGATAGACACCGGCGGGTTTGAGCCGGAGAATCAGAACGACATTGTCAGCCAGACCAGAGAACAGGCTTTGGTGGCCGTGGAGGAGGCGGACGAGATCTTTTTCGTGGTGGACGGCAGGGAAGGCCCGGCCGGGGCGGACGAGGAACTGGGAAGAATGCTGCGCAAAGCGGGGAAGAGGGTGTGGCTGGTGGTGAACAAGGTGGACAACCCCTCCGCCGCCGGGGAAGTGGACCAGTTCCATCGGATGGGATTCGAGAATGTGCGCCCCGTAAGCGCGGAGCACGCCCTGGGGGTGGAGGGTATGCTCGAGGAGATTGTGGCGGCTTGGCCCAAGGACCCTGAAGATGAGGAGGATGGGGGGAAGATTACTCGGATCGCCGTGGTGGGCAAGCCGAACGTCGGCAAGTCGTCGCTGATCAATCGTATAGTGGGCAAGGGGAGAATGATTGTGAGCCAGACCGCCGGCACCACCCGAGACGCGGTGGATAGCGAGGTGACGCTGGCGGATGGCCGCCGATATATTCTCATAGACACCGCCGGGATACGTCGCAAATCGAAGGTATCGCAGAAGCTGGAGAAGTACTCGGTGATAATGGCGATGAAGGCGGTGGAGCGGGCGGATGTGGCGCTGCTTCTGGCCGATGCTTCGGAGGGAGTCACCACTCAGGAGGCCAAAATCGCCGGGATGGTGGAGGACGCCGGGAAAGGACTGATCCTGGTGGTGAACAAATGGGACCTGGTGCAGAAGGATACCAACAGCACCAGGATATTCGAAGCGGAGTCCCGGGAAAAGCTGAAATTCGCGCGGCATGCGCCGATGGTGTTCATATCTTCCCTGACCGGGCAGCGGGTGGAGAAGGTGTGGGATATGGTGGACGAAGTGGGGACGCAATTGGCCAAGCGGATCGGCTCCGGGGCGCTAAACGCCATGGTGCGGCGGATAATGCAGAAGACTCCCCCCCCCACCGCCAAAGGCAGAATGGTGAAAGTGTATTTCGTCACCCAGGTTTCCACTTCCCCCCCCACCATAGTGATCATGGCCAACATGCCGGAAAATATCCATTTTTCCTACAGACGCCACCTGGAGAACCGTATCCGGGAGGAGGCGGGCCTGGACAAGACTCCGATGCGATTCATATTCCGTCGTCCATCTGGCCGCCGTCAGGGCGATCCGAATGGCAAATCAGGCAAGTTGAGACGCAGCAGGTGAACGCTCCTTTGCAAGAGGCCAGGAAGCCCGCTACCAGGCGAAGCGGCGCGAGCTACTTCGTGATCATGATCTGGGTGGGGGTGGCGCTTGCCCTGGCCGGAGTGGGGTTGATCGCTGTAAACCTGAACCGCTCCGTCCAGGAGGAAGGAGAGGTGGCTTTTCGCAAAAACCTAAAGTTCATGTGTGAATCCTCGCGCAAGTCAACGGAGCTTTTCATGGAGAACGTGATCGTGGAGATTGTGTTCCTCACGCAACTGGAGGCTGTGAAGGATTACAGGCTGAGCCCCGCGGCGGGGATATTCCGGGATACGTTATTCCAGGAGCGATACAAGAACATAATCTCCCATCTATTTCTGCTGGATGGCGCCGGGGAGATAATGATCGCGGTGTCCACCACTCCCGACGCCCAGGAGCTGGACAAGCAGGTGAAGGAGATGGAGGAGCATCTGGCCAGGTTCTTCGACTCCACCATGAAGGGCTATCATGTGAATGTTTCCAAAAGCCTGATAAAGACGAACGCCTATCGAGGCCTGGCGGTGGGGATGCCGATTCCCCGCAAGGTGATGGATGTGGCTCCGGACAAGCCCAGCTCCCTGTTCGTCTCTGGCATGGTGATGGCTCTGGTCAGCGCCGAGGAGATGATCTCTTACTTTATTAAGCCGATGAAGATAGAGAAGACCGGTTTTGCCTGGCTGACCCTGGGGGATGGGGCCATAATCGGGGAGCGGGAGAGGCTGGAGGAATTCGCGTTGAGTTTATATGGTGGCCGGGCGGATGTGGCCAGGCTGGAGAAGGATTTTTCCGCCGCCCTGGCCGGATCGGAATCCGGCCCTTTTGGCAAAATTGACCGGTCGAAGAGAGAGATATCGGTGGACGTGGGGGACGAGCGCTGGTTCCTGTCGTACTCGCCGATGAAGATGATGGGCCAGAAATGGGTGATGGTGGCGCTGGCGCCCCGGTCTGAAGTCACACACCTGCTGGAGCGAAGTTTCCGACAGATGGTGATGATGGTGCTTTCCGTGGCCCTTATCCTGATAGCTTCCGGAACGGTGCTGGTGGCGGTGAACAGGCGGCTGGCGAAGTCGGAGGAAAAAGCCAGGCTGGCCTCCGAGCTGGAGGAGAAAAACCTGTCGCTGGCGGAGATGAACAGACGGATGGACGAGTTCGTGTCGGTGGTTTCCCACGATATCCGATCCCCTTTGAATGTGGTGAAGGGATTCGTGAAACTCATCCGCTCTTCGCCGGGGGGAGAGGCCTTCGAGCGGGAGACCGGAGTGATGCTGCGCTCCTGCGAGAGGATGTCCCAGCTGACCCGCGATATACTGGATGTGGCCAAGCTGGAGGCGGGGAAGGTGACCCTGGCGTATGACCCGATAGTGATCGATCAGATCATCGAGGAGAGCGCGCAGATTATGGGGTTTGCCGTGGCGGAGAAAAAGATAGAGCTTAGGATAGAGCTCGGAGAGCCGACCAGGATGGAGGGGGATTCGGGAAAGCTCTCCCAGGTGATGAACAATCTTATAGGCAACGCGGTGAAATTCACCCCCACCGAGGGAGTGATCACCATAACCAAGCGGGTGGATGGCCCGGATGTGTTGATAACCATCACCGATACAGGCCCGGGGATCGCGGAGAAGGACAAAGGGCTTTTGTTCAGCAAATTCGAGCAGCTTAAAATAAGCCAGCAGGGGGTGGAGCCAGGTTTTGGCTTGGGTCTTTCCATCTGTAAGAGCATAATAGAGCTGCATGCCGGAAAAATAGCGGTGGATAGCGCCCCTGGGGAAGGGGCCACTTTTCTGGTGAGGATCCCTTTGAAGAATCCACTGGCGCGCAAAAGCAATTGACAGCCTCAGGAGGATGGCTGGGGTATATAATGTTGCAAAGGCAGGTGACAGTATGGAAAAAAGAAAACATCCCAGGCTAAGAAAGCTGCTCTTCGCCGCGGCGAAGAAATATGACGACAACGGCGAGCTGGAAGAGGGGAGCATCGGGATGACCATGGACATATCCGAAGGGGGGATGCTGATCATGACTGAAAGTCCCCTTCCATTTATGGCCAGGCTGGATCTATTCCTCGGTTTCGGCGATACCATCCTTAAAGTCAAAGGGGAGGTGACCCGGCTGGAGAAACAGGCAGGAAACAAGACCCTGATGGGGCTGAAGTTTCTGGAAGTGGACGATGAAGCGCTCTCCTTGCTGAAGGTGGCGTCCTTTTCCGGCGCCGCCGAGGGACACAGGACAAACAGCCATGGGGACACGGAAAAGGATCATGGGGCCGAAGAGGGGAAATAGAGGGTTTTTCGTTACTTCAACACCAGCAACTTGTATTTGGGATCGCGAATAAGATCCAACCCATCGATCATATCGTCCGATGCATGGCCTACGTATATATAGCCCGGCTTTTGTGTGACGCTGATAAAGTTCTCCAGGAAAAATCGCCTCGCCTCATTACTGTAATATTGGAAGACATTGGCGCACACAATCATCTTGAATGTATATTTGCGCGGCCTGTTCTTCAGGTCAAACACCCGAAAGGAGACATGGTGTCGGATCTCGGCGCCAAATACAACGTCACCTCCATCCAGCTGGCCATACCGCTCGAAATAAGGCCGCCAATTGGAAAGGTCGCTTTTGATCAGTTGATATCTACCCGATTTGGCGGTTTCCACCAGATGGGAGTTGATGTCGGTGCCAAAAACCATGAACGGGGTTTTCGCCCCCAGCTCTCCCAGCTTTCGGTGGATGAACATCGCCAGCGAATATGTCTCGGCTCCGTTGCTGCACGCAGAACTCCAAACATGCAAAGGTCTGCTGGCGTTTTTCTCCAGATGCTCCGGGATAATTAGTTCATCCAGGGCGGCAAGGATGTTCTTGTCCCGGAAGAACCGGGTGGCGTTGGCCACCACCCCTCCAGCCTGGCCATCGGAAAAAGCCCTGGAGCTGTCTTCCAGAGAAAGGTTGGCTTTGGCCGGATTCCAATGGTCCGGGTTGGCCTCCTCGCGGTATATGGTGGCCATTCCCTTGGCCGGATCGAAATATATCTTGCGATAGAACTGTCCGTTGATGTCCAGCTGCGAAGCGGACAATCCTTGCGCCCTGGTAATGTTGATCAGCTTGGAGATTTTCCACTTGGCGCTGTCCGAGCCGCCCACAATGGCGCACTCCACCTCTTTGGCTCCCCATCCCCGGTTTGCGAAGCTGTCCATGGCCAGGCCCAGTTGCTCTTTGGCCAGGCCGGTGTAGTGGTATCCGGTGTCCGCCACACAGACCATCCCCCCCAGGCTCCCATCGCTGGCGCGCAAGAGGATCAGCGGATTCTGCCCCGTGTCCATACTAAGATTTCTGGGAGACACCCTCCAGCCGGGGCATTTGAGCTGGGGGATTTCCGAAGGATGGCCGGTCTTGACCGTATGCTTGATAGTCATCGGCGCGCCCTAGCCTGCCCGGCCTGGGTTTGAAACAGAGTGTTTTGAGCGCATATTCATAATCACCCATGAATATAAAAGGGGGCGCGCCCAAAGATCAAGTTAATTCCTGGGGGGTGCAAGGAAGGATCGATGGAGCAGGGGATGGCTGTTGACAGTAAGGAAATGTCAGATATGCCTCCAGTAAGGTCGTAACGGGCCGCAGATCGGGGTGTGGCGACGATATTGTATACGGTTACGACTTTTCCATAACCATGGCCACCAGGTCCGCTGCGCTCATCACTGGCGTATCCAGCCCCGCCCTGGACATGGCGTCGGCCAGCTGCAGCTGGCATGACGGGCAGGAGGTGACCACGATATCCGCTCCGCTCTCCTGCGCCGCCCTGGCCTTGAACTGGCCAAACCGGGCCGATTGCTCCGGGTGCTCCAGAGTGAACGCCCCCGCTCCGCCACAGCAGACGTCGGCTCCGGCCATCTCCACAAACTCCACATTCGGCAGGCTCTTGATCAATATCCTAGGTTCGGCGCTAACCCCCATACCTCTCTTCAGGTGGCAGGGGTCGTGGTAGGTCACCCGCAGCTTCCCCTTGCCGGGGATGCTGGCCAGTTTCCGTTCCACGCCCAGTTCCACCAGCAGCTTCTGGAAATCGACCACTTTGCCCGCCACAGCCGCAGCGCGCGGGTCGGCTTCCAGCATCATGGGCAGGGCGTGGCTGAGCACGGAGCCGCAAGTGGCGCAGGAGACCACTATGGCGTCCACATCCAGGTCGGCAAAGGCTTCCACATTTTTCATCGCCAGCTGGCGGGCCGTGTCGTTGTCTCCGGCGAACCACGCCGGGGCGCCACAGCACACCTGCCCCTGGGGATACACCACCTCCACCCCCGCTTGTTCCAGCTGGCGCATGACGTTGAGCCCCGTGTCTGGATATGCCAGGTCTGTCATGCAGCCGCTGAAGTACGCCACCTTTCGCAAGGCGCCTTCTCTGGGAGCGCCATGGCCCTTGCCTCTGGCCACCAGGGCGCGAAGATTGGTTTGCAGAAGCCTGGGAGTGACTCTGCGTTTTCCCTTTACGGAAAACGGGAAGAATCGGGCCAGCATATCCGGCGCGTTGTCGTAGAACACGGTGGCCAGTCCGGCCAGTTTTGCCAGGATGTTGAGCCGGGCGGGGAAGGGCAATATGTGCCGCAGGATCAGTCTTTGTGCGAGGCTTGTTCCTCTTGCAGTCGCCATGTCTGCGCGGGCCGCCTGGAACAGCGCCACAGTGTCTATCTTCGCCGGGCAGTTGTCCGCGCATTTGAGGCAGGAGAGACACATGCTAAAATCGGCGGCGATCCTGGGCGAAGGCTCCAGGGCGCCATCCATCAGAGCCTGGGCCAGCCTTATTTTGCCTCGGGCGGAGAGGGTCTCGGAAAAAGACATTTCGTATGTGGGGCAGCCGACCTGGCAATAGGCGCAGCGGACACATTTGTCCATCTCCCCCTTAACCGCGAGAAGATTCGTATATTCCATCAGGTCATTATAATCCGAAGTGAGGAGGGGCGCTTTGAATAGGCGAGGGGAGGCGAAGATTATCCGGCCATGGCCGTTTAATCTTCTTCCGGTTGGCCGATCTCTGTCTGTACGCCGCTCAGGCTGACAGCGGCGTCGATTTCCGCGATAAGCTTGTCCAGTTTGGCCTGATAAACCTTTCCTTCGCTTTGGGTCTTTTCCTTCAAGGCGAACAGCTCGTGGGCGATCTGGAGCAAGGCCAGCATCGCCACTCTGCTAAGCTCCGTATGGCCCCCGATGCGGGTGGCGATCTGGCGCATCAGGGTGTCCACATAGTCGGCGTATTGCCTGGTCTTGGCGGGGTCTTCGGAGCTTATGATGGAAAGATCCATCCCGTAGACGGTGATATTAACCCGCTTTCCCTCTTTATTCATCACTCCTCCTCCCCCACAAGCTCGTCGATTTTTTCTATGGCGGACTTGACCTTGTGGCGCACCAGTTCCCGCTCCAGGATCAGCCGCTCCCGTTCGTCAACCAGGGTCTTGTATTTCCTCTTCATCTCTTCGCTTCCAGATCCACTGGCCCTGGATTGGTCCAGATTTGTCCTCAGGGAGTATATCTGTTGCTTCAGGGTGCGGTTTTCCGTCTTCAGTGTGTTGATCCGCTCGAAAAGGAGCCCAAGCTTCTTCTCAACTTCATCGATACGAGTAAGATCCATCCGAATCAGCCAGCAAAACCAGTTAAGGCGCGACTTCAAATAGCGCGGTTATCTAATTGATATTTTGACTGTAATATAACACTGGCCAATAACTGGGTCAACTAGGATAGTGCATGTTGGCTTGGCTGGGGGCCGGACGCGGGCAAAGATGGCGTGGCCCGAACAGAGAGCAAGGCCCTTTGCCTATGGCCCTTTACACTTGCAGAGGGTGCGAAGATATTTGACGATGTCCACGATTTCCTCATTGGAGAGGGTGGTGGAAAATGGGGGCATGGCGGAGTTGAAGCCCATGCTCTCCCCCCCGTCGGAGATCACTTTCCGAAGGTCTTCATCGCTGCGCTGGCTCATGACCTTGGCGTCGGTATGGTCTCTGGGTTTTATCCCCTCGCCCAGCATTTCGGCCAGTTCCCCCTGGCCGTCACCTTTGGCGCCGTGGCATGTGGCGCAGTGGAGCATGTAGTTTTTCTTCGCCTGGCGCAGTTGGCTGGATCCGGTATCCCATCGGTTCGAAGCGATGAAGGACTCTTTGGTGATGGTTTTCGTGTGGGAGTATCTTGCCGAGTCTCTGGCGCCACTATCCATAATTGTCGAATCAGCGGCTCCGACGGAAAACGCCAGCCAGCCTGTGCTGATAATCGCCAATACGATTGGTTTGTTTTTCATGGGCTACCTCTGTGACATTGCCAGTTATGAAAAATTCAATTCCCCGAGAATCTACCTGCCAATGATATCGCCTGACGGAGAAAATATCAAGCTGTGGAGCCTGGCCGGGCGATTGTTTCAATTAATGGGAGGAGTATCAATAATTGAAATATGATCTTTACAACCTGATGATTCGATATTAATATGGCATCAGAGTATTAAAGATATGCTTGTGTTTTTTTGGGGATTCACATGCGTTATGTTTCTAAAGCACAACGCCTTTTTTGAACATGTATCATCTGTATTCATCCAGACTGGAGCTTATATGAAGAATTCAACATTCCCACTCAACCTGATTGAAAAATCATTTACTTTTCTTCTGTTGCCCATTCTCTGTCTCGGCTATTCCACTGACGCGGGGAGCGCGGACAAAATAAAGCTCACTCCCACAATGCCTGCGGATGTGCAAATTCTTCATATAAACCCCACGGAAAAACACAAAATCATCGGTGTGATCTCTGTGAAGAAAACATTCCTGGACGACCTGCAAAAACCCAGGGAAGCTGTGGAAAATGAGCTAAAGGAACAGGCCGCCGCCCTGGGGGGTGAGGCGATAATCAACATAGTGGAGGAAAGGACCCATATAACCGGCGCCGTGATTGTGTTCACTTCGGTGGAAACTGTAAATACAAAAGAAAATGCCCCGCCAACCCAGGTTGCCAAAGCTCCTGCACCTGCGCCTGAACCTGGAATTGATGAAGAAGAGGATGCCAGCGCTGACAAAATGGAGGAGGATACGTCTCCTGTCGATGAAAAAATGGACACGGCCGAACCGACGATAAAGCCGAGGGCGGAGTCAGAATCGACAAATATGCCCGCAGACTTTTTACCTGGGCAGACGGTGAAAGGATGGCTGCATATGTATGTGTCCGCCAATATCTGGTATACCCATCCTGGCAAAATCCTGACCACAAATTATCACTCGGGAAAGATTATTCCGATAGGAACAATGGTCAATGTGAAGATTGGAAGACAAGATACGGTCTTCACATTGTTTGAAGGAAAGGGAAAATTCAGGATTATCCACGCGCGAAAACATAATCCCTCATACAACATGAGTCAATGGGCGAATTATTATTTTTCCGGCACGGATCCGATGAAGAAATTAGGCCAGTTTAATGAATTGGAAAGAAAAAATATTCTGGCCGGTAAGCTGGAAGTAGGGATGAGCAAGGACGCTGCGGTGATGGCGTATGGCGTTCCCCCAAGCCATAGGACTTCTGCTCTGTTCAAAAACATCTGGATATACTGGATCGGAAAACGTGAAACAGTCAAAGTCCAGTTCGAAAATGACCGCATAGTAAAGATTGATCCTCCTATGCATTAATCCGGTTATATAGCGATCAGGACTCAGGGAGCAGGGAGAAGTAGCCCTTCAATCGTCAGGGTTGTTCGTGGCGCAAATCTGGCTGGGCGCCCTCTGCGGCCTGAGCGCGGGGTCATAATATTGGGGTAAACTTTTCCTTTCGCATTTTTCATTGTCGCGCTATTATCTTCCTCTATTTTCCAAAAACAGCAATTTCCAAAGTCCGATTCAGGCATAAAATATTATATTGAGGTTGTATGAGTAGAGTTCACCCTGGCCTTTTTATGGCCACCCTTTCCTTGGCCTTCTCTTTCGGGTGCATGGCCAAAAATGTTTCCCCCAGATATACCCTGAAGGAAGGCACAAAGGGGCTGGTTATTCTTGCCCTGACTCAAAGTGGCCATCCGGATGGGTGGCGGGCTTATGTCCGGGTCCGTCCTGTTGGGGCCAATCCGGGGGAAGCGGAGGATGTCTGGTTTGTCGGGGGCGCGGTGAAAAAAGACTATTATGACCAGATGGAAGGTCGCCTTCTTTGCTGGGAGTTGGAGGAGGGGGAGTATGAGATCTTCCATTGGGTGGCGGAGCGCGACCAGGGCAAATTCTCCAGGCCGCTGGAAACAAGAGACCCGATTTCCTTCAGGTTCAAAGCGGTGGGGGGCAAGGCCGTATACGCCGGGTCTTTGCATGTCCAGGTGGACCCGGCCCAGGAAACCTTTCAGATTATGGCGGCTGATAAACGTGAACGGGACCTGGCGCTGCTCAGCGGTCGATTGCCCAATGTGGAAAAAGATAACATCGTATTCGATATCATGAAGAAGGATTGACCGTCCAAACTTCCCGCGATGACCCTGCTTTTATACGGGGGCGTTCCCACGCCCCCATACGGCATCGACCTTTCCCGGCCAATGGCTCTCGGCTTGTGTGAAAAATCCCTTTCAGGTAAAACTCCTACCTGTCGAAATTCGTCTTCTTTGCGCTGATGTCTGTATCGCTTGTCGACACAGACACATACGAGGATCACAAATTATGGGTGCCGTCGCAAAAAGGTTTTCTTCCTGACTTCCTGCAGCCGCACAGAGCCTTGGGGCCGGTTTTGTCCGCGGTGAAAGACAGAGGTGTCATCGCTGTGCTTTTGTGGGTCCCGTCGCAGTAGGGTTGGGCCTTGCTATGCCCGCAGGCGCACCAACGATAGGTCTTCCCTTCTTCAACTTCCACGATATACGGAGCGTTCTGCATGATCATGCCCTCCATCCTGAAGGAGTAATAAGCCCATTCAAGTATATCATACCTGCCCCGGGGCAGGTTCCCAAATCGTGGGTGGGCGGAAACTACACTATCAATTTCTCCGCTATCTGCACGGCGTTCAACGCGGCGCCTTTGCGGATGTTGTCGGAGACGATCCACATGTTCAGGCCGTGTTCCACTGTCCTGTCGGCCCGGATGCGCCCCACGAAGGAGGCGTCCTTGCCGACGGCGGTTATGGCCATGGGATACAACCCATGGGCCGGATCGTCCACTACTTCCACGCCTGGCGCCCTGGCCAGTATTTCCCTGGCGCGATCTGGCGATATCGGCCTGGCGAACTCCAGGTTCACGCTCTCCCCATGGGAAAAGAATACCGGCACCCGGACAGTGGTGGCGCAAACCTTTATGGAGTCGTCCTCCATGATCTTTTTCGTCTCGTTCACCATCTTCTCCTCTTCCTTGGTATAGCCGTTCTCCAAAAAAGAGTCTATCTGCGGGATGCAGTTGAATGCTATCTGCCATTGAAACTTCTTCGGCTCCACCTCCTGCATGCTCATCAGGGCGGTGGTCTGTTTGGCCAACTCCTCGATGGCGGATTTCCCCGCGCCGGAAACGGACTGATATGTGCTAACCACGATTCGCTTGATCCCCGCTTCGTCGTGCAGGGGCTTTAACGCCACCACCATCTGGATGGTGGAGCAATTCGGGTTGGCTATGATCCCCTTGTGCCGGGCGATGGCGTGGGGATTCACCTCCGGAACCACCAGCGGCACGGTCGGATCCATACGGAAGGCGCTGGAGTTGTCCACCACCACGGCGCCTGCGCGAACGGCGGCCGGGGCGAACTCCAGGCTGCGAGTGGCCCCGGCGGAAAACAGGGCTATATCGACCCCTGCAAAAGAGTTCTCGGTCAGCTGCGACACTCTCCAGTCCTTGCCTCCGAATTCCACACTGCTGCCGGCGGACCGGCTGGAGGCCAGGGGAACCAGGGCCTTGACCGGAAATGATCGCTGGGCGAGGGTCTTTATCATCTCCTCCCCCACGGCGCCGGTGGCGCCCACTACTGCCACTACGTATTGCTTCTTGCTATCGGGGTTCATAACACCATCACTTGCTCACAGAGCTTGTAAACGTTTCCCTCGGCGCCGGTGGCGCCCACTACTGCCACTGTGTATTGCTTTTTGCTATCGGAGTTCATTCGATCCTCTCCGCCAGCAACCGGCCCATCTCGGCGCAACCCACCAGCTTCATGCCTTTTGTGTGGATATCCTTGGTCCTGTAACCTTCATCCAACACCCTTTGCACCGCGTTTT
>Ga0224511_10002185_pt1 | contig 12885 bp, 9 predicted proteins | sample SF_May12_sed_USG_2_FD_169988 | JGI IMG/M metagenome (GOLD analysis project Ga0224511, IMG submission 169988) | Sediment microbial communities from San Francisco Bay, California, United States - SF_May12_sed_USGS_8_1 | ecosystem: Environmental > Aquatic > Marine > Sediment | place: USA...
TATTATATTTTATCATATTTTATTATATTATATTATATTTTATTATATTATATATAAATAGTTGCTGGTCAGTTTTATTTTATTTTCACAGGTTCGCTTTGAGATGTATGATGCAGTAGGGACCCTGAAGCACTTTTTTGAATACGATGCAGTTGGCTCAGACAATGTCAATTGGTACAGTCGAGGTAGAGTGACAGCTTCAAGTTATACAGATGGAACAACACCAGATACGCACAATTACTGGTTCATGTGAGTTTTTTTGCAGTCCTTCGATCGTGGCAGCCGCCGAGTAACCCGAGGAGAGGAGAAGCTTTCTTGTTTCTTCGGTTCTTTTTCTTCCTCATACCTCCTTTTGGTGAGGTTGTGACAGTTTGAGAATAACACCATCTTCTCTTCAAATCTGTTTGGGTCCTCTAGGGGCTATAACTTTGAATGACAAATTCAAGCACTTGTAAAGAGACCTTTGGTAAAACAGTCAATACCTAGAGTCCTTGTTTTCAGTCGAGTTTTCATCTGACTTGCCTGAAACTTCCCTCGTATAAAACTGGCTTAAGATGAATTGGGGCTACTTATTCTATCATAACCGTATAACAGGGGTAACATGTCTAAAGCCCTACTTGTTTAATAGCTGGTTTTTAATCATAATAATGCCAAACCATTTGCAGATTTCGCCGAGGGATCAATACAATGAAAGCTTGCAGTTATAAGCAAGGGAAACCATTGACACATAACACCTTTACATAGTGATTAAAGCCTGGTGGGGGGGGGGGCGCAGGTGGATGGAGTTTTAAAGTGTCTTTGGGTCGCAGGACTCCGTGTCCCCCCACCACATTGTCTCCTCAGTGAGATTTTAATGTGCCGTTTTCGGCACTCAGAACACCCGTTGTTGTCATGGAATTTGCAGTCACATGACTAATAATAAAGCCCTCAGTTGGCTGGGGATCGAGTCTTGTCCAGCGACTCAACGATCTACGGCCCACACCGACCATGTAACCTATAACAGCCCCCCAATTACACTTACCGCCTAAATGATGAGTTATCTTACCTTGTAATTTCCCATCTAATATGTGTCGCATTATTTGGTATTCCATGCAATTATAAATATATTTGTGACGAAAACTTGTATACGAGACACTGATCAAGTTATCGTGTCATGTAATCTCATATATAATATAAATATATCGATATTTGGTAAATATTGTATACGAAAACTTGTATACAACACACTGACCAAGTTATTTTGCCATATATTTTCTATTGTGTATCTCAATATTGAGTATTGTATATATGTATATGTGTGACAAAGACATTGGCAAAGTTATTTTGCCATGTAATTTCCTATATCTCAATATTGGGTATTGTATAGAAGTATGTATATGCGTGTATGATGAAAACTTGTATACAAGACACCGTCGAAGTTATGTTTTACGTTGTAATCTCCCTAGGAACACTGCAGGAAGAACATTCTACATCTCAAGAAATCATGGTGGATGCGACATAGATAAGGGATGGGTGACTATCAAAGCTGATGCCAATTCTGGTTGTCTTCAATGGGATAACTTACCGAATGCACCAGGGTTTCTGTACTCACCTAAGAATACATATTGTCACTGGGCAGCTGAAGGTGAGCATGGGATGTAACCGGGAACTTACTAAACCAGTATGTGGAGTTTACACTGGCGGTCGCTGAAAATGCGCGAGCAGTGCCGCTGTCTGGCCGCTGAAATAGGCATAAATATTTACTGATCCAGCAGCAGAGTGTCGCTGTGAGGCGACGCTACTTGCACTATTTTTTCACGAGGCGACCATCATAGCAGTAGCATAGGTCAAGCCATCAAAGGGTAAACCCGATAGAGCGGCATCTTACAATCTGCATTGTTATTGGTTGCCGCTTTGAAAACAGAACATGTTGGGTCGACTGCTGCTGGAGTACCGAAATTAACGGCTTTTTTCATCAGACTTTAAGTGGCAACCGGGCAGCAACTGTTTGTGTTGTTTCCTTTTTATCATGTGCCTAGCAATCTATAGAGACAAATTGACAATCAGAACTTTTCTAATTCACAGAAGCAGTTGAAAAAGAAATCTAAATTTAGGTTAAACTGTCCATTTGCGTCAATGGTCTGTTACATTTTTTCTGCCCAGAGAAAAATTGGATCACACCTTTTTTGTTTCAGCTGCTCATTTCAAAGTTCTAATCATAAAGATGAAGTTCACCTAAGTCAACAATGATGGCGAAATACACAACGTACCGCAGATGTCTGGGGGCAATGAGGCCATCTTTGCTTTATTTATTATCTTTATTTTTCTTATCTACAACAGCTACATCAGGCTAAATTCCACAATGTGCAAGTGCCTTCATTTTTTTCTGTATTCTACTGTCTGACAGACCTATAGCATTGGGCCCACTGGCTCCAACTTGCTAGGCATTGGATACTTTATAAGTGATAGTTGTTTTCAAATAAACTTGTACTCCAACAGCATAATTGATTGACAAACAAGACAGCTTCATATCCAGATGCATGTTGAGAGCGAGTAACTGCATGGTTATTTTGTTGAAGGACCTGGGTCTGTGAAAATCTTTTGCAGCTCTACTTGTAATGGGTTCGAGGGATCGGGCTAGATTTTTAAAGTCAAACAAAGCTTAAAAATGGACTAGTATATGAAAAGCGCGTATCAACAACAAATTGATAGATGGAACCATACAGACGAGCTTCTTAAATTATTAATAGCAGAAAAGGTGTCTGGGTTAATAAAGTGATAGCACCAATTCAAAAGTTTTCTTTTACAAATGATGCAAACACAGTTCATACTGAAACGAATTCTTGGAGATCAGCCTACCAATCTAATGTGCATCTAGCCAGAAAGTGAGTAACAGGGGTTAGGAATAGAAAACAATTTAACCAATATTGAACAGTGTCAGCACAACTAATTTCTGTCCAAGTGAAATAGGTTGCGAGTCACACTTGTTGATTGTTGATGGTGCTATGTTATTATTAACTAAGCACGAGATAATTGTCACACTCTTTGATTATTCTTGTAGGTGGCACTGTATAGTTTTCTATTTAGGACAGCGTTTTGCTCCTGTAAGCTTCTGATTGTGTCAGCTTGATGTTCGATCAGGTCATCTAAATAGTTATCCGCCACAAACCCTGAAAAATCCACTAAAAGGGCTAACCCACGGTCAATGGTCCAGGCATTTAGTTGTATTTTCTATTTTTCTATGTTTTTTTACCCAAGACCATATTGATTTTTGAGGGTGGAGAAAGCTGTATCGCTTCAAATTCCTCGTATCCTTTCAATTCACAACAGGAGGGCTTTATGGCAAAGTACATATTAAACCAAGGTTCAGGTGATTGCAAGCCCAACGTTTTGCCACTGAGTTATCCCGCTACTCTTAAAGGGACGCGAATACATTTGAGCTGGCCATTTGTCCATGGTAAGGTACAGTATGGTAAAATGAAGATAAATTTTTGGCGCGTCCTAACCCCATTATTGTTATATGACACAATGTACCCTGGAGCGCTAGCTGATCATCTTCTTTCACAGACAGATAGGTCATAACTCTCAGTTACATGTGTTCTTTGCCTATAATCTTGGTAGGCTTGGGCAAAGATTTCCAGCATCAACATTTGGGGTTTTGCACCCATAAATGGACACCAGTCTCGAAATGAGATCCTTGGCACGGGGTTGTGGAGAAATTATCATTCCTTCATATGAAATTTCTTCCCAATTCCAGATGATGATACATGATACATTTTTTTTTCCGGTTTATCCGAACGAGTCGGTCCTCAATCATCGGGAAGCAATCACTGTGTAACAAACTGCACACATTAATTTGCACCAGTACGTGCACTGAATCACTACTAAAGCCATTACAAAGCGAGCACTATTTTCACCGAGTCAGTGACTGGGTCACTGAATGAGTCACTACATGTTATGCGAGTAGAACTGGTACTATTATGAGTCAGGAGTGGGAACACATCTTCACAACCGGTTTGACCAAGTGGCCCTTCCTTACCTACGCCATTACCCCTGGCAAGACTATGCTGTTGAAAGCTTGTCAGCAGTTGGTCATTGGCATCATCCGGGCCTAAACTGTATCTGTTATGCATCACCACCTGTCAAGCCAAAAACAGGGACTAAATACACATCTGAATAAACGAAAAGATCAATTTTTTATGAGGCTTTTGGAGTTGCTTTCTCATCAACTGTGAGCCATTGGACACTAGTGTGAAGCGATAACTTAGTGGATAGCATACTGGAGCCAGGGTATCTGTTGCAATACACGGTTCGGGCAAAAAAGGTCTTTTACAACACCCTCGTTGGTTTCCGATTCCGATGTAAACGAATGAGGTCCACCCATTCATTGAGTTGCCTTTTCTATAGAGCAAGCGGATATAAGCAGAAAGTCTCCAATTCGGCACGCGAAAAAATACCGGACATTACTGTTGTCATCCTAGAGCTGTTTATTTACCTTGCCAATGTAGATAACCAGTCCAACAAGCATTACAGCGGTTTCTAACGAAACGAGCATCTGCAGGCAATACATGGGAGTCAGGCCAGGGAAGATGAGCGTACACTTTTCATTCATTTCCTACAGAGAAAATACCAAACTTGAAGTGGAGTAATAACTAAATGGATACCACAGTGGGTCGAAGAGCAGGAATCTCTAGTTCAACTCCCTGTTCGGGCACCACTTAGTCCTTTCATTGTAGTCAGATTTGCACTACGACCCTGAATAGTCGGCCTATTGAGGGAAAACCCCTTTTCTTTGGGGGAACATCACGGGCCATTCTGGAAAGTAGCAGGCAGCTTCGCGATGCTGCCCATGTGAACAAGTTGATCATATTTCATCTAAGAGACACAATTTGCTTGTAAATGAAGCGCTATAAACACTCCTGATTAATGATGGTCCATCATATACATGTAGTGACATAATACTACCTTACATATGGCGGTTAGATAGTTGGTCAGTATTAGGTAGATTGTAGATGCAAACGATTTGCACAGAAATGGATGCCTCTGCAGATATTTTACCGCTCTGTAAAGCCTCAAATATCCCTGCATCTTCAAACGCCTATCAAAACACAGAAAGGATAAAGCGTGTGACATTGGGTACTTGGAAAATACGTTTTACAAATAGAGCCTCACAGGACCACCAGGGGCTTAATATGTTTACTGTTCTATAGTCAAGGCAGAAAGACGTCAATCAATTTCATGAATTTGCAGAATTAGGTTTTCACATCCAGCTGCGATTTGATTGCTCGAAGTGATATGTAATGGGAAAGTTCTCCCAGTTGACTGATAGGACCTGGGTGTGTGAGGGAACATCTTGTAATGCCTGGAGATCGGCCATTTACCGTTCAGGGGTGACTTGTTACTACCCCAAACATGGCAGATATACCAAGGCAGCCTCATGGGTCAAAAATCCGGCCAGATCAACGCGTTGCGACACAAACCTAGATATTGCACACTGCACAGTTAAATTTCATCAATTGTTCAAAAACTTTTCACCCATTGATGCTGCAATGATGTAATGTTGTTGTATTACCCACGGTGAAAGTAATGGAGGTCCCAAACAGTGTATAAGGTTCAATAACTAATACACAGTTGTTAAAGATCCACCTCTCCCTATTTGTTGAGAGAAGCTGAATTCTTGACAGGTGGCGTATAGCCAAACTGCTTAGGTTAATCGACTCTTAAACTCCCAGGACCGTCCGTTCAGTCTTGTAGCTCCTGATTCTCAGTGGATCAATGAGTGCTTTGGTAGAGAGGAATTGGCTCTGGGCATAGCCACTTTCCATTATGCCAACCCTGCTCAGGTAGCCACTTTGTTGCAATGATATAGTCATGATAAAACAACGGACACCATGCCTTTAGTTTTTTCTAACCATATCTAGCTAAAGATCGATGAGAGATGATGAAAAGCCCCTGGATCCTCATAAACCCTACCTGTGATGTGCGGAAAAAATAACATCACACACGAGTGTGACGATCCAAACAGCTGCATGAGCATACATCATATAAGTGTAGCTGCGTTTCTCCTTGGAGAGGATGTCTTCAGGCACCACATGAGGCAATGTGAATGCAGCTGCTACCAAACCTACAAAAGGACATTTTTGGGTTATTTTGCTACGCGAAACTTCATGCAATGTCTCCTGCTGTTTGCAGAGGTAGGGAAATCCTAGTAAAAAAACTGACTGCTCCAGTTATTGTCTGGGCACAAGAATTCAGAAAATCAATATACTCGGCAGGGGTTAACGTAACAGCCAAGCTTTTTCTGAGAGACGTGCAGTACCACACGCTTTAGCTGATTATGCAAGCGGGGGCAAAGTTGGCGCATGACATTTACACATGATATTTCATAATGTTTATGGCAGTAAATTCTATCCTAGGTTGTTCACCTCTTGGATAGCCACTGATTTTCATTCGCACTGTTTGTGTACATGTAGTCTTACCAAACATGACAGTTATTTCTATTCCTGCCATGACCAGTCCGACTTTTCCCACATATCCTGGTTTGTGGGCTCTTCCATCTGCAGTGTGAAGTGAGGCAGCGGAGATATCTCCCTAGGGTAAAGAGAAAACACAACTAAAATCTGCAATGCGAGGATTGCTTTCAATATGACTGGCAGTAAATGTTGGTATTGTGGCTTACTGGTTCCGTTGTGTCGTCTTGTCGAGTCGGAGACGCAGAGCCAAGTTGTCGTTCAATATTCATGCTCAGCAGTCCGTTCCAGTGCTCCTATAAATAATATTAGTCAAATATGTTATCTAAAGTGGGAACCCAATACATTCTTTACATCAGACTCAGAGTCAGAGTGCCTGAAGATCAGGAGACGACTAACTAAGCCTCAGGGAATCACCAAATCCAAGTAATTACTCATTACTGGCCTATTGTCATTGTGGTCTCATTTCATGATCATGATCATGATATCATGGCTAGGTAAACTAAATCATAAATGCCTCGACCAAACTAAGTGACTGAATCAGTCACCTAGACCTGGCTTAGTGCCATAGGAGTTACTGTTAGGGTCATTGAATTGACTGTCGACTGTCCTGTCGGCAACCAACTCACTGCAAGTGCAACTCTCAACCCAAGTTACTACTTTACTCCTTTAGACTTAGACTAGAGTTAGAGTTTAGACTTTAGTTTAGAGTTCAGTTATAGTTATAGTACTTAGTAGTTAATCATGGTTGACTTGGTTTCCAACTAGACCGGTCATTGCTCCTCGCACTGACTCGGTTAAAGAGTTAGTGGCCGCGTCAGGCTCTGAACAGCGCATAAAATGTTATTCACTTGTCGAAAACTAGCGTTCTTACACAGCTAACAAGCAGGGTCTTTCAATCGGTTCAGTCATCAAGATTGGTGAACGCGGTTGAGGGGCTTAAATTCTCACGTGACAGGTCCCAAAATTATTGAAAGCCCGAAGCGGAAGGTAGCTCAACATTTATTGTGTCCAGTGCGCGTCGTCTGGCACAAGCTCTGTGCAACATTGAGCCCGACGAAAGCCTAAAATAAGCCAACTTTTGTCGGTCCAGTGAAGGGAGCATGTCGTGAACGACTTTTTACACGTTTGCCATCTTCGTTAACTCTAGAAGACCGTCATCTCGTGAAGCATGTGTGACGTTTGTCAGCACGTACACACGCAGATAAAGAATTGTAAGTAAAATAGTTACGGTAACTCAAATTGCGTTTCACGTTTTTTGTTTTGTGTTTCACTCATGACTCAGTCAATCACTGTTTGTCCCGTTCACTCTATTCTCCATCCATGATCCGGGAATTTGAGTCTCAATGAGTGCATGACTGGGTGAGTTTATGACTTGACTTGAGCATGACGCGTGATATAACTAGTTATCGTGTGAAAGTCCTCGTCAGTATGAGTATGTATGTGGTTTAGTGATTGTGAGGGCACCACTCAAGTTCAAACCACTCGCACTCGCAGTCTCTAACTCTAAGACAAACTGAAACTTCAGGCTCTCTCTGTCTGTGTGTGAGTGAGTGAGGGGAGTGAGTGAGTGGAGTGAATGACTTCTGAATCTGATTCAATGTTGAACTCCGCACCATATGATATGGTTATTTCTCTAGATCTGCAGTGTCAAGAGGAGAACAGTACGTTTATCTTGACTAAATATGATGTCCTCACAAACATTGTGTTTCCCATCTCATGGCACCAGAAACAATGTCTCTGCTGCTTCAAGGTAAAATTTTCAGTCGCTCTCCAATGCATATGAGGAAGCTGATGATATTTTTGTGAAAGTTTATAATTTTTACTGTCGGCAGCATTTTATAATCCGGTGCCGATGATTGGTGGTGATGTATGGGAGCTTGACTCTGATCTGTACATGTCCTCAATACCGTATAAATCCCATCTAGACCAGCTTTCTCTGTGAGACCAATAATAGACCTGGGCCTTCTATAATGCCGAAGATAATCTGTCTATATCCTGTTGCGTAAATAAATCTGCATTGGGAGAGTATGGTGTGGGGTAACAGCCAACACTACCTTTTCATCGATGAGGAACTGCTAGTTCAGTTTAACTTTTGATTGTTTTTGAGTTTGTTTTGTAAAATGGAATCGGCTGCGGGCAAGTCATTGTGCTGAAGGCACGTTATTTTGAGTTCGTTTTTGTATTAGTAAACCAACACTAGTTTGGAAAATTAGTTTCTATTGAAAACTGGTTTGTTGCTACCATACCCACTACATAAAGCAAAGGGCAAATTACCAAACAATGGTTGGCAAATCTAATCCGCACACAGCTAACGAGCAAGCACTGCAGTGTCGTTGATACTAACAGGTCAAGCATACCAGTATCCTTACTCAAACTCTCCTCCTCTCTCCTCTCTCCTCTCTCATCCTCTCTCATCCTCTCACTTTTCTCCTAGTTGCAATTTAATAGAAGATGTACATATTCTATTAATGGTGTCTTTTGTTTGAAAGGACACAAAGAATTATGAAGCGCTGAATAATATAATACAGATGGTGATGGTTGCTGGAATACGACTGCTACAACAGCTAGATGACCCTGAAAAAATTATAAGGGAAAATGGCAGGTTGGTTGTATGAGGCGCGTGAACAGTTGTTATTTGTATAGTTTTCAATTGGGTGAACCCTTGACCCCAGAGCGACACGGACCGTTATTTATTATGTGATATTCGACTACCCTTAAAGTGAAATAAGCACAAACTGTCTCCAACATATTTTGAACAGCCAATTAAGTCACTTACACAATGAGCGAACTCACTCCTTCCGTGTATGTGGGACTCGCAATGTGGCCAGGCTCAGCCTCGCATCATTACCAATAGATGTGCTTCATTTTTTAATTACCAATAACTACAGTGGTCATCGCAGTCCAATCTTTGGGGGGGAGGGCGGTGACTTTATGGTAGTGCGCTTAGGTTTGGACCAGGTGACCTGGGTTCCATTCCAAGTTTATGCGTCACTTTGTCGTTTCTCCCAAGTCGAACTCCGGTTGCAATGTTAAATGAAGGAGGCTCACTGCAGGGCGAGCCAACAGTCTTACCTGAAAACATGCCATTGGTTAGTGATGCTACCCATGTAAAACAAGATGATATTGTCTCGGCTCAGTTAATGTAGTCTTTTGACCTCGAATTCCTTTGTCTCCTGACTTCCCGGTCCCCCTTGTCTTAGCTCTGTGGATATGGAGGCTCAGAATCGAAAGCTAGCCGAGGAGGCTAAATGGACAATACTGGAAGTGGAACAGATACTGATCTTCATGAGTAACTCCCTGCTCATGAGCTTCCCCCTGTATATTGTCTGCAAACACAACCACATCTGTGGAGTCGAGGTATGCAATTATCTAACTGCAGTTTTCGGAGCCATCTTCAAAATATAAGACTTTGTTTTGAAACTGCTTGTCAACTAGAGCTTTGCTGTTTTTTGCGCACTTCCATTTTTTCTTCACTCGATTCAACTGTCTATTTCAGCCATTCACCAGAGACAACTATCTTATACATTGATCTTCTGGACATCATGGCTTGTCCACGCAATTTATTGCCCGCTTTGTTTTTGGGTGCCTTGTAGCACCTGACCCCGACACTTTTATTTATCATAAATGATTCAGTTGTTTGTGTTTTAGGAATTGTCTCAGCATGAGACCAGAATTCTAGCCACTTACTGTGATGTCTCGGTGAGTCGTAATATTCCTTGAGACATTCCCTGTACGTAGTAAACCAAGTGTGGAAACGAGTCCGAGCAGACCTGGCCACTGGCTCGAGCCGTTAGCTCGGGCTGTACACAGAAAGGTCGACCAGTTAAAGTACGCATGGCCGCTCTACAGTTACACTTTACATTATTTTAGTCCTTTAGATTATATTTCTACTTTTTGCTGTACGTTACGATTCTCTCCTGTTGTCATCTGAAAGTGTGTGCTGGGCTGCCTATGTGACTAGTTTAATACACTATTATACATCCATGGTGGTTACAATTATTATTCTTCTGCTATGCTGTGCTTGTACCATTGTTATATTTATAGGACGCAGAGTCTCTCCCAGTAATGTTGCTAAGGAATGTCTGTTACTTCTGTGATTCGGGTGGCCCTCAAGCTATCAAAAAATGTCTCACAGATTTTTCTCACTTGCTAACCCCAGCAGTGCTTCTGGGGATAGTCAACTGCCTCAGCAATGTGAGTCCTTGTAATGCAAGCTTTAAAGATTAACCTGAGTTGCATTATGAATGCGTGTACAAACCAAAATGGGATAGCAAGATAGCTCTGTGGTAAAGCGCTAGGCCCCCAACTGCAAAAAGCTGGGGCCAAATTCTGGTACTCAATGTGATCCTAGGTCCTAGCAGTCCAACAAGTTTGGGAGGTCTGTTAACTGGGATGGCACTCAACTACACCAACAAAAGAAGAGAGATATAGCTCACAATAGTGTCATCAGACTGTTTGATGACATGGGCCAGTACTTGCAGATCTATGTCTGGCAGTACCTATTCTGTTTACTGCATTTCACTTTGTCCATTGTATATCGTTGCAGCTGAGACTTTGGCTAACGCAGTCAGCTGTTGAGCAGTACATTACTACTCTGATCAAACCCAGTTTGGTGAAGTAAGTCACTTGGGGCCTTGAGTGTATTCTTTCTACTTGTCTCCGATATGTTAGCGCAGTTGATACAATAATGATACAATGTGATAGAACAGTATAACTGCTGACATTGATTACAAATACAATTTAGTTAACGCAATGACCATTGCTGGCGGAACAATCCCAGTTACCAGTCGCCGGGGATAGAGAATACCCGTCGATGCTAGTTTTTCGCCAATACATAAAATATGTTGTCATTTTCTTTGTCACAGCTATATGTGTAATCTCTCTGATGAGGAACTGAGGCAGGCCGCGAACAAATCTATCACCGAGATTGTGTTGAATGTGATAAAGGAACCCAGTCTCTCTCTGTTTGACGCAGAGTACCTTCGAATAGCATTTAAATATTTCAACAGCTCAACATTGACTATCCGCATGGCCGGGCTTCAGCAGTTGACTGTAAGTTTGCTGTACTTACCGAGACACTTGCTAGGAAATCAGTTCAACGAATGAAATCCAAATGTGTGATCATTCCCCACAGTCATGAAGATTACTATGGGTCTATAAGCTCGACTATATGACCAAGTGTGTCCAACCTGTAGTTCGAGCGCCGCATGCGAGTCCTAGGCTCCAAATTGGTGACTTCCCGTCTGTTACTTGCTCTCTTGGAAACCAAAATATTTTGGACTTTTTTCTGATGTCTGTTATATTTACCTAGCTGAGCGAGCTATTTCCTCCTACAATAATCCAACTTTTTTTGAAATTTTGGATGCACCTTCTTTAGGGCAAGAGCCATTTATGACTGTTAACCTTAGCAGTGTCACTCGTATGTTTTAGAATCAAGTCACACTCTATAACGAAACATCGACGGGTCATGCTGTTGAGGTCCTGGAATCGTAAGTTACGCTTTCGGGATGCTACGAAGTTATAGACTTTTAGTTGCTTACCAACTGTTTTCGCCATAAAAACTATCCATAGAGTAGTGATGACCAGCTTAAAGAGGAGAAATGTCCATTATTGATACGATAACTAGGGTAGTTGTCAAAAATTCTTCTCTTCCAATCTGTGCAGAGTAAATAGCTTACACAGTCGCTTAGCCCATTATCTCATCTTCATTCTCTACAGTGCCTCGTTTTGTTTGTAGGACGGGTGTGATGCTGGCTGACTGGTTTGTCACATATAAGATTGTTGATCACATATTTGGCCCAAACCTTCATAACGAGCTGGTGAAGCAGAGCCAGGTTATTCTAAACTTTCTAGGAATGGAAGGAAAAATCACTCGAGATCACATCGATATAATATGGATGGCCGCAATGGTATGCGCGAATGACCTGATTTGCACTGTTATGCATTTTACATTTTGCATTTTCATTTTACATTTTACGAAATGAGAAAGTGAATTCGAAACCTGATCATAATAAGCTTGTATTGTATGGCCCCCTCGCTTTAACCCAGAACAGAAACAAGCCTCACTATTGGGTGGAGCGTTGATACTGACCCGCTCGTGGTGCTCCGTTCTAACCCGGTGAAAAGCAAGCATGCAACCCGACAGCTTCACCATATACTTGGAGACACCATACAAGCAAAAAACAGCGAGAGCAGAGACCAAACTGAGTCGTACATTCTATCTCCATAGTTTGTAACAATGAATAAGGTTGTTCTCAATTTGTAGCAAAAGCATTGTGCCAGACAGGTGCTTGATGTGATCATACTTCTCGTTAAGCATCTGGCCCCTGCACCTCTTGTGCATCTCATGGACCTATTGGTAGCGATGGAAACTCAGCAGCATACGGGTATGTGCATGTAGCATACAGATACTAATTCTATATACCATGTGCCC
>Ga0224511_10002186_pt1 | contig 12884 bp, 11 predicted proteins | sample SF_May12_sed_USG_2_FD_169988 | JGI IMG/M metagenome (GOLD analysis project Ga0224511, IMG submission 169988) | Sediment microbial communities from San Francisco Bay, California, United States - SF_May12_sed_USGS_8_1 | ecosystem: Environmental > Aquatic > Marine > Sediment | place: USA...
TCGACCTGCTGGACTGGCTATATTGATCATGGTTGACCTGCTGGACTGGCTATGTTGATCATGGTTGACCTGCTGGACTGGCCAGGTTGATCATGGTTGACCTGCTGGACTGGCTAGGTTGATCATGGTTGACCTGCTGGACTGGCTTTGTTGATCATGGTCGACCTGCTGGAGTGGCTATGTTGATCATGTTCGACCTGCTGGACTGGTTATGTTGATCATGGTCGACCTGCTGGAGTGGCTATGTTGATCATGTTCGACCTGCTGGACTGGCTATGTTGATCATGGTTGACCTGCTGGACTGGCCATGTTGATCATGGTTGACCTGCTGGACTGGCCAGGTTGATCATGGTCGACCTGCTAGACTGGCTATGTTGATCATGGTCGACCTGCTGGGCTGGCTATGTTGATCATGGTTGACCTGCTGGACTGGCTATGTTGATCATGGTTGACCTGCTGGACTGGCCATGTTGATCATGGTTGACCTGCTGGAGTGGCTATGTTGATCATGGTCGACCTGCTGGACTGGCTATGTTGATCATGGTCGACCTGCTGGACTGGCTTTGTTGATCATGGTCGACCTGCTGAAATGGCTATGTTGATCATGGTTGACCTGCTGGACTACCTGTGTTGATCATGGTTGACCTGCTGGACTGGCTATGTTGATCATGGTCGACCTGCTGGACTGGCTAGATTGATCATGGTTGACCTGCTAGACTGGCTAGATTGATCATGGTCGACCTGCTGGACTGGCTAGATTGATCATGGTCGACCTGCTGGACTGGCTATGTTGATCATGGTTGACCTGCTAGACTGGCTAGATTGATCATGGTCGACCTGCTGGACTGGCTAGATTGATCATGGTCGACCTGCTGGACTGGCTAGATTGATCATGGTTGACCTGCTAGACTGGCTAGATTGATCATGGTCGACCTGCTGGACTGGCTAGATTGATCATGGTTGACCTGCTGGACTGGCCATGTTGATCATGGTTGACCTGCTGGACTGGCTATGTTGATCATGGTTGACCTGCTGGACTGGCTAGATTGATCATGGTCGACCTGCTGGACTGGCTAGATTGATCATGGTTGACCTGCTGGCAATGTTCCTGTTGCAGGTATCAGATGTCCAGAGGACCGGCCAGCCAATATTGCCTACCCTCCCTCTGTGACCGGCACGGACGGCTACGGTGACAGGCGCACTCTGGCCTGCACACAGGCAGGCGGAAACATCACCTTCGAGAGATATCGCTTTTGCACCTACAACAAGATATCTGACACATATGCCTTTGCTGGATCACCCTACAACTGTGGCGGTAAAAAAAATACATCATGTTCATATACTGCACTTTCTTATGCATTGGAGCATTGAATTGTTATTAGGTCTTGCTCAGATCATATTCATATGAAATTTGCCATGTCTTACCGGGAAACACCATGAGATCATATTTTTACCACCAATCAATTTAAAGGAGGGCAAAGAAGATTTTCACCTCAGTGTCAGATGTGACTGAAAAGTGTCTTTTATATATATATATATATATATAAATTGAACATGTGCTTCAGAGGTTGACTGTGGGACTCCGTTTGCGTACCCTGGGTCTAACTACAGCCCGCTAACGACCACTTACAACAGCCAGTTTGTTTTTGGATGTACGACGGGCAACACACGCTCGGGCTCCAGCCAGATGGGTGATAATATTGTCCGCTGCACTCAGCATGGCTACTGGGACTTTGGTAGCCTCTACTGCTATGGTATGTGTCCTATGAGCTTTGGTTCTTGTGCTCTAGAGCACTTGTTTAAAGAAAATGTGTGTTTCGAATATATAATATTGTAAAACTTGTTTTTGTTTTAAACTTTCTAGTGAACAGCCACTATTAAAATGTCTGTTTTAATAGAGTATTGTCTTATTTGCACATTTAACTGAAATTTCAAACAGATATTTGAAGCCTGTTGTTCAAAGAAAGGCATGTGATTGTTTATCTGTTGAAAGTTAAAGAGTAGATCTAGTAAAACAAATGTACACATCATGTTCAAACAGTTTTTTTAACTTTTATTTTTGTCAATATTTGTGTGTTGAAACACAGTGTGTGTTATGTTGCAGGCCAATCATGCGAGGACCCAGGGTCACCACTGGGCGGGTACCTGGTGGCCAATGGGCGGAGTTTCGGTGACGGCAGTACGGTCACCTACTACTGTGACAAGCCAGGCTATACCATTACTGGGTCTGCGACCACCATCACATGTCAAGGCACCACGTGGAGTAACTCTGGCTCCACTCCAAGATGTATTGGTATGTAGGCTAGATAGGCAGGATTCATCACTTAAACAAAAATTGTTGTCAGTTTTTGTTACAACTAAATCATGGATAATTTTTTTTTTATTATTTCATTCATTTGCTGAATTTTTTTTTAAAGAAATATTGTTGAACAGTCAACAAATGTCTTAAATGTTATAAACTTGATGACCAATATTCCATTTCCCCCATGCATGTTTGATGCAGATACTGAGAGGCCGGTGATCAACGGGTGTCCGACGACGCCCATTATAGTGCCTAAGTATGACCAGTTGTCCAACTACCTGCCCACCCTCAATCCCAGCGACAACACAGGCATCAAGACTATCACCTGGAACCCCAGCAACGCCAACACCAACTACATCGTCACTGGGCCGCTCACGGTCACCTACACCGTGACTGACTTCTCCAGTAACACAGCAACCAACTCTGCATCCTGCACCATGACCATTGCCATCAGAGGTTAGGCTTTGCTCCCTATTGTTCAACTAGCACAGGAACTGCAGTGCTGTAGATCTTACTCTAAACATCTTCCAGTTTTCTTTTTGAAAAACTGTAAACAATTTTATGCAACATCTAATTTGATTTTCCTGTTATAATATAATTAGTAGAAATTAAGGTACTTTTATACATGATATTTGCCACAGATGAGGTTCCCCCATTAATCACCTGTCCGGCCCTGCGGACCGTCAGTCTGAGCGACGTGCAGCCCTCCCAGGACTACACCCTTCAGCGCAGCTTGTTCACGATCTCCGACACAGACCCCACGCCTTCGTTCAACATCATCAACCCCACCAACCTGCAGACCACGTTCACGGTGGCCGACCTGTACCGGACCTTCACCTACACCGCGGAGGCCTCGGACAGCCAGGGCAATAGAGCCACTTGCCAAAGCCAGATCTTCGTCACAGGTGACACCACTTCCCTCTAGTGATAAGATTTGCCTTGACTTTCATGTTACTTCACTCCTAGGCATGTGCCAAAATATTTTTCTTCATATCAATGTGTTACGTTGTTTTACAAAATCGAATTAGGAAGCATATACAAATGTATTGAGAATATTTTTTCTTCAGTAGAACAAGGCATCTGGTTTCATTAAGTGGTCACGAGATAGGGTTATGTTTTCAGTGATTTTGTTAGTCATAAGCACTCAATGGAATCAATAGAGTTATAATTCCACAGAAGCAAACAAATGTTTATTAACGGCCGATTTATAGTAAAACACTTTTGAGCAACATGGATATTCATCCCCTCTTGTTACCCCCTTTCTTCTTGTCGGTAGCCTTTAACTTTCAGCCTCATTCTGACATTGGGAAAGCCCTCAAATAGTTGCTATTGACTCACTAAAATAACCATAGTTTAATAAACATTTAATTGTGGTCAAGTACTATTATGCATTAAATAAATTATTTATATGTTTTACATCTAATTGCCCTTTTTATGGTTTTAATGCTATTGTATTAAAAATGTGGAATTTAGAAAATGCAGACATGAAATTTTTTGTTTTTATATCCTACAGCTGATGTGTGCAGCTCAATGAGTCTTCCAACACCGTTACAAGCACAGAAAACATGCACATTCAACGCAAATGTGCGTACATGCACAGTAACATGCGACGCTGGCTATATTCTGTACACGTCCACGACGGGCTACCCCACCTCCCAGCGTCGCACCCAGGCGTTCAGCTGTGACCTGAGTGTAGCTGGCCCAGCATGGTCCCCGAGCACTGTCACAGCATGTATCCAAGGTACTGTATGATGATGGGTAATGTACCATCCTCTTATTGACTGAGAGATAACACATACGCAACTGTAAAATGTAAAGTTGAATTTATCAGAACCGTATGAATTTAAATGCAAACTTGAGCTTGAATCTGTCTGTGTGTAGATGTGCGCCCGCCGAGGATCGTGTGCCCGAGCAGTCAGCTGATCACACTCGGAGGCTCGGAAACTCGCACACTTACCTTGAACACCTTCGCTGCCACGGTGACTGACGCCAGCGAGACCACCGTGACGTACAACCCAGAGACGCTCTCCCTGACAACCACCGACACCTACACCAGGAAGACTGTCACCGTGACCGCCACTGACTCCGCCTCCCTGTCAGCTTCTTGTACATTTGATGTCATCGTCAAACGTAGGAGTTCTTACACTATGCTTTTGGAATTTTCACTAAATGTGAATAACATAATAAGAACTATTCTTAAACAAATATTAAATGTTGTATGTTCTTTATATTTGTGACATAGTTTGGGACAAGATATTTATGTAAACATTTTGTTACATAAATTGTGTTGTATGTACGAATACTGTGAAGTCATTAAACTTTGTGGGCACGAAATTTCGTGGTTAGATGACATTGGACATGTTTGTGGACACTTGAATTTGTGGATTTCAAATTACAGCTGAACTTCGTTATGTCGAAGTGGTAGGGACCCAGAAAAATACTTCGACATAGGAATGGTTCGAGATAACCACTTGGGTATTATGGGGAGCGAAACATTTTGGCAAATTTTCAGTTTTTAAAAGAATTCTTACCTTTAAGCATCATTTTACCATTTTACCATAACCTATTTCGTTCATTGGAGAATATAAAATAAAAAGATAAAATAATTAAAAAATAAACTATTTTAAGTATGTTATCGTCGTTTATATAGAAATATATATAATAATCCGATATCTTATATATAAATGTCATGAAAATAACGTTTTGACAATTCACTATCTTTCTACGTTATGATAATAACGTGATGACAATTTGCAATATGCTTATAGTTGTGAAACACAGAGTCAGACGTGGAGCAAAACTGACTATGATTGCTTAAAAATGTTCGATTTTATACCATATGTAATAATAATTAAGTCGATCACTGAAATTATGGCTTGATTATTTTTATCAGTTGGTTCAAGATTGCTTAAAGCTGCCACTTACTACTACTTAAGCGGTTACAAATAAAACACGGTGAGCGCGCGATTGGTGTGAAGCTACATTCTATTGTGACGCAATCATCTCAAAGCTCAACCACCACTGTCTGGGTTGATAGGTGCGAAAACTGAGAAACAGCGGTTCGACTTAACCATTTGATTTTATTAAGAAAACGCCAGTTCGGGACCGCAAAATATGCTTCGACACATAAAAAGTTCGACATAGATACTTCGACTTAAACAACTGAATTTTAGTTAAAATAAGAAGGACTCGATTCGGGACCGAACTTCCACTTCGTCTTAATGAATTATTCGTCTTAATGAAGTTCGCCTTAACGAAGTTCAGCTGTATATGCAATAATTCTAAAGTGAAAAATATTTGGTTGGAATCTTAAATTCATGGATTGCCCTACCCACAAAAAAAAAATTAACTGTCCAACAAATATAAATTATTTCACAATTATCTATAAAGCATATTAAATTATATGAGTGGTAATGCTATGTGTACTATTTTTGTATAACAATTCTATACTGTGCCTTCTGCTCTGACAGCCCCTTTGTGTCACGAGAGCTCCTTCCCAAAACCCCAGGATGGCAACAAGCAGTGCAGCACGACTGCTGGAGGCTGGACATGCACCGTCACATGTAATCTGGGATACCTGATCCGGGGACACGGCACAACCCGCCAGTACTCCTGCATCAACGGTGTTGCCTGGAGCGACAATGACATTGTCACCGCTTGTGTGCGGGGTGCGTCTGCTCACTTTGGGATACAATTTAGTGGCCTCAGAAACTGATCTTTCTCAATATTTATAAAAATTATAGAAATAACTGTTTTATTGTAAAATATATAAATGTTTTACATTAAATCATATTAAAGCAAGAAAAAGTCCCTTAACATTTTATCTGCTTTGAGGTAGACAATATGTTTAAATGGAGTCAATCCTGCGTTTTGGGATAATGTGGTGATACTGACTTTCCTGGTGTTTTTCAGACGCGACTCCACCAGACCTGCGCTGTCCTGCATCTGTGACTCGCACCCTGGGTAACATTAATGATGATCTCACTGAGAACTTCAATTCTGTCAATTTCCCTCCTGTGAGAAACGTGGACATCGGTATTCCTACCAACTCAGCTCCAACGCTCTCATATTCCATCCTATCCAAGACGTTCTCAGCTGTTGATGTGAATGCATCACCGCTCACTGTCCAAGTGACGTCAGTGGATCTGGCAGGAAACACAGCCTCGTGTACCTTCACGGTCTCTATTATCCGTAAGTGAATTCTCGTGTCATGTGGGTCTTTTCACGGCATTTTGTATGAGACTTTGCATTTAGTGATTGCCTTATTTTATAAAACTAGTTACATACTAACTAATGTTAGAACAGTAGAATAAAGCGTAACACCACCCCATTAGGATTGTCCTTAAATATAACTTTCATGGGCAGTTTTTAACTTATTCTGCCAGTTTTCTACATACATGTATTTATAATTATATAATTTACAATAATATACATTATCATCTTTTATATAATCATATTTATATTTTTTGTGAAAAAATACATGATTTTACTATTTTTTCAGCGGCCACATGCTCTTACTTCAATTTACCGAGAATCACGAACGGGCAGACTGTGTGCTCGAGGACAACCAATCCCGCTGGGTACTCGTGCACGGTTACAGCCAACCAAGGCTTCACCTTCCCGATCACGGGGGTGAACTCCATCACGGCCACCTGCACTGACGGCAATGCCTTCACATTCTCTCACCCCATCTCCAACCCTGTCAGCACAAGTACGTCTCTAGCTTACACATGGTCACAAAACTGGTGAAACCTACATTAACAATCATATAACAATCAAAATGATTTTGTTTTTGGTTACCTTTAATACAGGCGTTATGTGGTATGAAATTGAGTAAGAAGAGATTCTTTGTGTACTGTAAATGTTTTATTTTTTAATATCATACATGAATAATTGACATTGTGGTGATGTGTATTTTGCAGCGTTGAACACAGTGGCGCAGGTGTTCCAGGGTTCCCTTGACTACCGTTACCAGACGTCAGACGGCACAGTCAACATCCCTACTGAATGCCTCGCATACTATCAAACCACGTTCCGCAGCCGCACGACTGACTTCAGCACCGTGGAGAACCAGCTGGAGAGTATCTGTGAGATCTCACACCAGATCCCATCAACAACCTTCGATTTCAGCTTTAAACCAGCAGACTCCATTGGCACCCTTGTGACCAGCTCTGTAACCGGTGGCAATAGCATTGTAAGGGGCAGCAACAAACACAATTGCTCTGATATTTACGTGACATTTTCTATTAAACGTATAATATTACCATACAAAATTACTAACCATGTAAACAATTGTTTTTAAAGCATATTGTGTTTAATTCTTTTTGCTAGGTGCGAATGCGCTACTTCTACACAATGCAGTCGACAAACTCCGTCCACTATGGGCAGTGTGAGTTGACAGTGAGCAACAACATGAACGTTGGTAACTATGCGCTGGAACAAGGCATCGCTGCCGCCACCATCAACAGTGTCAACTGTCCACCTATTGCCTTTATAGATAACTCAGTGGTTCTCAATAATGGCGTCTCTCTATGTCCAGCCAACTACTTCAAAACTGCAACTGATTGTGGTAAGATATCTTCTTATTTTCTCATTAGGTCTTTTTTGGTGAAAATATGGTAATTTATATTTTACATGTAAATATTTCGAAAGTTGTTACAAAAAACAGCATTATGATTTAAATAGAGACTTTATTTTAGTAAATACATTTGTGAAAGTATGCGAGATATTATTGTTATATGACTGCAGCTCCCTGCCCTGCGGGTACCATACGGTCGGCCTCGGACGCTGATGGCCAGTGTGTGCTGTGTGCGAAGGGCAAGTACCGCTCGCTGGCTGACTCCGTCTGTATGGACTGCCCAGCTGGCTACACCACTCGCCTCACAGGAACCACATCCTCCTCAGAATGCATTGGTAATGGAAGTATTCCCATACACAAGTTTTTCTCCATTTTTCTTGTTTTTACATGTTTTGGGAAAAACAACATTTTTTTCATGTTTAGTTATCATTTGAATCATTTTTTACTTGAGTTTACTACTTCACAATTGCTGTGTGCTCTGTGACTGATCTGTCGTGTTTTATGACAGCACCATGCCCGACGGGCCAGGTGTCAGGCACCGGGTTCCAGCCGTGCTCCCCGTGCCCCCGTGGGACCTACTTTTCCTCCACCACCCAGTGCGCCAACTGCCCAGCCGGCACATGGACCCAGTTCAGCGGATCAACATCCAACACCCTCTGCAGTGCCTCCTTCAACTATGTTCTTACTGGTAAACCATTCACGCTCTCATAGAATACCAAAACAAGTACCATTCTGTACATTACTACAAATTCAAAATAGTTCGCCTATATAAATCTATTGACTCCAACTGATCAAAATCTTTCATTAGAGATTTTTTACTTATGCAAATTAATTTCTCAATATAGATAATTTATATTGACCACAACTTATCAACATCTTTAGTTATCTGGTGTGTAAAGACTTGATATGACATCAGGTGTGTAAACAGAAAATGAAATACTTTCTTTTTGTTATTATTTTACATTCATGACTTCATGTTCTTGACGTTGTGCACTATAACTATGCTGCGTATTTGCAAATTACACCAATAACCAATAAGTATACACCTTGTTTGAATATGAATTAATAGTTCTGAAGTGGAACCACATATGACTGCTTGGCTGTTACAGAGCAATGTCCCCAAGGCCGGAGCCTGAGTGCGGACGGTTCTCGGTGTGACCTCTGTGGGTACGGCACATACGGCGTGTTCAACTCGCAGCAGGGCCAGTTCCGCTGTACGTCCTGCCCCTCAGGGACAAGCACCTTCGTTCAGGGGGCCATCATATTCACTCAGTGCTTTGGTGAGTGTTGGGTGGAGATTTGAATAACGTTTTTATCGGTTAAATAATTGACATATCGACAAACCGCTTGTCGGACCATCTGAAATGACGTTTGATTGCCTTAAAAGTCATAAAGATAAGTAACACCATATCGCATTATGTCGTTTGAGCCAATCAGACAACTTAATATTTTGTGTATCGCTGGCTATGTACACTTGCAATGTTTGATGCATCGGACGTCATTTCCCGTGTTTTTTGTTAAACACCATGTGTCTATCTTTGTGTCCATATTCCAGCCATGTGCCCTGACGGGTATGTGTCAACCTCCAACAACAACTTGCCGCCGTGCAATGCCTGCGCCCTGGGCCAGTACTTCAACACGGCTACCCGCGCTTGTGACTCGTGTGCCGCGGGCTTCACCACAGCCACCACTGCTTCTGTAGGCAGTGGGTCCTGCATCAGCATAGACACCATCAGAGGTTAGTTGGCATGATTCAATTCATGAGGCTTACTATAAACACGATAAAGCCTTATGGGCTAAAGCCTCAGGACCATCATAGCACAATTTAGCCTAGCCCCTGGGAGGCCTTTTATATGGACTACATCAGAGGTACACTCACCAGCATTGACCATCATTGTACACTTGAATAATTAAACAACATTGTAATGCAACTTGGACAATTATGTTTTGTGTACAAAAGGTTAATAATTTATTATCATAATAAGTTAGTAAGTTATTATCTTGAGAACTTGTGTGTTGTGTAGAGCGTTGTCCAGTGGGCACCTATCGAGACGGAAACGGAGCGTGTGTGAAGTGTGCAGTGGGCTCGTACAGCACAGCGGAGGACACCACGACGTGCACGCCGTGTCCCACAGACACGTCCACCTACATGACGGGAGCCATCGCCTCCTCCATGTGCAAGAGTGAGGCCTCACTCCACACTCCAGCTATCAATAGCATAATTCTCTCTTCTATACTACAGTGTTTTTCTGTTGCCACAATCTACCTCCCCTCTATCTATATATTTTATTCTCAAAAATGAAATCAGATTTCTTTATAAATGCTATTCATGCATATTGATGTCTAGTAATGCATCAAGTTTCTTTGCTTAATTGATGTACTGGTATAATATGTTTTGTTTTTTAAAATGAATCTTAATTCAAATACAAAAAAGTTCCACAAATACTGTACACCAAAGGTGGGCAATCTCTCCCATGAATGAATGAATGAATGGCAAAGTGTTTGTTCATAGAATATGTTTATATGTTCAGATATTTAAGTATTTTTCTTTAATCGCTAGATACTTTTAAGTACACATATGAAGGCACGTGTGGCCTGGTGGTTTCAGCGAAGTGTGCTCCGGGCTTCTACTCGACGACGGGCCTGTCTCCATGCCTACCGTGTGGGCGCGGGCAGATCTCGACGCAGTACGGCAGCACTACCTGCACTACCTGCCCCACCACCCAGACCACCCTCACCACAACCTCCTCCTCCTGCATTAGTACGTACATAGTGTACCTTAGCTCTGATGTCAGTACGTACATAGTGTACCTTAGCTCTGATGTCAGTACGTACATTGTGTACCTTAGCTCTGATGTCACTACGTACATAGTGTACCTTAGCTCTGATGTCAGTACGTACATAGTGTACCTTAGCTCTGATGTCACTACGTACATAGTGTACCTTAGCTCTGATGTCAGTACGTACATAGTGTACCTTAGCTCTGATGTCAGTACGTACATTGTGTACCTTAGCTCTGATGTCAGTACGTACATAGTGTACCTTAGCTCTGATGTCAGTACGTACATAGTGTACCTTAGCTCTGATGTCAGTACGTACATAGTGTACCTTAGCTCTGATGTCAGTACGTACATTGTGTACCTTAGCACTGATGTCAGTACATTCATTGTGTACATGTACCTTAGCTCTGATGTCAGTACATACATTGTGTACCTTAGCTCTGATGTCAGTACGTACATTGTGTACCTTAGCTCTGATGTCAGTACGTACATTGTGTACCTTAGCTCTGATGTCAGTACGTACATTGTGTACCTTAGCTCTGATGTCAGTACATACATTGTGTACCTTAGCTCTGATGTCAGTACATACATTGTGTACTTTAGCTCTGATGTCAGTACATACATTGTGTACCTTAGCTCTGATGTCAGTACATACATTGTGTACCTTAGCTCTGATGTCACTACATACATTGTGTACCTTAGCTCTGATGTCAGTACATACATTGTGTACCTTAGCTCTGATGTCAGTACGTACATAGTGTACCTTAGCTCTGATGTCAGTACGTACATAGTGTACCTTAGCTCTGATGTCAGTACATACATAGTGTTTCTTAGCTCTGATGTCAGTACATACATTGTGTACCTTAGCTCTGATGTCAGTACATACATAGTGTTCCTTAGCTCTGATGTCAGTACATACATAGTGTTCCTTAGCTCTGATGTCAGTACGTACATAGTGTACCTTAGCTCTGATGTCAGTACATACATTGTGTACCTTAGCTCTGATGTCAGTACATACATTGTGTACTTTAGCTCTGATGTCAGTACATACATAGTGTTCCTTAGCTCTGATGTCAGTACGTACATAGTGTTCCTTAGCTCTTATGTCAGTACATACATTGTGTACCTTAGCTCTGATGTCAGTACATACATAGTGTTCCTTAGCTCTGATGTCAGTACATACATAGTGTACCTTAGCTCTGATGTCACTACATACATAGTGTTCCTTAGCTCTGATGTCACTACATACATTGTGTACCTTAGCTATGATGTCAGTACATACATAGTGTTCCTTAGCTCTGATGTCACTACATACATTGTGTACCTTAGCTCTGATGTCAGTACATACATAGTGTTCCTTAGCTCTGATGTCAGTACATACATAGTGTTCCTTAGCTCTGATGTCAGTACATACATTGTGTACCTTAGCTCTGATGTCAGTACATACATAGTGTTCCTTAGCTCTGATGTCACTACATACATTGTGTACCTTAGCTCTGATGTCAGTACATACATAGTGTACCTTAGCTCTGATGTCAGTACATACATAGTGTTCCTTAGCTCTGATGTCAGTACATACATAGTGTTCCTTAGCTCTGATGTCAGTACATACATAGTGTTCCTTAGCTCTGATGTCAGTACATACATAGTGTTCCTTAGCTCTGATGTCACTACATACATTGTGTACCTTAGCTCTGATGTCAGTACATACATAGTGTTCCTTAGCTCTTATGTCAGTACATACATTGTGTACCTTAGCTCTGATGTCAGTACATACATAGTGTACCTTAGCTCTGATGTCAGTACGTACATTGTGTACCTTAGCTCTGATGTCAGTACATACATTGTGTACCTTAGCTCTGATGTCAGTACATACATAGTGTTCCTTAGCTCTGATGTTAGTACATACATAGTGTACCTTAGCTCTGATGTCAGTACGTACATAGTGTTCCTTAGCTCTGATGTCAGTACATACATAGTGTTCCTTAGCTCTGATGTCAGTACATACATTGTGTACCTTAGCTCTGATGTCAGTACGTACATAGTGTTCCTTAGCTCTGATGTCAGTACATACATTGTGTACCTTAGCTCTGATGTCAGTACATACATTGTGTACCTTAGCTCTGATGTCAGTACGTACATAGTGTTCCTTAGCTCTTATGTCAGTACATACATTGTGTACCTTAGCTCTGATGTCAGTACATACATAGTGTTCCTTAGCTCT
>Ga0224511_10002187_pt1 | contig 12884 bp, 4 predicted proteins | sample SF_May12_sed_USG_2_FD_169988 | JGI IMG/M metagenome (GOLD analysis project Ga0224511, IMG submission 169988) | Sediment microbial communities from San Francisco Bay, California, United States - SF_May12_sed_USGS_8_1 | ecosystem: Environmental > Aquatic > Marine > Sediment | place: USA...
ATAAGGGACCTAATCATAGAGCATAGACTTGGGACAAACCACGATCCATCCTGAAAACAAGCCAGTGGCTCAGTAATGCAAAACAAGATTATGTTATGCACTAAACTCGAAATTAAAATAACTTCTTGCTATGAGAGCGTCTTACTGTCTTAAAGCGCTCTCTTTTCTTTTAAATTGGTTGACATCTTTGCCATTATGGCAGCGCTGACGGGTTAGACACTTGCTTCTTCACCAGTTCCGGCTTAGCGAAAATCACCGTGAGTGGAGCAACAACATGTCAGTTTTATTGCTCTACCTTATCTCGAAACTTGACTTTATATTTTAGTTTTATAGGATTAGAATGAGGAACTCAAACTCACAACGGGGTCCAACCCGGTTTTCACGGTTGTGAGTCCAGTGCTCTACCATTGAGCTATCGAGCTAACCCAGCAGTGAAATGGCTCAGGAGGGTGAAGTAATTGAGTCTAATTAAACGGAACTTGGGTAAAAGCTCACTGATGAAACTCAATGATATTATTACAGTCATTTCCTGGTGACAAGTTGGTATGCGTTTATACTGTGACTAAAATCAATAACTTCGTACACTAGCCAAGTACCACCTCATTCACCTGCAGGTGTATATAAGGCAACTGGATAGAATTTAATAAAAGCAAGACACGGGTAAGGGGCAAGTGAACTCGTGTAACGCGAGTTTTGCATTCGAATCAGAGGAAAGTCAATGGCGGTGTCAGACAGGGCATAGGTATGACTTTTACTTCACTCTTGAACTCCAGCCAGATCATTCAAAACTATGTTTTTCTTAATACCCTCATCAGTTTTGGATCACAATGGTAAACGAAGGAGGCCACCCACCCATAAGGTAAATTTCTCTATTGAGCGCAGTGGGCACACAGAAATTCTTCTAATGCCTAACCCTGGAAAATCCTGTGTCGAATAAGACTCAGTAGGCCAATTTCAGCACCATTCTCTTACCGGCTGTCCTGTTAGGGAGATAAGAATTAATTTTACAATATTATCCGATTCTATATCATTTATCTCTATCCAGCATCAGGGAGTTTGCTCCCTGGTAAATAGTGAGACATTCTTGTAGCTCGGAAGCAGGTCGATGTCTGATACCCTTTTTGTTATTATCGTTGCCTTTCTGGAATTCGAACCCGCAACTCCGAGCGCCGAGACCATGCACTAGGCCACAACCCGTCACAACTCACTACATTATTAGCTCAATTAACTCGATCTACCCTTTCAGCTTTGCATAGTGATAAAACATAGGTATTATAACTAATGTTTTTTTTGGGAATGTATGCCCATTATGCGCCTGATGTGTTTTGTGCCAGTTGAACGATAAAATCTCAGCGGAACCGAAACCTTATTTATGGAATCAATACGCCATGCTATATTAGACCTGAGGTTGGTCTGAGGTCAACTTAATTGGTAACTTTTTGACACCGCTGAGCTTTAGGTAATATGATCTATTACCCTCCTAGCAAAGAAAAATCTACGGTGATAAATGCATAATTATGACACTATTATAAGAGTACTTGAATGGACGGCAGGAGGTTGTTTAGTGTATTCACATTATTTCAGTCAGACGCAGACAAAAAACTTCAGACGCGATCACGCAAGGAGATAAACGCATTAAAAAAACATAAGAAGTTGCTGAAGCAGTTTCGGGCACATTGAATTTGTCCTCTCTCAACATTTTCTGTGTTTAACGACAGAAAATCGTGCGCACTGTTTCCTTAACAACGGGTAAGTGCAAGCGACCATGGAATAGGTAAACAATCAAAAGATAACTTTGACATTTTTATAACCTGGCCTACCCACTTTCAGGCAAAGCATTCTGTTTGCCTGAATCCATTTTTAGAACCAGTCGGTTTGTGAAAATGCGCCTCAGGCACGCTTTTGAGTCATGGGACTGAGAATTTGTCTGAAACCTCAGTTCAGATGCCAAAACCCGATCACGCTAAACACCTTTTATGACACCTGAATAATGGGAGTGTAATCTATACATACTTGGCATAAAACAGAACTTACTTGGCGTTTCTCTCAAACTCCTTGAAGCGGTTCTGTAATCGTTTCTCAGCTAGTACTTTTGAAAATCTCAGTCCTGCAGCCCTGTAAGAAACCAGATATTAGATGCCCATTATCTAACGAATGAGAAAAACAGTTAAAAACTCAAAGTCTGAGATTCATAATCTGATACACAGGTCATTGTTGTTTCAAAAAACCAAAGTTCAATTCACGTCCCATGTTTATAGATATCTGAATCTATTGGATTTCTTGGGAAAATTTCATTTTTGAATTCTGTTCCGGCACATCCATCCCAATCAACAAAACCTCATACTAAAGGTTCGCATGTTGGAGTGGCAGGAGCTAATACTGGCAATGGTGGGCCACCATGACAAGGAATTGAGACCAGACTCTCGTGCTTGCAAGATGAGCGCTCTATCACTGAGCTATCTTGCTATCAAACATAACGACCAAACCATTTTTTCACTATCACTGCACATGTATGGCATATAATGACCTAGATGCCCCTAAATAGTACAACAGTTTGTAGATAAGTATGATATTCTAACTGAGTTGACATTCCTATACTAACAAATTCAAAAGGCAGTCTGCTGTAATCGTAGCAATCTTTGGTATGCGCTAGTCACCTTGATTTTAATTTCCCTTATAGCCTAAGATAAGACCATTGGACTCGTTTACAATAAGGTCCCCTGTAAATCAGAGAGTATATTATCTAGTCAAACAAAAATGAGTGCCAGAAATATAGTCCAGGTAAAACATCCAGGGTAGGACTGTCAGTCAGGTAACTGACGCCTAGCGATTGAGTATTTCTGCTTTATACCCGCACTAAAAGCAAAACTCCCAGTACGATGCATGCTTGTAATCCCTGCAAAATGTGTTAACTTAATGCGCCGGCTGGGTACCTGGCCGTCTCTTTAAGTAGTCCGAGTGGTATAGGAGTTGAGAATTATGAGAGGAGCTCACACGAGCAATGGGAGTTCAGCATGACCAGAACCACTAACTCTAAACATCATGAGGCAAATGCTCTAGCCGTTTGATCATCTTACGATTTAATAGCAATTTTTTAGTTACAATAAATAATAAACATTAAAGGATAAAGTATACAATTTATGAAAACTATGAGATCGATTTAATCGGTGAAATCAAGCGCGCACTCCGAATTTCTCACCTATCTTTAGTGGCCACAGGTTTCTGCTCTTGTAGATGTTTCCAACTTTTCATCATAGTTGCACTTGTTGTCCACGGGGAGACAGTTCAAATAAGTTTAACTCAATCAACGGAAATCGTCATCTATTAACCCATTAACCAGCGGTCGGGCGCTGTCGAAACGGTCAGCGAATTTCCCCGATCATTTCAATCACCTGACATGAATAGACTGACTGTCGGGACCTGTTGGCGCAAGCAAACGCAAGTGATACAAAGAAATATTTTGGCTGACCCAAGATAACATACCTTTTGGCTCTGGGATCCATGTTGCTTTACGGATTCTAAGTAACGCCTTGAAATATCTTTGAATGGGCATACAGTTTAGATAGACTGAATGACTTGGTTAAATCCCTAACTAAGCTGTTTTGAGTAGGCAAGTAAGGGTTTACCTTGCTTGAAATTGAAATTGGACTGGCTAATTGAGCCTTGTCAAGGGTCGGATTTAGCCATTGTTAACCTTTGCAAGGGTCAATAATGGTTTTTTGCATGAATGTAATATTTTTAAACCGATCTCATCAGTAATAGCCAATAGGGGTGTGTTATATACTTCAGTGCTTTATCAATTCGAGTGGTTGAAAAAATATATAGACCTAAACAGTCTTCATATAAACTGTGATACAAGTAATTGTGGTTTTTACTATAAATATGTAGCTCATACTATGCTAGAGAAATTTAGATAAAACCAATCATGTCTACTGAGTGTTTTGGTTGACAATCTCTCTTTTTGGTTTCACATCCCGATGTTAAATAAAGAAGACGCACCCTCTCTGTGGGGCTCCAGGGTGTAAGCTGAGGTTCCTAATTATTCGCCTCAGAAAACGCTGAGTCAAATAGGCTGAGTAGATCAATTTCTTGACCAACTCTGTCAGCTGTTCTGTCATAGAAACCAGAAAAAAGTTTACAATCACTGATATTACTGGGGTTTTCCCACTTTACATAGGTTGGTGTATGAAAAAAGGGTGGAGTTTCGGACAGGGGTAGACAATTGAATTTACTCGAGTAATATGCCCCTGCACGAACTGATTTAAATCCGACCCTGTAATAAAATCAATCACCGGATTAATGAGCGCTTTACAAGCAAACAGCATGAAGATCTATTTAAATATTTTAATTTCATGCTATCTTTTTACAAAAATATTCTCTGGTTAGACCCTGAAGATATTTATACAGTAAGATGGTTTTTACAAAATTGGTTTGTTAGTGAGATACCTTGAGCTAGTATATAGCTATCCCAAGGTACTCTGCCCACTGAGCCAGTTAATATACGGCTATCCCATGGCGCTCTACTCCCTAAACTCACCAAGGACTTACACCTAGGTAATCTGTATTATACTTAAAGTCACCTAACAACAACTAATCAAAAGCCAGCCTTATCACAACACTAGTTAGCATTCAGCTTAGCAGGTATAACTCAGTATGAATACAGCGAAAGCCCGGGGCGCTATTGTCAGGTCACGAAGTCCAGCCTTGTGTCGTAACCAATCAAAGTGTTTAGAAGACAATTCACTTTTTTGCTTTTATAACTAACACGCAACCTACAGTGCTTAGTGAATAAAACAGGTTGACATGAGGGTATGTTTGAGTTGACAGCCATGAGACGGGTGTGCTAAGCCCACCACTCAATGGAGGCATGCGGCTCCTTCCCTAAAAATTGCTTGCTCTTAGTGTGTTTATGAGCCTACCCTAACTTTCTTTACACACAGGCAGCTGATGTACTCGAACAGTTATTATAGCCCTTTCGGCTTTTCCGGACAGGTCTGTTCAATTACTCCCGACAGAACAGTTAATCTTTTGCCATAATCCAAGTAGAGTTCGAAAGAATGATCCCCTGCATGCCTGCCACATGGTGCCCTCCCCAAAAACATTGGGCACATCTGTACTAGACAGTCTCTAGTCTGAAGGTTTATATCTTTATCAGTTTCATGGCTTCGGTGGTTGTTAGGGGATGACTTGAGGGTAGTAGAGGCTGTTTCTTCTCCCTTAGTATTCCTATTCCCGTAGGCTGGTGGCAGCACTCATCTCCTCTCCTCGACAAATTTGTGCTTTTGGTGTCTAACACATATACGGGCAAGCTGTCTTGTGGTAGATACTTGTTCTTTCACCAGTTACAGTTGAGCGTGGAGCACCACATGCGGAACAGTATCATTGTGCCAGGTTGGGTAACAGTCAACCGAAGTCAGTTTACACATCACCCACATAAACTTCGCTTTTCTTCTCGAGACAAGAGAGGTGAAGCTTTAACAACCGTGATGCTATCTTGACCATTTTCCACTGGTTGTCATTTTGTTGTAGATGCGGGTTTGTAAGAATAGTCAAGTACACAGCGCTGGGTCGTCGCTTTCTCGGACACTCTGAGTGATAAAAATACAGCGAGTAATTTATTTCCCTTTGTTTGTTGACGCATTGATCCTGCCTTAGTCTTATGCTATTGCAGTCATGTTTTCTATCTAACTCGCCTTCTGTACTTTTCACTGCCTTACACCAATGTGTGTGCGATGTTCAGCTATCAGCCTGCAGAAAATCTCATGACATTGTTACGATGTTATGAACTAATATACCGGATATATTCATATTTTTGCATCCATATTATACACTGAATCTCTAGTAATACCGATCCAGAGTGAGTAATGTCTCTACATATATGTGAGTAGGTGGAATCGCTAAAATTCTCATTCCATGGTGGCTCCGATATCTTGAGATTGGCAATTGCTGATCCATATCAATTCCTTTAGCTTAGGAATTTCTGCTATTTTATTGCCACTCTTATCCCGCCATGGCCACATAGCTTTAGTACCTAACAGATACAGTGCTGGCCTTTGTCTTTGAGAGTTTGGACGGAGTTTGTAAGACATGCTGCGATCAATGGAGATGCCTATGGATCAACTTTGTTGACGGCGAACTGATCTGCTCCCCTAGTGTCTTCTGATCACAGTGGGATAACTAGAGATTTCCCGAGAACAAACTGAATCAGTATGTTTCAGTATCGGATATGACAATTAATTCGCCAAAATTCTCAACTTGTCAATGTCTGCCATAGATTACAGATTAGTAATATTAAGCCTATTCACCCGGTGCTAGATGTTCGATATTCTCACTAATGAGGCGTCGGAGTATAATAAAAACAGGCGAATAGCACACAGTCCAAACGTCTTGCATTGTAATAATCAGCCGACCAAATAGTACCGGTGGCGTTCATCTTCGAGCTAACTAATGCGGTACTAACCGGATATCAGTTCTGATTGGCTGAAAAGTAGTTGGTTGCCTCTGCTCGCTTGGCCAGGCGCCTGAAAAACTTATATTTCCCAGACGCATAAAAACATCCCAACAGGTCCCCAGCATGACCAACTTTTTAATGGTCGTCTGACCAAAAAATAATAAAAGAATAATAAATAAATTCTTAGTAACTAGACGTCTAGCACCGGGCGAAGAGGCTTAATGTCTGACAATTGTACTTTTTACTTTAAAGGGGTTAGGCCACGGTTGAGGGTAGACACACTTTCAGAGCTGTGTTCACCATTCTTAAGGGGAGGCAACTCCACATTCCTTGCAGCGACAGTGAGTGGTCTTTTTTTTCAACAAAATGAATATCAATCCCTGGAATATATTACGATCCAAATGGCCCAAACAGAAAGGAAATGGAATGTGTTTACTAAAGCTCAGTAACCTAGTGATCTTTACTTCCTCATAACATCGAGTAGAACTCGAAATTGAACATAATATCGGAGAAAACTGGAGTTATAAGAAGTGCTTCGCTGGATTTTCCCTTGCCCTAAATAGAAACCGTTGCATTCGGGCCTCCATCTTTGCGCAATACTGGCGCTAACACTCGCTGGCAGAGGTGAGAAACTGAACTCTGAAACTCTATATTTCCAGATCTTTGCCGCACATTTTCTTTCTTTTGACTGGTGTAACTACGGGTCTAGTATGCACCAGCGAGAGGTTTTTCCAAACATCAGCACATAATGATGCTGAGAAATCAATGCCAACACCCACAACTCTGAGTATGTGCATTGGATAGTGCGATATCTCACCTTCCCCCTGAGCTGGGTATTGTGCACATTTGTTCATGGTAGGAAAAATATGAAAACAAGTGAAGGGACTTTCGGTCATGGCATAACGCTTTTAAATATGTGACGGGCTTTTCTTCTATTTACTTTCCCTCAGCAATTGTCTGTCTGAATGGCCACTGGCTGCCTAGTGCCATTGAAGGGAGATTTTGAACAATCCCTTGAAATACTTCGCCACGACTGGGAATTGATCCTGAGCCATGAATAGGACAGATACATTGGTTTTACCACTTAGCTCTCATGAATACTAATTTATCACCCCTTCGAAGGAAATGTAATATAGTAAGTTTCTGAAAAGGGGTCTAGTTAAACAGGGGCGCCAATATCAGCCAATGCTAAGCCTTTCGCAAAACGTACCTGACTACAGCGGCACGTGCCCCAATGTCCGATGTACGGAGTGGCTGGGGAAACGGATTACGCTACACTTGGGGAGGCACGAGAGCAGATAGATCCCATGCATCGCGGCATTAACTTGGTGAGCCGTTACTGCCTGCTTTCTCGAAGTAGGTCTAACACCGGTGTGAGCCAGTCAGCAGTTGTTGCGATGTTCGCGTAAAAAAATTCTTCGCGAGCGCTGAATTTGCAAATTCAGCCAGCGGCTTTCTCCGCTAGAGGTCGTTGATAGCTGTAGGAACGCAGCACCTTTGTTACTGACAGCTGGTGGTACCAACAGTCTGAGCTCGAGGTCAAGGACTGGAACCAATTGGCTAAAGCACGCGGGCTCAAGCTAAGGCCGCGCGTGCACCGTTTGGCATTTCATGCGGGTTAGTTTGTGCTGGCCCCGCAGTTTCCTTCGAAGGGGTGCTCTCCTGCCATACACTGCCAATGGTGCCCACTGTTTGTTGAGGGTAGTTGCTTGCGATAGGCGATGCTGGCATGTCCGGTAAATAATAACGGTGGGCAGATTCTGGTTTTCAGTACTCAGAGTCACTTCCATTTTAGCAGCATCATTTTACTGTTGCTAACTTATAAGTCCAGAAGGTTTCCATAAGAATGGTTCATTTTATTTTTAAAGAATGGTTATTGACAAGACAAACGAACTGGAATATGTCCGAGTAGAACTGAAGTATGGATTTAAAGCGAGAAATAGGTAGATTTAACTAGGATAAGAGATCCTCTTTCAGCATTTGCTATTTTGAAACATCAATTGGAACAAATATAAACCCTTTTACATGAAAGAGATCGAAACAGGAGTCTAAACTTGCATCCTGGTGCTGGCCATTGACCTAACCAGCCGAAGTCCTGTAATTTTATTGATTGTTAATCGTAATGAGTGTTGGTGGTTCTGGCAGACTGTCATGAGGGGCTGTTCGGCTGCTGAAATAGAGACAAATTAGCTGAGGTTTGCACAGACTGAACATACAACTAGCTTTTACTAAGCCACGAAGGGATTAACCGGAGCCCTCAGGCTCCTAAAGAGCTCATATCCACTAGGGGTATTATCACCCCTTCGAAGGAAACAATGTAGTTCTAGTTTCTAAGAAGGGGTCTAATTCAAGAGGGGTACCAATACCAGTCAGTGCTCAGCCTTTGGCAAACGTAGCTAGCAATAGCGGTGAGTTCCCCACTGCTTGATGTACGGAGTGGCTGAAAAAAAAAATTACGCTACACTAGCGGCGGACCAAGCGCCGATAGATTCGTAGCTCAGTAAGTAGCTCATGAACTGACATAAGCTGCCTACTGCACTCACTCAATGACTGGTACAAGTATCAGTCTGATGACTAGTTTTAGTAATCTTACTAAGTCAAAACCAAGCTCAGCCGCTACTTAAGGGCTTGTGGGTTCTTCTTCCCATTGCTGGTTATTCCTCGATACGGGTCTATGGCAAGCCTCTCTTTCTTCACGTGTGCAGTGCCAGCGTAGCCACTAATACTCATCTCCGGACCTAAAAGAATTGATGCTTTGTAGAGGTTACCAAAAGTTCCAGGCAAGCTAACAATCATTCAGAGCGATGTGGTTAAGAGAAGCATCCAAGAAAGAATCCAGGCAGGGAAACGCACAGCTGCCCATCATGTCCAAAACTTCATTGATGTTCAATTCGGCATGAAGTTAAGCAAACAGACAACACTGGGTCTGTTGACCCGCTTGTGATTCAGGTATGCAGTCTATATGTAGCTTAGTATGAGTGTAATTCAAAAAGTGATGCCTGTTTATTTATAGTTTGGTGATTTTGTCATTTCCATACCTGAACCAGATGTCGTTCCAGATTGAATTAAAGAAAAAATTGTTCGCATCACAGTAAGTCAGACATCACTTTTAAACAGTGCCTGTTTTTGAGTTGTTGCAACCCTGAAAGCCAAAGGCACTACCTTTGTCGAATCTTTTTCCAAACCGATTCCTATGCTTTTGTTTTTTCGGTGTTGGCAGACTGTCACTAGGGGCTGTTCGCCTGCTGAAATAGAGACAAATTAGCTGAGGTTTGCACAGACTGAACATACAACTGGCTTTTGCTGTGCCAGGAAGGGATTAACCGGAGCCCTCAGGCTCCTAAAGAGCTCATATCCACTAGGGGTATTATCACCCCTTCAAAGGAAACAATGTAGTTATAGTTTCTAAGAAGGGGTCTAATTCAAGAGGGGTACCAATACCAGTCAATGCTCAGCCTTTGGCAAACGTAGCTAGCAATAGCGGTGAGTTCCCCGCTGCCTGATGTATGGATTGGCTGAATAATAAGATTACGTTACACTAGCGGTGGACCAAGTGCCGATAGATTTGATGCACCGTGGGATACAGTTGGTGTGGCGTTAGTGACTGGTTGCTCAAAATAGGACCAACACCGGTGTGAGAATATGAGTGGTTGGTGCGCAGCTCGCGTTCAAAATCTTTCACAAACGCCGGCCATTTTGACTGGAATCGTTCGAAATTGTAGGAACCCAGCATGACAACTGTTGCTAATGCCAGTCATTGCTGATGACAGCCATTGGTAACAACAGTCTGTATTGGAGGCTGAGAACTCAAATCAATCGGTTAAAGCCAGTCGGCTCAAGCTTGCCGTGGGGCATTTTGGACTGTTGTTAACTGCGATTGCCTACGTTTTTTTGGTCGGGCAAGTCCCTCCCCACCATTTACGGAGTCACCTGTCATAACAACTAGTGAACTACTACTACTACTACTACTACTACTACTACTACTACTACTACTACTACCGATAGCGCCTATTCGAGGGGCACGACATTTGTGATAGATTATCAGGTAGAGGTTTAGCTGAGAAGGAGCTTTCCAAATAATCTGCTAGTACAGGCTAGAACATGTGAGTTTTGCATATGATAGTTGATACTGGAAGAATCGTAATGAACAAATCTAGGCAAGACTAACCATATGCAATACATAGACACTTATTACCGTGATCACCGCTACTAAAACCCGTGGCTAGTTTCAACTTTCATGAGAATTTAAATCACCTTTTACCATGCCATAGTTTGATGGCGCAGACTACTAGCACAATATGCAGGATGGTGACATTAATCAGTACCAGTGAGATCCTCCACCACCTCATACCCTTATTCACAGCTGCAGAACAAATAGGGTATGGTAGAGACAATATGTGCTGGTTGCCGTGTACGTGCGTGGAGTCCAATCCGCATTAACCCCATTAACCCCAGTAGAAATGCGTATCAGTGATATTTGATAATGCCCTGGTAAAAATTCTAATTCTAATATTAAAATTGAGGTGTCCAACCACCTGTTTCCTATGTGAATGAAATAGAGGTGGCTGTGCCTATTTTGCATCTGGTTTTTAGCAAAGATAACAAGTTTATGGCTAGTTTTTCAGCGACAAAAAAGGGATCTGTGCCCCTACCCACACGCGCAACCACGCAGCCATGCAGTCATATGGACATGTGGACACTCATGCACAATCAAAGTTGGTGTCAATTACACACGGAACAGAACGTGATAATTAACATGGACCGAGGCAGACCAGATATCCGATGGAGTGAAAAACCAGCTTAATGTGACCAAATGGGCCTATGCTAGTTAGAGTCTACTCAAATGGCAACTTAGATAGAGTCCTATTCAATACGCATAGTTGAACGGGTAAGGGGCAGAGCCACAATGAGGGTAGACGCACTTTCAAAGCTGTGTCCCGCATTCTTACAGGGAGGCAGCTCCGAATTCATTACGGCGATAGCGAGTAGTTTTTTTCCTAAGGGCGCTCCTAATGAAAATGTTGCATATGCAAAGAACTACGTAAGCTGCATTACCATAGTTGCAAGCTAGTAATCTCATCTAGGCATCTACACAGATCTAGAATCTATACTCTACGTTGTTACTGTTGAAAGACAAGTAACTGTTGCTGTATAGGTGCATAGACCATAGTATTTATTACCTTCTTTATATGATTCCACATGTTCCCAGTAACCCCATAGACCCCTACGTAATAATGCTCTCACTAATCACTACTCTTTAATCTTCCTGGGTCGGCTTTTATAGAGTGGATTTTGTCCTTCCAAATGACACTATGACATAATTGACCCGGCGCATGGTACTTGACTTATGCAGATATCGTCTGTCCAGACATCCTGAGTGCTCTCATTTCACCGCATTTTGTGTAGAACCTGCCTCCACGCAGATCTATCCTGTGACACCTCAAGAGCTCATTTCAGAGAGAGGGATTTTATTGAGGTCTTGTTGTAGGCATTCCAGCAATGTCTTAGTTGACCACCTTTTGGTTTCTTGGTTTCTGTGTTGGTGGCGTCATTCAGAGCTTGGCTTGCTGGTGTCTTCGGGTTTGGTCTTTTGGCATGACCAAGCCATCTGACGACTTCGTTGTCAGATTGTTTGGCCATCTGATGCCGAGCATCCAACGCAGCTAGCTACTTTCTGCTGGTCACCGTCGACGCTCGTGCTGTCTGTTTCTCTCATTGTCCAGATATCACAGTGAAGATATTCACTTTCTGCTTCGATGGTAGTCTTCTGTCATTGAAGACAGGCTTCAGACGTTGGTATGCCATCATTTCTGATTGTTTTCATCTGCCTATGTCGCTGGTTGTGTCTAATAAGGACCCTAGATATTTAAATTGGCGCCAGTCTCCATATTTGCTTGTTATGCTGATGATGTGCTCCTCTGTTGTGGAGGGATTTATATGGAGGTTCCTTTCTTCTAGCAGTGTAGGTGTTGGTGCCTTGATCTCTGCCATCTTTTTAGGGCAGTTCACGTCAATCCAACTTATTATTGCAGAGGTATGAGGATGCCGTCTCGTTGGGTCTTCGTTTATTTCGCATATGTGTGATCTTGTGGTGGTTGGTATGTTGCCATTTAGTAGGTGTGATCCTGGTGGCCAGTTGGTTTTTTTGACTTCTACTTAGTGAGTCACTGAATCACTCATGGAGACATGCATTGAGTTACTGAGCAGTTTACCGATTTACACTGCAACTCACAAAATGACTCTGCAGACATCACTAAAGTATTTCAAATTTCCATCTTGGTTGCTTGCCATTTCTCCTGTAGATTGTCATCAATTGCCTAATATATATTTATTACTTGAGCTTACGCAGTCACGGAATCCCATTTTGATCTAGCACTGCGCATAGACAGAACAGATATGACCAACTCCAGTGACTCACCTTCATCACAAAATT
>Ga0224511_10002188_pt1 | contig 12883 bp, 8 predicted proteins | sample SF_May12_sed_USG_2_FD_169988 | JGI IMG/M metagenome (GOLD analysis project Ga0224511, IMG submission 169988) | Sediment microbial communities from San Francisco Bay, California, United States - SF_May12_sed_USGS_8_1 | ecosystem: Environmental > Aquatic > Marine > Sediment | place: USA...
TAATAAAACAATTTTCAGAGTTAGGTTATTCAGACAAGGCTGATTATCTGGCCATGCAACTCATGTCACGCATTCAGGGAATTGTTGTAATGGCACATGCATACAACGATCCGAGTTTTATTGGACCTTCAACCAGTGACATAGACGAGTGGATAGATGAGCTGGCTAAAACAGTATCTTACTAAAAATTTATTTTTTTTATTCCAGGACACATTTTCACCCCCGCCTCCTACAACCCCATCCAGTTTAGATATTCTGGATGGTATTTAAAATCAATCACTTGTATCGCTTGCTGATTTTAATTACCAGTCACAATCAAGCTAAAACAGTTTGATTATGTCTGTGTCTGGCACAAATTGGGCACACCACCTCTATTAATAAGTAGTGACAAATTAATTTATGCCATCTTGTAAATATAAATTAAAGAGGGAATACCTTGATATCTCAACTAATCATACAATCAATACCTTTTAGATAAGCATTGTTACTAAGGATGGGTAAGGTGTAAATCTCATTCAGGCATTGCTTCCCGACAACTACATGTAGATCTTTCCGCATTTCTGGGTATGGCTTAAGTTGTTTTAAAACTATTTTTAACATACCGACCTTGTAATGTTATTTTTTAAAATATGGCGACATCCATGTCTTGGTTACGGAGGATGATTTTTAAACTTTTATTATGCTTACTTCTGGGGGTTTTTATTGTTCCTCGCCACCCCTGCCAAGCCGATCAATCCTGACCCAAATAGCCAAACTGCTGCAGGGACAGGTACTGCACTGACATCTCCTGAGTACACGGCCCACGCATTGAGTTGATTTTCTGTTTTTAAGCCCCAAGCTTGATTGTTAATCCTGGTACCATAAAGAAATGCTTGAGTAGAATCAGGGGCGTATTCCGTGGCAGACCAATAGGCCCAGTGCTGGATATTGGAGAATAGATCATAGTTGGCATTGTGGGTTGTAGTGATGGATGTGGCAGCAACTCCACCCAATACATTGTAGATCAGGTTACCCATCTCGCTGCCCGTACAGTTATAGCCATAACTCTGTAAACCAAAAGTACCAGCATCATACTGGGAATCACAACTCGAATCTGGTTGCACTGTACTGGGCAGACGCCAGCCGGTAACACCATTGACGTTCAAACTTGCCGCCCATGCATTGGCATCTGCCCAAATCATCTTCCCAGACCCGGGATCGTAAGTATCGTATACAGAACCCGCTGCAGCATTGGCATCCGCCAACCAAGTCAGGTCAGCCTCCGTATCGTAATAGGCCAGCCCACCCAAACGCGATACCAAAGCAGCATCGGCCAAGGATGAAAAACCCACTAAAGAGAATAATAGGGTGTTTAGCCCCCAACGGTTGTGTGATTTCATTTTAATTTTCCTCCTGTAGTATCGTTATTCACTATCAATTAATTTTTTTCATTCATTTTCATCAGGTGCTTTATTAAAAAAATTTTTACCGATAATTATGCGCCACAACTCATCCTTGTTATGAAAAGGCCTCCACAACTTATCCTTAACATTCTGGATCGATCCTGTGATTTCATCTGCGCTTTGACTCACGTCTGTTAGATCATTATTTTCTCCTGCACGGCGATAGATCCGCACTATGTAACTGTCACTAGACACAAAAATATCTCAAATTAGCAACTAAATTATTTAAATTTCCGGTTTTTCTAGCCTTGAAAAAATCAGGATCGAGAATAATTATATTCCCCACCCTTACTGTTAATGCGCCGACCTAACAAAATTCTTTTTATCAAGTTCTGCTGCATGCCAATGCTGTTTCCCTTCTTGCAATAGTGAAACCTGCTTCATTACACCAGCGATTTCAGTGCGTAAAAGTGCCAACTCTTCTTCCTGTTCGCGGTTTTTCTGTGCTAATTCATCTAAACGGGAATCTGATTTAAGTTTCGCAATTTCTTCTGCTTGTACCCGGTTCTCAGCAACCAGTTTTGTAATTACCGGGTTGGCATGTTGCAGGCCAACTAATGCGCGAATATTTTTCACCTCGGTATTATCGGAACTTTCCCAGGCCTGACCCACAACCAGTGCAAACTGTTCAGCAGTAATATTTTCAGGAGAGATGGCAATGCCAATTCCTGTTTGCTTACCATCAGGAATCAGATAATCACCTGCGTTGACGCTGCCCTGTACTTTCACTTCAGCCTGACCAACAAAAGCAACCAGACTGTATTCAGCGCGCTTGCCTTTTCCAGGATCATTACCAGAAACAATTGGGCTACTACTAACTACCATTGCACGACTGGCACCTTGGGTGTTTTTACTCACTTTGCCATCAAACACACCGACGATATCACCCTGGGCAATCACTTCTTCACTATCCACGCGAGGCAGGTATTCGGCATAGTCATTACCCGCACCGGCCAGAACCACACTACCAGAACCATTACCCTGAATAGCACCCAAGCTGGCATCATTACCATCCTTGAATGAAATGAAGTTAATGCCACTACCAATTGCCGTCGTAACTCCAACTTTCAGCGCCAGAACATCCGGATCATTTGTAGTATTAGTATTTTCCAGAATCGCAACGTGATTGGTGGTTGAAGCAACACCTGTAACCGAGCGCTTCACGTGCAGTCGGCCATTGACATCCATGTAATCGGATGCAAAGTCGCCCCAAATTAGTGGAGTGCTGGTATCCGAGTTATCAATGTAGAGTTTGTTTGAACCGGTTTCATTGTAACCCGCACGCCACCCCAGGAAGATATTGCCACTTCCGGCGCTATTCATAGCGCCTGCCCCGCGGCCAATGAAAGTATTGTAGTATCCGGTGGTGTTGGACAAGCCAGCCTGATAACCCATATAGGTATTGGAGAATCCTGCCGTATTGGCAGTACCCGCCTCATACCCTGAAAAAGTGTTGTAATGACCCGTCGTATTGGATCTGCCCGCCTTATAACCCGAAAATGTGTTGTTGTAACCAGTTGTGTTTTGAAAACCAGCAAAGGTACCAGTAAAAGTATTGCTGGAACCACTTGTGTTCTTATTACCTGCTTGATAACCCGAAAAAGTATTTGAGTCACCGACATTACTATTTCCCGCCTCAAATCCTGAAAAGGTATTAGCATTACCAGATACATTAGAATATCCCGCTCCTTTACCTACAAAAGTGTTCCCTCTACCTGTTTTGTTGCCAGAACCAGCCACACTACCTATGAAGATATTGCTATCTCCTGTGGTGTTGGCGTCGCCCGCCAAAGAACCTATAAATGTATTGCTATAGCCCGTTGTATTGACTTGACCAGTAAAAGACCCAAAAAAGGTATTGTTGCCAGCTGTGGTATTGCTTTGACCCGCCTTATAACCCGAAAATGTGTTGTAATTACCCAAGGTGTTGTTGGAACCTGCTTGAGATCCTAGAAAGGTATTGCCAATACCCGTTGTGTTGTTAAAGCCTGCTGAAAAACCTGAGAAAGTGTTGTTGTAACCAGTTGAATTATTATAGCCCGCCCGAAAACCTGAAAAATTGTTATTGAAGCCAGTTGTGTTGGCGGCACCCGCCTGATAACCAGAAAAACTATTATAGTTACCTGTCGTGTTAATACCTGAATCAGTTCCCAAAAATACGTTAGCCAATGAGGTCTGTAATACTGTTGAACCACCAATCTGATAACCAGACGTCGTATTAATATCAGCATTAACATTCAGCGCACCAGTCATCGTATCACCCGCTTTACTCACCCAGTCTCCTGATGCCTGCACAGCTGAAACGGCTTCTGCATCCGAATAACGACTATGGTGTGCACCGGCATTTGCCGCATGACCAACTAACTCCGTATCCCGTGTTACATCAGCTGGAATCTGGCTATCGGCAATCTGATCTGCCAGTTCTGTAAAACTTGCAGTCTTTGCATGATGGGCTGAAGTATTACCCGCATGTGTAGTTAAATCACTTGCCGAGATCGCGCCCACCTGGGCTGCTGTCACACCATGAGGATTGGCAGTGTCTGCAACATGGCCTGATTGATCAAGGTTGCTGGCACTCATACCTTCCAGCGTATAGGCGTCATCTGCCTTGAATGCAAAGGCAGCACTGCTAAAGGATGTACGAGGACTCATTTCACCATCTGTCTCAACCGTAATACCCAACCATAACGGGTTGTCAAACAAGCCTAACGGGAAAGGATTACTCAGGCCACCAAGCTGTACTTCAAACAGGCCATTACTCACTGTTACCGCCTGGGTATTGGACCACAGAGCGATGCCGCCAGTGTCGACGTTATACAGGGAAAAGGTAACGTTAACGCTACCATTAAGCGGGCTGCCGCCACTATCCGTCAGGTAACCCTGGTAATCAATGTTATCAGGAATCGCTGATTTCACAGGTAATGCAAAGACACTGAACATCATTACAATACAAAACCATTGCCACAGTTTATTATTTACCTTGTGTTTAGACATTTTTAATCTCCCCTGTTTTATTTCACCCGGTAATCACCGGGACTCGTGTTCAAATTTCATTTTGACAGCCTGTAGATAGCAACTGCTATTTCCAAAAACACTTTTATTTGTGAATTACCCTACGGTGCTATCCCGCTTGGGCCTGGTGGTTTGAAAAACATGGATTTCAATAAACCCAGATCTAAAAAATTTACCGCCCCGTCCCCGTTCAAATCCGCATTCTCGTTGCTTGTAAAAAACACCGCCTTGAGGAGACCCAGATCTACAAAATTGACTGCACCATCCTGATTAAGATCCGGATCACATGCATTGCCGTAACCATCCGAATCAGTGTCACGCTGGTCGGTATTGCTAACCACAATACAGTTGTCCATGAAGTCCTTCACAGCATCCATGTCTGTGTCAGGAGGCGATGTAAAACCTGCTATTAATTGATAACTGGTGCTGACCATTTCACCTGAAGATGCATTGGATACCATCTCTCCTGCCAGGTGATAGTTAGACGATTGGGTCACCCCACCACCTGACAAACTTTCCCATTTCACTTTATAATTTAAACTGCTCGATTCAGCTGATACATTCGCCGTGGTAAAGGACAAAACCATCACCAGGGCTGAACAGATAAATACACTTTTTGAATAAAAGATCGTCATCACCACACTCCCTTTACTCGGTTTCCAAAGTTATGGATGGATGTTATAGACATCGGTTAGCTAGCCGTTGCGGCGTCTCATTATTCCTGCTAATCCAATCAGTCCTGAACCAAATAACCAGATAGCAGCTGGTACTGGCACGGCACTTACAGAAATATCCGAACTTCCAAATGTTATCGTCTGTACTCCATAGGTCATTGCAGAAACAAAATCACCTCCCTTGAGAGGATCATCCGTTACCGCCATGCTCATGATGAAATCACCTGCACCTATGGCTTCAAAAGTCAGGCTACCTATTTTTGCAATACCTGAAAGGCCGCCAAAGTTTCCAAAGGCAAAGCCTTCAAGTTCGCCTGCCAACTCATCAGGGTTTCGGCTGAAAGCAGGATCAAGGAAAAACCCACTGCCAGAAGTATCCCAGGACAGAAAATCCAGCACCGTGTCATCATAGAAAATATCCAGACCACCACCCAATGTAGGCTCATCCGAGAAATCTCCCCACAACTCCATAGTGACAGTATCTCCGACGGACGCGCCAATTGAGGTAGAATCAAAATACACACTTGCGGCTGTGGCTGACCCTGCCAATAAACATAAACCACACCCAAAACCTACTAATATGCTCTTTATATATGCTGGTATCATTGTTTGACACTCCTCCACTAAATCAAATAACACACTGATTTTTTTATAAATTCATTTCTACTCAGCACCTGGGCTAACTAGCTGTTCAGATATTTTTTTAATACATCTATTTGGACAGGACTCATGCCTAGTCACACACAGGCACATTCCTGACTGGGGCCATATTAAGAACGCAAGGGTTACAATTTGGGTACAAAAACAGAAATTAGAGAAAATTCCTGAAATCACGGGGGTGTTATTAAAGGTTCTGGAGTCGATCTAAAATGAATTGGGTCTTAAGAAACGGTGTTGCCGTCTCTTTTTGGAAAAACCTTGCTAGCTACCATTCTCCAGAGACTGGCGCAAATTTTCTGTTTCTTTTGATGGTGAAACATTTAAAACACTACTCAATCTTTCTCTGCATTGATGATACGCAGCCAATCCTTCGGCCTGGTTACCGAGATATAGATGACAATGCATCAGGCCGCGATATGCATTTTCTGACAACTCATCCACTTCAATTCCTTTCTGGTAACAGTATATTGCATGTTTATAGTCTTTTATCCTGCAAAGTTTTTCGCCCAGCTTGTTGAGAGTCCTGAGTATTTTGTTGCTTAGTTGTTCACGTGTGGAAATCATCCAGTATTCACTTTCATCATGCCCAAGAAAAGGCCCCTGGTACTGATGAATAATACGTTCAGCAAGATCAATGAGTCTTTCATCACAATCTATGATGTCATCAATTTGGCTCATGCTGCGTTGGAGTGCCCAGAAGTCTGTCCAACAATAGTGAGAATCAAGGCTGACCTGGTTCTGGCGCAACTGTATTAAATCATTACCAATCAGCTTGCGTACCCGGTGCAATGTGGTTGCAAAGGCCTGATGAGCTGCGTCACCCTCTGCATCGGGCCACAAGGCACTGGAAATCGTTTCCTCGTTAACATTACGCCCACCGAAGGCAATCAGTGCTTTAAGGAATTTTTGTACCTTATCACTAACACGCAAGGGTTCTCCGTCCTTGATAATACCAAAACGGTTCAAAGTATAGATTTTTATTTTCCATGGCCAATTATCGAGATAGACAGGGACAACATCAGGCATCAGGTTATGTCGCTGTATCATGCTCTGCACATATTCAACTTCTATATTTTGCTCCAGAGCTTTTACACACAATTTAGTAATTACTTCTCGACGCCAGAAATGGTAATTGACATAGCCCTTCTCTCTTCCTATTTTCAGTGCTTGCCTGAGCAGTTCTGCACATTCTTTTTCATCACCTTCAAGACAGGCTATCCATGCGGCAGTAATCAGCGAGGAAAATTCAAAGTAATCACTTTTATAAATCCTGAAATAATTTAGCGCCTTATTAACTTGTTTTTTTGCCCCACTATATTGACCAAGATCCGCCATGATTTGTGCTAAAGCATTGCGATTTACCTCGGCTGACCCCCCAGCAAAAACCTGTTCCGCCTGCTGCTGGTTCTGCTGGAAAAACTCATGTGCCAACTGGATATTCCCTCTTTGTGCTGCCAACCATGCCGAGTAAAAATTGTAATAGCCCCGGTCTATACGACGCTGCTGGCAGAGAATTTTTTGTTCGAATTGTGCGAGTAGAGCATCTGCTTTTTGCGAATCGCATTTTAATAGTGAAGCAATAAGTCCCACGAAATATAAATACCCATCCAATAGCGGCACACCACTTTGTTGTGCAAATCCCAAACCTTCGTCCACAATCTCAAGTGCTTGATCCTGATCGCCTGTAATCCAAAGATATTGCGCATGAGATTGATAAATAAAAAGTCTGCTTAGCGGTTGCAATGTTGTTGACTCAGCAAGTCGTAGCAAAGTATCGATAAGTGCAGTGTATTTGGGCAGACTTCCTCTAATTACATAGGACATGCATAGGTGGCCGCCCAACATTGCCGTATAATCAGGATCGGGGCTAACAAGAACCAGCTGCTCAGCGCGCTCAATCCATGATGCATCTTCTTCGTAACTTGATCCTGTATAGACACCTTTGACAGCAAGCACTGAATACACCACGCGTGCCTCGATCATAGGATCAGGATAGGCCGGATAACGCTCATGAAGGGCATCAAATTTTTTCAGCCACTCAATCAGGCTATTGAAATCATCCATGTAAAAAAGACATGATTCAATAATCCCGCACCAGCTCAGATAGAGGCCAGCAACATCTTTGCTGGTAAGAAAAAACTCATAGGCACGAGTGAAGTCTTGTCGTGCTGACAAGGGCTCAACAGGCAACTTCGCATTGCCACGCCAAAACAATAACCAAGGTTGTTGATTTATTTGATTATCAGAAAACCCTTTTAGTAATTTATTAAGGGTAAGATAGCGACCATCTTTTATTAATTTTTGTGCATTTCCAAGAATAAGCCCAGCCAGTTGTTCCTGGTTACCTGATGCCATTAACAGCTTTCCGGCTTCTTCAATACTTCCATCCGCCACTAATAAATTAGCTGCCTGATGATGCAATTTACGCCACTCTTCTTCATCATATACTTCCTTACCCCGGGATAGCAGAAACTCTTTGAATAATGAATGGTATTCATAATGAATTTCAGCACTACGATGTGCATATGTGAAAAAGTGTTCATGCACCAGTCTTTTCAGCAATTGGGCTGTATCGAGGTAATTCGTCAGGCTTGTTGCCATAGACACTGTCATGCGAGGCAACAAGGTCGTTTTTAAAAGAAAATGCTGTTCTTCATGCGTCATTTGCCCCAGCACCTCACTGGCAAAATAATCAAACATCTCAGGGTATTGGCCAGTCTGCTTTAATTTAAATACCTGTTGTTCAACATTAGCCTGATTAAGCATTAAGACAAGAGCTGCTATCCATCCTTCCGTCTTTTCATGCAAGGTATCAAGAACTGATACCCCAAGGTCTTTACGTCCCTGCAGTTTGGCTATTTCATCCGTTTCTTCCCTTGTGAGTCGCATATATTCCCAACCCAGTAAGGCAATTTCACCATGTACACGTAAACGCGCAAGTTGTGGTGGCGGTTCTTTACGGCTTACAACAATCACACTGATATCTTGAGGACATTCCTGAAGGACAAATGGAAGAAGATCATGTAACTGGCTTTCCACTGGCAAATCCTGGTAATTATCCAGTACAAGCACACCTGGCGCCTTAATTTGGTCAAACAATTCACGAAAGAAGTTACGTGCAAAAACTGGTAATCCAGCCATGTACTCCGGTGTCAGCAAAGGCAGATCTTTGCGTCGACGCGGTGCAGCATTTTTTCCTGCCATACCCATATAATAAAAAAATGAAGCGATGTCACCATCACCTTCATCTACTGTATACCAGATACAGGGTAATTTATTTCTCTTGATATAGCTTGTTAAAAGAACTGTTTTACCTGAACCGCCAGGAGAACTGACCCATATAACCCTGGATTTACGAGCTTCATCCAGCTTTGCAAACAACCTTTCCCGTAACAACCATTTTTCTTTACGCGGGATCGTGATTTTTGCCAGAGCGTTTTTTCTGGCCTCATGAGCTGAATTAATTTTGATTATATTAGTCATTACTTTAGTCTGAAAACATGTTTTACATCCTGTAGCCAACTCTTAATCCAAATGTTCGTGGTGCACCCCAAAAATATTGCGTTCCGGCCAATGGATCCTGTCGTATAATATTTTCTGCATAGAGTTTGTCTGTTAGGTTTTTTCCATAAAACTCGGCATACCAGCGTCCCTTTCGGCTTTCATATATCAGACCTACATCAATCAATCCATATCCACCTTGTCTAACTGCCGGATCGGAAAATGCATTAAAATAAACAGATGATTGATAACGATAATTACCAATAAAATTCAAGGTTCCAGCTTCCAGAAAATATTGATAGTTTATACCCAAGTTAAGTGACAGCTTTGGTGCCTGTGGTAAAGGGTCACCAGCACGATCCGGATCATCAGTTTTGTTATTTGGATCGACAGAAATAAAACTATCAAATTGTGCATCCAGCATGGTCATGGCTAATGACAAATCAAGGCGTTCTGTGATACCTACCTGTATTTCCAGATCCAGACCCTGAACAGTCGCTTTAGCGGCATTTGCCACTGTAGGATAGGCAGTGGCAGGCGCACCTTGCGGCAGGGTTAATAACTGCATGTCCTTATAGTCATATAAAAACAAGGCCCCATTAATACGAACTGCATGCGCCGGAAATGTACTCTTCATGCCACCTTCAAAAGCCCAGAGATATTCCGGAGAAAACGATGATTGTGCCGCAGAAGTGTTAAAACCGCCGGATTTGAAGCCACGTGATATATTTGCATACAGGACCTTGTTCTTGTCCACCGAATATTCAATGCCAAACTCAGGTGTAACAGCATCCCAGTTTTTGGCATCTGCTTGTGTAACAACTGTGGTTCCTGCCGGCCCGAGAACACCAAGCGGATCCTCAAGTGTCTGATCAAAATCCAGACTGCGTTTATCGTAACTATAACGTATCCCTGCTGTTGCTTTCCATGCAGGATTAATCTCGTAAGAAAGCTGTCCAAACGCTGCATAGGAATCTGTCATCACATCACCACCTGGACGATTACGAACATTGACTAAAGGCAAACGGGTATCAAGCCTTTGCTTGGCTTCTTCATGCAAATAATACAAGCCTGCTACCCATCCTAAAGACCTGTTATTTCTTGAAGCCCACCTGAATTCCTGTGTAATGAATTCAGAACTTTCCCATGGTGAATTGGAAGAATAATTGATTTCCGTGCCATCCAAATCGATAGTCATGACAACCCTGCTTTTTTGATAAGCAGTTAAAGAAATAAAATCCATACCATCTAATGCCCAATCTACTTTTGCACTTAAACGGTCAGACTGCATAAATACACTGTCATCCGTATTATGTGTAACCTGTCTCGGGTCCGCAGGCACAGTTCCACCTGCCAAAATACCTCCATTAACACCGATACCAGGATCAGGCTGATTACCAAATGAACGGGTACTATCCTCTCTTGTTCGCTCTGCACCAAATAAAATGCTTATTTCACTTGATGGTGAATACAAAAGCTTTCCTCTGAAAGAATAAATATCCTCGTTATCCAGTTCACGACCACTAAATATATTCTTTGTATAACCATCGCGCTGACTTACCAGTCCGGCAAAACGAATGCTTGTATGATAATCATCTATCGGTATATTCACCATACCTCGGAACTGTTGTTTATCAAAACTACCCAGTTCCATATCTGCATATGCCTCATGATAAAACTTAGGCTCTGTATTGATAATGCTTACTGCGCCACCAATAACATTCCTGCCAAGATGAACTGACTGAGGCCCTTTGAGAACCTCTACGCGTTCAATATCATAGAAATGATGTATTGAATCTGCTGAACGCGCCTGGTATACACCATCCACAAAAGTTGACACGCTGGCATCACTGCCAGCAGATATCAGATCACTGCCAACACCACGCAAGAAAGGTTGCCCCAGTACCGAGTTAGACTTAAAGACAAAACCCGGAACACGGTATTGCAGATCCATACTGTCCTCAATACCTGACGAATCGAGAACATCGCCAGATAAAACATTAACTGTCATCGGCATTTTCTGAATGTCAATTTCACGCCATTCCGGCGTAATAATTATCATGGGAATTTTATGTGGATAAGGAGGGGAATAAGAATTGGCATTTACAGGTAAACTTATTGTTACCAGTAAAACATTAAACCACACAATAGAATAATAGAAAAAATATTTCGGGTAACTCATAAAGCAAATTCTTCCGACTTTATGAAGAAAAAAACCAGTATCTATTTTCAGTAATTTGTAAAACTGACACCCACAGCCTGAAAAAACAGAAATACAGGCTTCTTCCTCAAAGGTTTTTCTTCTTGTTTATTTCTGGCACTCATATTTAAATGCCTATTTAGTATCAATAGGCATGCAAGAATTATTCCATACAATATTGGATATAAATAATTCTCTACAAAACAAGCAATTAATAAAATCTTTAGAATAGTTATAGATTAAAAGGAAAGTAATAATGTAATGCCAGCTTTACAGTTAAAAGGTCGGAATTCTGCTTTTTTTACACGTTTACTACATAGTGATTGAAGTCACAGTCGGAAATAAACTGTTTCTACCTCATTTTCCCCGAAAATTGTGCCTTACCCCTTGCCCACCCACAACACTCCTAATGTAGTGGCGTGCAAAATATTATTTTTATTTATTCGAACTAAAACAAGAAGGTATATAGGAATAGTATACTTAATTCGTCAGCATGGGCTTGTCTAATCTAAGAGACAAAGTCGGCACAATATTGTTAAAAATACTTGTTATTTTTTCTTTCAATAATGAATCTAGACTGATTTCAAGTTTCGGATAATGCCTGAGAAAATCTATTTTTGTCGCTTGCGCGCGGCAATACGCATTCTTAATGCATTGAGCTTGATAAAACCTTCGGCATCCTGCTGGTTATAGGCACCGGCATCATCCTCAAATGTGGCGATACTGGAATCAAACAGACTATGGGTTTTGGAATCACGGCCAACTACAATCACATTGCCTTTATACAGCTTCAGTTTCACCACACCGTTCACGTTCTTTTGTGATGCATCGATCATTTCCTGCAGCATCTCACGTTCCGGACTCCACCAGTAACCGTTGTAGATTAGTGATGCATAACGCGGCATAAGTTCATCTTTCAAATGGGCTACTTCACGATCCAGTGTCACAGACTCAATAGCACGGTGAGCCTTAAGCATAATGGTGCCACCCGGTGTTTCATAACAGCCACGTGACTTCATACCAACATAACGGTTTTCAACGATGTCATCACGACCAATACCATTTTCACCACCCAGACGATTCAGGGTTTCAACCACACTGGCTGGACTCAGTTCTTCACCGTTAACAGCAACAATATCACCACTACGGTATTCAAGTTCGATATAGGTCGCCTTGTCGGGTGCCTTTTCAGGCGATTTGGTCCAACGCCACATGTCTTCTTCCGGCTCAGCCCACGGATCTTCCAGAATGTCACCTTCATAGGAAATATGTAGCAGGTTGGCATCCATCGAGTAAGGTGACTTGGTACCACGCTTCATTTCAACCGGGATTGCATGCTTCTCGGCATAGGCCAACAGCTTTTCACGTGAATTCAAATCCCATTGACGCCATGG
>Ga0224511_10002189_pt1 | contig 12883 bp, 3 predicted proteins | sample SF_May12_sed_USG_2_FD_169988 | JGI IMG/M metagenome (GOLD analysis project Ga0224511, IMG submission 169988) | Sediment microbial communities from San Francisco Bay, California, United States - SF_May12_sed_USGS_8_1 | ecosystem: Environmental > Aquatic > Marine > Sediment | place: USA...
TTTGAAATGACTTGACACAAATGGTAAAGTACTATGAGACGACGGCAGAGCGTATGTTTGAACAAGGTCACTCTTAGGCCAATGTGATATTTAAAGGTCAAACACAATGTCATGTCCGCTCTGTATCGTTTGAACTCCTCGTAGGATTTACACATAACTCGGCGCAAATGTCAAGTATGATCAGTCGATGTGCGGTGTGTATGTTTGACCACGGTTGGTTCAATGTCAATGTCATATTTCAAGGTTAAACATTGTATGATTGTATTTAGTGTACGCTCTATAACTCTTAAAGGGTTTGTGATATTTTCAAATAACTTTGCACAAAGATAAAGCACCATGAAACGATGTGCAAAGCGCATATTTGATCAAAGTCACTCTAAGGTCAATGTGATATTGTATGGTCAAACATGCTGTTGTGTCCCTCCCTTTTTTCGAACCTCAGGTGGGATTTACAAATAACTCTTTGCAAATGTCAAGAATGATGAATCGATGTGCAGTGCGTATGTTTGACCAGGGTCGGTTCAAGGTCAAGGTCATATTTGGAGGTTAAACATTGTATGACTTATTACGTGTCCACTCTATAACAATAGAAGGGTTGGTGACATTTTAAAAATAAGTTGTGGCAAATGTAAAGTACCAGGTGACGATATGCAGAGCGCATGTTTAACCAAGGTCACTTCAAATGTAATATTTCAAGGTCAAACTTATTGTGACTAAATTTCTAGGCCAATGTATATCTCTCGTCTTCCTGTAAAAAACAATTGTTTCCATTCTGTGACATATTAATTGGTTTTGTTTCTGAAAGCACCCGTTTAGTTGGAATATATTAAACATGTCTGTGTTCGAAAGGCAATCGTAATGCTAAAATGATTAAAAATGCTTCCAAATGGTTTGTGCTAGGTTCAATATATTTTATATGAAATATATCGTTTAATAATCATATCGTCAGAAGTACACAGAGCCCGTTGGAAATTTGGGTCAGTGTTCTAGCAAACTATTTTTGACCGAAATCGATGTCATTATTTGATATAAATAACTTGATCAATAACGAGCGTTTATTTATTCAATTCTATAATAACGGGAACTGTTTGGACATGGAATTGAGCTATCTCAACGCGAAACTGAATGTCAACATAAACCATATGTAATTAGGGAGCGGACCGAAGACAAGGAGTCACATTAATTGTTGTGATAACGTCTGTTCATGGCATACGCAAACAAGACCTAGTGGATTATAGTTGAGTTGGATTATTTTCAATACTGTGAATGCTGTTCAAAATAATATTTTTGAAGTATTGTTTATGTTTTGAAAACATTAATATGTCACGAAAGGGAAATATAAAGGTAGCGTGCAGTAATCGTACATATATTCTATCACATCCAACAATAACTGCCATTTCCTTTGCCAGTTTAAGTCATGTGCACAATGAGGATTTTATCTTTTAGAAGAAAGCTTCAAAATCTTCAATAATTTACGGTTGGTTTTGTATTTAATTCTATGTGCATATACGTATGGTAAAATTGCTTGACAACATTATTTTATTTCATTAATTTGCTTTACAATGGCATGAGGGTGATTGTACTGATACATTTTCACTTAAGTTTTAACTGTAGGCTACCTTTAATTAATAGAAATTGAACTTTAAATTCGTAAACAGTCACTTCGTACCACATATGAATAAAAAGAAAAAAGGCAGTTTTATACCTTAGACGTCGCGCCCGGTAATGCTATACGTCAAAACAACGCTGATTGATCGTCTTAATTCCATTTCACTAGCGTTTTTAACATCTACATGCAACTGTTTTACTAGTTTCTTCCTTTTTTACAGTAAATCAATACAACTATCATTCTAAGTTAACATGCCAAAAAGTTACTAGAAAAAATAATGAAGATTGTATGTTGAATAAAATAATATAATATATAATTAAAAATTGATAAAACGATAAAATCCTAGTAGAACATAAAGTCGCATTGTTTACAACCAATACATGTTCGCTTTCCTTTAATATATGAAATGAATAGAACATATTTTGATCAACAGTCTCGTTAAAATGATTCATATATAAACGCGTGTGACATATATAAATGCAATTGTTGTGTGAAATAGTCTCTTCTAAAGTTTAAAAAACCGCCTGTTAAAATGTCTCTCATTTTGAAACAAAATGTAGGACCACGTGCCTCAACTTAAACCGTATTATATACATGTACATACATGTACTAGATCTTTCTCATTGTTTTATATGTCATAAAATAATGACACTCAAACACATCCTGAAAGGATATAGTTAGATTTTTTTAATGTTTACAGTTTTTTAACATGTCTAAAAATATTACGAGCACATTCTTATTTTCTATTGACTAATACTAGTATTTCGTATAATTAATATTTGTTGTTGTTTTCAGGTTTTAGTTTGGGTAACACCTGCAATGCGACAAAAACAGTGTGTCGTCACTGTTTGTTGGTTTATGCACCTGCATGTGGATATACATCTCTTCCTAGCCCTACCCGGGAAGACTGTTACAATATCGTTGATGGTGTCAACAATTCAATGTCGATGTTTTATTCCTCATCCTCTTGTATCTATATATTCTGCTTATACGACTCTATTGCGTATACCAGCAGTGATTATGAGGTGACTCTGATGACATGCGCTTCAGGTACTAACCAATATGTCAAAATACAGTTGATGTCTTTTAAATTTGTCGTTTAAATATTATTTGTATTCAGTCACATTTTTATAATGAAAATGAATATCGCTCTACTTAATATTATCGAATTAAAGTCATTAATTTCAAATTCAGAAATAGCAATGGTGAAACTAATCAATGTTATTGTTGTTTCATTCTAAAATGATTTCAGATTGCCCGGAATTCACTCTTATTCAACACGTTGGTCAAAAGGTAAACGGAACCCCATCGTCAAATGAGATACACAATGTAACCTCTGGGGACTGCTACCTAACGTGCTTCAACATGACTGGATGCTACACGTTTTCTTATGATGCTAGTAAACAACTTTGTCAGCTGTACACTGGTTGTGGGACTTCCTGTGCCTTGATGAACGATTCTGCTGTGACAACGTACGTCCGGAACTGCACAGGTAAAATTCCAAAACCGATTGCAAATGCCTTGTTGAAACGGCGATAACTGACATTTCGCCGGACCACCGAATTCTAAATTTTCACAATGCATTCACCAATAAAAGGATAAGCGTATGTATGGACAAGCATAACTGCACGTCTTTAAACACAAAGAATTACTTTGTTAAACAAATTAGTCACTTGTCCAGGGGCGTGGTTATAATAGCATCAGCCTAATGTCCATTTATCCACCGATAGTTTCATTGTTTGTACCAACACACATTGTTCAGTCGTTTCAGTGACCAGATAGATACATATATTAAACTAATGAAAAGGAAAGCCATCATGAAGCATAGCCTGGAAAAATAGCAGCCTCGGTTTATTAAAGCTGTTCATCAGTGGTAATGAAATATGCCAAACCACCGATTTGTGATAAATTAGGAGCAATAACTCGGTAAACCAATATTGAATGTGCATACAAATACCCTGATGCACAAGTTTAAATGCCACAAAAATGATCACAGATAGTTGTACAGCTCAAGCAGTCATTGTTTTGGCGAATGACGCGACACAAGTCCAAAAAGGTTATTATTTCACTTAACAAATAACTATGTAAATCATTTTCAAGTATGCATTAAAACATCCAGGTGGAAATATTACTTGCCTTCAATTTTTCATAGAAAGTTTCAGAGCTCTAGCAGTCATAGATTTGGAGACAGGCACGAGTCCAAAAAAGCTATTTTTCGGCAAATCAGAGCCAATTTCTCTGTAGTTAGTGCATCGATACTTTTCAAAGTCTATATTTAAAACAATAATTGGTATATACATATTATAAGTATGTGAAGTTTTATAAAATCATTCTTAAGAATGAAAGAGTGGTCATATATCCTGCAAATTAGATTCCATTTTCCCTCGACTTTTGGTGAGCATTTGATTCTAAAAATATCTCGACAATCAAGTATCATAGCTATTGATTATTATTGTAAAATGCATCCTTTATGTTTGTTGTTGTATGGTACATCAGTATCTATATCAATTTGTTGACCACATACAAAAGTTGTAAGGAATTGAAGTTGGGGTGAATTAACCCCACCCACTCTCAACATTAATAAAGAAAACTGAAAATTTGTTTCCAAGCACATTTTTTAGCATTTTTTTACTTTGAATTCCAGAGATGAATTTAGAGGTGTGGAAAATATAAAGAAAACAAAGAATGAATGCCTACCCAAAAATTGGGACCCGTCATTTGGGTAAAGATGCAAGGTCCTTATAAGTCGGTTTAAATGCTCCTTAGAGCGTATACATGTTATATTGTTATGTGCCCCGACTATGTAAATAAAACTTACTTGACTTGACTAGACTTATAATCGCTCACTAATTTTTGAGAATATACGATATACTGAATGCATAAACATTACAAAAGGAATTGCAAAATATCATGACAAATGATGTGTTTTGGACGAAAAAGTAAAACACAGCAACAACAATAACAACAACAACAACAACAATAAGCAAACAAACACATCCTTGCTTGAGACGCGATCTGAACCCGGGACCTCTCGCACCCAAGTCGGATGCGTTACCTCTCGGCCACCGAGGCGAACGAATGTGTTGATTGAAGTCAAGCTATTACATTTTTTAACGTAATGTGTCGAAACAAAAATTAACAAAGCAAAAATTGCGGGGCACACATGTGCAATAAAGTCGTGTATCTGTTGTATTTTAATATGCATGGATTACTGTATTTGGCCAGTTCACATTTTTCGGGAGTATGATTTACTACCTAAGAATGACCAAAAAGTAATATGTAAACAATTGTGGTCAACAGATGATGTCATAGCATCTTTAAATACAAGTTATTAGCAGTCATTGACAGGTATAAGGCCATTGGTGAAAACTATAATGATAAACACACATTATCTGTTTTGACGGGTTCGATAATGTTGCCCTTACAGCAACATATTGCTACTATAACTATTGAGTAATACCAGACTCTTTCGAAATGTCGTAAAATTGCTACTACATTTACGTCTGTTGCGTGTTCGCAGATGTCACTTGTGTCCCGGATGAAGTGTCGAACTCGACCAAAACTCCAGACCAGACGACATACAAATACCTGACGAATGTGACGTACATATGCAATACAGGATATGAGCTCACTTCCGGTAACGCCACGCGCACATGTCAGGCAGATGCAACATGGTCGGATTCCCCGCCAGTATGCACAGGTATGTTTGTTAAATGTTATATTTTAAGAAGATAATTGTAATTGTTTCTAACAATAATAATATTATTTTTCTTAACCTCATCCACATACTTACATCTTAGCAACGATCTCCATTGTCTGTGCAACGCCATCATAATATAAAAAATAGGGAATCTCTAATGTTAGCATGATATAATGTTTAAATAAATACTTTACATGTAATTATGCGTGACTAATCCTGCCCATTTTAAGAGCACGTACGTTCAAGGCATCATACAACTTGCCTCTCGGGTGTATGCAATGATCTAGAGATGGACATATTTCCTATAATCTGATTATTTTAACAAAACATTACTGTTATAATTTCACCACAATGTAGTTGCTAACAACAGAACACATGGCAATGTGTGTGGTTAAATCTATTCATATTAAAAATAATGACCAGGTTAGGGATCTATCAATTGTACGATGAACAATTGTTAAGAAACTATATCAAATAAGGACCCATTCAATTTGGGGATTACAGATGGTTGTTAAAGCATCTAGATCATTATGTTAGGAGTAGACAGTCGTACAACCTAGTACCAACGCGTCAGCTTCCTCCTTGGTGGGCTGGCTACTGAATCTATGTCAAGAATAAAAAAAGACATTGTGGTTTAGTGGTTTAAGTGATTAGCTTTACCCCACAATATCCACCATGGACCAAACATGGGACATCCCATATATCCACTACAAAAGTAGCGATTTTAAAGAACCACTGTACTGCTTTTTTGAGTACAAAGGTGGTTTATGCGTTAAGACTCTTCGGACTCTTCTACGGGTAAAAGTAAACTGTGTTAAGCATGTAGTGTGATTACCGAAACGCAGTGTTACCGCCATACAGCAGGTTTTTGTTGCAAATCTTCAAAAGGTTTCAGTTATTTGTTTTACGTTGGGTTTAGCTTTCTAAGGTCAAGCATGTTACATACAATAATTGTTAAATATTGAGTTTACAAGAACAATGAACACTATATAGTAAATTAAAATAAGTGTTTATATGTAATTAAAACTTTTCAGAGATAGAAGGCGTCAACTTTGCAATCATCCTAGATCCTGGCTGCTTTGCCACAAACCATAACCAGAGCATTCTCCTTCAGGCGTACACAGGTGTGTTTTTATACTGATTGATGTGTGTTGGATTTCGAAACTAGAAATGAGGCCTTGTTTATAGTAAGAGCACTCCGATATACATGTACTCATTGCCGGATCAATCCATCTGATGTTGGGTAATTTCACTTAGTGCTCTATGAAATTATTATGACCAGAAAGACAGCCCCACCAATGCATTGGGAACGAGTCTTCTTTTACATTGGCGGAGGTGCTTGGATGGTCAAAACAATATTATAGCAGCCTAAGCGATATACTAGACCGAACACTGTTTCATTTCTGGAATGTAAGTTACATCTAGATTGTCATAACCAGACAACGTTTTGCTAATATAACTTGAAATAACCTAAAGCAATGTTCAAAGAAAAGTTGTTGCAAACAAAGCAAACAGGGCCATGGTCAAGGGCACCATGACAAAGTGGCCTGCACAAAACACAGATAGCACGATAATAAGCTCTGTAGAAAATAACAGAAAATAGCGGTATATCTCAATTACGCCTAAGATAAGCGATTACACATGGTGAAAGATACTCATAAATGATTTATTTTAATTAACATAATTACTTCAAGCAGGATCATAGAAGACCTCCGATGTGTATTTTAGGTGACCCTGCAAACATCAGCGTCGACTGGGGAGACAACGACACAACTTTAGTTTTCTCAACAACAAAGTTGATCAAGAACTATGCATTGGCTGGACCTTACAACGTCAGAATTAACATATCCAATCCTTTTAGCTGGCAAGCTAACATGACAACACTTTGTGTACAGGACTTGGTTTTCGACGTTGCTCTCAATGTCACGACAGGAGTGGAGGTTGGTGTCAGCAACGCCATACAGCTCTCCATGACTACTGGCAGTCATTATACGTGCGTAATTACAATCACCAACGAGGACAGCACATTTGCGATCGTCACACGTACACATCTCGATCCTGACGTATTCTTTTACACATTCAGTTTCTCGGGAACGATTCAGATCACAATGACCTGCTCTAACGACATCAGTACAGAAACCTGGACGAACACAGTGAACGCAACTGAGCGTATCTCGGGCGTTGCCCTTACGCCCCCAGGAGCCCAACAGAACAAGGAGTTCCAGATCGTTCTGACTTGGATCACGGGTTCGGATGTGGCGCTACAGCTGTGGTATGATGGCGTTGAACAGACAATGGAGATCGATGCAGCGACCAGGACGGCAAGATCTGGTTTTCGTATAGAGACCGCCATGGATACTCACAACATCACTTACTTTATCTCCAACACACTGGATCCGACCCCGCCCCTGGTGTCCGTACTGTTTGGTATCGTTGTGAAGATAACGAGTCCCAATATCATCTGTACCCTTGGAGGTTTCATCAAGAATGTTGTGTATCAAGGACAGCAGGTAGCAGTAGTTCCTTTGGGATCCGTTATTTCCTGTGATGTTACAATGACATATGGCACAGGAGTGACTCTCGAAATCGACTGGGGATATTTCGGAGCTTACGAGACTGCCAGCAATGACTTAACCGTGGCATGGGATGGAAGCCCCCTTCAGGCTACCTTCCCTAGGTCCCATGTGTTTTTACAGCAACAGTTCGGTATCGTCAAAGTCAAGGTATCCAATTCTTTCAACTCCTATAAAAAAGAATTCCCAGTATGGGTCATGGTACCGCCAACTGGAATCACACTCATGCCCAACCCGACAGATAACCCTAAGATATTTGCTCCCCCTGCCGATGTCTGGTTTAACTTCACTGTACCCACGCCGCTGCCTAACGAGATCACGTGCGTGATTGGATGGGGCGATGGTAACACGGACACAATATTTCCTTGTGACATTCAGTCCCCTATTCTTCACAAATATTATGATCGAGTTGGTGAGTCAGAATTGTTCTTCTTTTGTTAATTATTAATAATATAATTTCATCCAACAGAGTTTGTGAGGTTCTTTTGTAGTAACTTGACTTCATACTTCATACAAATTAAGGTTTCGAACTTTAAATCATATGTTTGCCTGTGTGGGCAATACAACATTACATATTACATGGTCAGCTGCTTTAGAATGTTTATTAAATGTAATCAATCTAAGAAATAGAAAAGTCTTTACGAAGAATAGCTTGCATGGGGAAAATAACAGTTCTATTTGCAAATGTAAACCAAACATGATCCCAAAGGACCAGAACAAAATGTTAATCTTGTTATAGGACATCGTCAATTTCTGTTACTTTTTTGTCTAAAAATGTATTGATATATCGCTATGCAAAATCCATTTTGCTGCGTTCTGACTAAACATCAGTACATTGCTCTTTTTTCAGTGTTGTATCATCATCTCGTCATTCTGCATGAAAACGTAATAATATAAGTTGTTGTTGTTTTTTTGGTGGGTGGGGTGGGGTGGGAGTGGGGGTGGGGATGTTTCTAAAGTGTTGTATAAGTCGCCTAGTTCATTGGCAGCGTTCTTCAAAAGCACTTAATACTACGCTCAGCATGCTATAAGCCCAGTATGCGTTGTCCCTTTTCAGGCGACCTGACGTTTTCGTACACCCTAAGCAACTACATGGGGGAAGAGAACGGAACGTTTCCAGTTTACATCGTCACCCCCATCATTGACCATCAGTGCTTTACAGACCTCCCTGCAGGAATTCCTAGTATGACATTGTGATTTTTATTGTTATTTTCAAAGCACACTTATTTTGGGCCTAAATAACCTAATTAAATTTTATCGTCAATAATATTTCAACTAGAAATCATATTAGTTATATTGGTAATTTATATTTTTTTTATTACAATGTTAGACCAGATTTAATGGTTTGGTCACATTTACACATTCAAAACGCTGTTTTAAACTTCAAATTCTAAATAATTAAAACGTTTAAATACCATAAAACAAGCATAAGTGCTAATTTGCGAAATGGTTTTGTTCAATGACATAAACCGACACAGATAATGTTTCGCTATATGAGGTCAGGGTCCCGGCTGTTAGCAGATGCAATTGTTGTTACGTTTTGCTAGAATACATATTACTACAAAACGTTTTATATCTACTTTTATAATTTAATTCCTCATTTATTAAATTGATTTCTTCAAACAATATTGAGTTACTGCCTTGGTTTGGTCAATAATTTCATCGGGGGTTTAAACTAGTTTTCCGCTATAACAAACCTCATCCTTACAAAACTCATTTGAACTTCATCATTTTAATCATTACAAGTTTGATTGTCGACCAATATCACAATTCGTGAAGTAAATTTAAACTCGTTTTTTGATTGAAAAGTCTTGAAAAGTACTCGCATCAACAAAACGATGCAGGATGGTAAGTTTTGATTTCGCGAAACAAATTAGACTATTTTTACTGGAAAAATTTAAACACAATGTACACTTTTCCAATCAATATTTTCAAATTGCAATATGGTTGAAAATGTCATAGACCGGCTTTTATTTTTATGGCAAATTCTTGACTCGGTGTCCTTAGGATTAAGGCTGAACAAAACTAGCTTGCGAGTCAATATATAGATTTTTAGAGTCCCTCAAACTTTCTTAATACAAAAAGTCCTATTAGTCCCATAAGCACATGTTTCAGTTCAGAATTGGATATGTTTCCAAAAAGATCAATGGAATCACTCACTTACAAATGCTAAAATAATCGCCACTTTCCCTTGCAGACTCAATTATTAGGCTGGGCTGGTCAGCCATGAGGGCTCCACCTAAAGGTGTCCTTGACCTGACCTTCGACTGCGGTAATGGTGTAGCCCCGGTGACCATCAAGAGAGTCAGTAAGTTGTAGATTGGATACAGAAAATTACAAGCAAGGAAGCATTCTTACCATCTAAGATAAATAGTGTTTGTATAACTGTTACAACATTTGTATGAACCCCACTCTTAAAAATTCAAATACATTACCTTTTTAATAATATAATTGAGTTATTTTTTTAAGTTTTTAAGAAATAATCTTTGATTCATCTTAGTTTTTAAATAAATGTCAGGAAGGTTTTGTTAAATTTTATTCGATTTCTTAGATATGGTTGTACAGGATGTTTTCTTAAATGTTCCTTTTTTATTTGTGTACATACTTGTGATTATGTTTAATCTATACCTGCATCTAATTTATGATATTGATATTGCCAACGTGGATGCGTTTATCCATTGCTCAGTTCATTGCAATTGACGATTTACCATATTATCTAAAAAATTAACAAAATCTATTTGATGTGCAGCTTGATAAATCTTTGCTTTTAACAAGCAGTATATTAAGGAAATTAGTACCAGTTAGCAATTTTAAAATCAATTAAATTGTTTTGGAGCTTAAATCCAAAAACAAAAAATAGTAAGGTTTATATAAACATGAACATTTTATGGAGTAAAAGTACAAGTATATTGTCGTGTTTTTTACAAGGGCATTACCAAATTGGTACATTCTCTATGTGTATATATTCTTATTAGTTTTTGGCAAATCGTGTCTGTATTTCGCAGCCAATAGCTGGCAAGGCATTGACTACTACAACTGTACATACGCGACCCGTGGGAATTACATCCAGACTGTGACCGCTGAAAGTCGACTTGAGACGAAACTATGCACCAACGAGGTGGAGATTCTGAACCCAGTCGAGGACAAGTTCACGGTTGATTCCGACGCACCCATCAACTACGAGACTGATAATACATGTAAGTTAAACATCTTTATGTCTTTATTGCTGCTTTGCTAATTTGTTGTTACTAAGTATCAATTTAAAATGCTAGTTTGTTGAAAAATGTGTACCTTGTAGTTATATTTACTTTTCAAACGGTAGCAAATTGTGCTTGGCAGATATTGAAATTGAATGTATTGAAATAATTTTCAAAGTCGATTTCTGTTGAAAACAAACAACAACAATTGTATTAACCTTTATTTTCCAGGCACTTTCAATGTTAACTTCGCCTATGACGTGGCTGCGACTCCCCCAGACAAGGCATGGATTGTGTTCAACTATGGTGACGGGTCTCCAGACACGGCCCCTGTCCCATGGGCCCTTACGTACACCAGTCCACCGTACTCATATGCAGCATCAGGGCACTACTACACAACGATCAGAGTCTACAATTTGGCATCAAGCGTAATCCGGAAACTCCTGGTTTGTAAAGAACGCCACACAAGTATAAAACAAACACTAACGTTAGTTCCAATGTGTCAGTCTGAAAACAAAGACACGAAAAGACTCGTTTTATACTAAATACTCTGACATTTTAAATATACACTAATAATTACTTGGGTGAAAATAAGGTCTCTGAAGGTGGTGCCCGAAAAGTGTCTGTTAACTAAGTGTTTGAAATAATCTGCGAAAAATAGAAAGTCCTTAGGAAACAAAGTAGTTTTGTTCTAAAAATACTGTTACAATTTAAGAACCATATTTTTGCTATCATCAAATATTTGTACCAGGTGGACGGACATGATTGAAACAACAAACACTAAATGAGTATTAGCTCCGTCATTCCATGTTGAGCAATTGAATGAGATTCGGCTGTCGACCAATGTCTACCAAGATATATACATGTAACATTATAACCTAATGTTTGTTAGCTTTAGGATCAACACATACTGTAATAAGATCTTTAAGATTATTTATTTAAGTTGTTATTTCTCACCTATATTCCACAGACTGGTTGCTATGCGAGGTTTCCAGACCTCTCCATCAACATCCTCCGAGAGCCTCTCTTACCAATCGGCGGCCCCGACCTGCCAGGATTCGGTGTCGGTAATAATGAGTTCAGTACGTACGAGAACCTCAAAATCTACCCAACCTTCTCGTCAGGTATGCAGGATTTCGTACACAGTATTAAACATAATAAAGCAATAAATAATTAAAAATAATAAAAAAATATATGTGTTTGTTTTTATTTAACATTTTGTTCAATATATGCGATGCGTACTGTGGAACTTTAAGCCCATTTCAAATTAGTCTGATTTCAGAGTATGTTACTTTTTTAATATAATATCACAAAGACAGCATTTTGTCTCCGTCCAATGCAGAATTTTACTTATTTCTCAGTACCTATCATATATTTCAGGTACGTTTGCTTGGTACGAGGTAACCTACTCTGGGCCCAACGTTCTAACTTGTAACCACACTAACCTTGATGTCATCACGACTGTTATTGACCAGGTAAAGTCATCGTTCCAGCAATTGTTTTAGGCTTCTGCATATTTTAGTTAGGTATACATTGTAAAACTGATATTTATTTAAATGTCAAAAACCTAACGTATTGACGTAATCATTACTATATCAATACGGGTTGTTTGATTGTGTTTAATAGCATTACGGTTCCTAATTTATTAGGCTGGATTGTACATTGTGGAAGTGACCGCCAGAAATCCGTTCCATAGCAGCCCTGTTGCCACCACGAACATTATTCTGACTGCTCCAATTATCAACATCACAGTCAACGACTACGGCATTATCACTCGTGCCTACGAGGACAAGACTTTCAATAT
>Ga0224511_10002190_pt1 | contig 12882 bp, 4 predicted proteins | sample SF_May12_sed_USG_2_FD_169988 | JGI IMG/M metagenome (GOLD analysis project Ga0224511, IMG submission 169988) | Sediment microbial communities from San Francisco Bay, California, United States - SF_May12_sed_USGS_8_1 | ecosystem: Environmental > Aquatic > Marine > Sediment | place: USA...
GACCTAAGAACGCTGGTCAGCCCCCAGTGTATTCGTACCTTGTGAACAGAGGCTACCAGCCAATGGATGGCAGACACTCGCCCTTGAGTTCCTCTACTGGGGCAAGCCATCATTCAGGTGACCGCAAAATTCAAAACGATGATTCAGACTACTCTGCTAACATTGGCAGTGGTGTAGAGTTGCTGAAACGAAAATGATTTATGTTCTTTCATATTTTCATAATTTTAGTGCATAAGTGAAGCTTTCTGTAGCCATACTTCTTCATTTTTGTCATGTAACCATTGTTATATGTACTGTGTGTGATATTAGTTTGGTTAGTGTTAGTGGATTATTTACATTATTGTTTTTATAAACACTTAAAATACATTCCTTGTACTTTTGTACATTGTTTTGATTATTATTTCCCTATTTTTAAGATTCTTTAAAGCGTTTAAATTGTTCTTCTTTCTTTAATGACAGCCAGCGTTTTATTTATTTGTTCTGCTGTATATAGTATGAGCATGCTTAAGCACTACGATATATGACATAATTCATCAAATGATGTAAAGTAACTGCTCTCCCTGAGTGTTTGTTAGTTGTTTCCTATTTGTTTTGAGTGCTATTAAAGAGGCTTTATTTATTGCCTGGCATTTTTATAACTCCACTGTGTATCTGTATTTACTGGCATGCCAGATATTGACGTTATATCAATAAATCTCTGATAAAACGCATATTTTATTAATACAAAGCTAAGTGTAACATTGAATAAAAACCTGCAAACATGTTGCATTAAATCACTTATAAATGTTATTTTGAAATAACGAATGTGCCATTATTTTGCAAGCCTGTTGCTGTAGATTTGTGTCTGTGATGTGTAGACTAGTAATTATGTATGTGAACATAATTATATATCTGTCTTTACCATTTCCTTTTGATTTTCATATTTCTTGAAACATAACAATAAATTTATGCGCACAATATTTGAAACACAGTTTGTATATTTGAAAGAACCACAAATAGGGTATGATATTAAATCTACATGATTTATATTGCATAATCTTCATCTAAAATGAAAGCTATGAAAGCTGAACTGTTCATGTAAACCAGTTGTTTTGATCAGATAAAATGCTCAAGGTGGTTGCTAGATTGTTACATCTCTTAGCATTTAAACAGTTACTCATAAATAAGGTTTTACACCTTAAAAGTTTACATAATTTGGGTACACTCAGCTGGTTTGAATTGGTTCAGTTTCAAACCAGTAATTATCTACAGCTAATTGTATGCCATTATATGGTTAAGTTGCTTCTGTAATTGTCTTCATTACATTGCTGTATCTTCAAGTTATTTGGTGAATGTTTTAAATTTTAAGTGTAATATTTGCTACAAAAGATATTTGGTCAGCTCACATCATGCAGATTTACAATGTTTTAAAATGGAATTGTTCTTTCATCTCATATGTGAATTATCACCTTATCACCTGTATATTTCATCTTTTTATATAACCAATACAAGTGTACAGACAAAGTTTATGTTTTTAAATAATGTACATCTGAGCATAAATTCTTTGTTTTTGCAATAAAAATACTTTTTATTTGTATTTGTAATAAAGATTAAAGTAGAACTTGTTTTACATGTTTTCTTGAAGTGCATGGATTGAGATGCAAAGAAGCTTTATGAAATTATACAAGATAAAGTCTTTAAACTTATCCACAACTTTTTATAAAACTTTAGATAACAGTACACTTAATTCACGGTCAGCATCATCTTAAAATTATTTTTCCTTATTGGGCACTAGCGGATCCAGGGGGGGGGCGCCCCCCTAACGGCCGCGGACCTATGATTTTTATGTCTAAAACGCTAGTTTTTCTCAATTTTCTCTTCGCTCGCGATTAGTTTTAGGCATAAATTTAATAGAAATACGACCAAAACACGCTTTAAAATTACTTTAACTTCAACCTTTAACACTTTCAATGATTTTTTACCCCCTTCCCCGTTGACAAAGTCCAAGCCCCCAAGGTCAAATCCTGGATCCGCCACTGTTGGGTTTAACTGAAAATCAGAACTCATAGAAATCCACTACCGGTACACATTATTTTAATGAATATGAAAAAGAATGGAAACCTCAATGCAACAAACCTTGGTCACCACATCCTAAATTAAAGTTCTATATAATTAATCGAACCTTGGGGCAACACAGACAATTATCATGTGGCTATACATAGTGTTTATGAGTGTGGAGGTTTTACTCAGTCTGCAAATAAGTCTATAAGCTTGAAGCTCGAGCCGACCATTCGACCGGACGGTGGATTAGAATTGTATATTTAAAAAGCCAGACGGGTCGGTTAAAAATTTGGGGTAAAATTCTGAACAAAGAAAAGAAATACATAAGCATCGCTTGTGGAGTTCTTTGTTAGTAAAATCACATCCAAAATGTGTATTGGTAGAATTGGTGCAAATAAACACATTTTTAATATGCATTGTTTGAATCTAATAATTTTTATGATGTCGGATGACTGTCATTGTTTCTTGAAAATTAAATAAAATACCAATTCAAATTTAATTCATTGCCGATGACACGTATTTCTAATTACTGCTAATCCTGTTGTGAGAAAAAAGTTGAATTAGTCTAGAAAATTGTAACAAAGAACGCTAATTCTCGTAAACTCGCGGTAACAATTGCGTTATTGCTCATGTTGATTAGTTAAATTAAGCATTTATTCAGAGACCTATAGGCAAAAATAGGTCTCTGATTTATTCTTTGATACAGTGAAATGTGTTTCATATTATTTACTTTTAAAAATACGGTTGCACGATTAAATGCGAGGTAAAATATGTGCAGAATAATGAATTTAATACATAAAATAATTATATTGATATTTTAGCTAGACTTACCAAAGGCTAGTTTGTGGTATTCCGCTCACTCTTTTTCGTCTTCAGCATAAAATTTAGCATTCGCTCCATGGTTAACATCTTTTGAAAATGTATTTAATGATACAGCTTAGATACAGCAAGTTTAATAACTCGATCTTACATGTATTTTGTCCAAGTTAAGCCCTTTGCTTAACCTGGGCATTCTTGGTTAAGAATATTTAAAAAAATGTGATATATAATAAACCACTTACACTATTACATTTAAACTTCATACATTTGCTAAGCATAGTTTGATAACTCTGTTCGACTTAGAAAAAAAAGTTAAATTTCTAAGTTAAAAAGGGGCACAACTTGGTCAAAATGCAAGTCAGAGTTATCATTATCTTCAGATAGAAAGGAGTGAACTCGACAGTTCCGGGTCAGTAAAGTAGTTGACGAAGCTTGTCTCTTTAAAACAAAAGTTTGATGAAACAAAACTGCATAAGTTTTTCAACAAATAATTATCCCTTACTTAGATAAAATTCGGGAATTCTTTAAATTTGAAGACCCCATCTTTAGAGTGTCCAACTGCATGCTGTAAATTTGACAGTTGCGGGGTACACTTGACAATTTGGGGTCACGTGACAAATGTGAATCACGGAATTTTTCCCTCCCGTTATTTTTGACACCTAGGAATAATTCCCTCCCATGGTTTTCCACCTAGGAATAATTCCCTCCCATGCTATCCCGACAAATGTTTATTTTCTGTTATCTGGGGTCATCTAGATAACCAAACAAAACAGCTGTTTTTAACAAAAAGACATTTATAACACACGGTTTCTTCAAAATAAAACAAAAACTATGTAAATGAACGAACTAAAGCATAACACATTCAATTATCTTAGAAATACATGTATAGCGCATGTATACAAAACAAAACAAAATGAATAAAGAAATGTTTACAAAATAAAAGTTATAAAACTACTTAACTTGCAGTTTTTGACATTTAATGTCATATCACATTTTTAACAAATATTCTAAATGGTGTAAAAAAAATTACCAATATCCATACTTTTGAGAAAGTCCCTAATACGGCTGACCCGGAGTTGTCGTACGTGAACTAGGTAAAATTATCAGCAAGTGGTCAAGTGGTAAATTATCTACAAATGTATATGTAATAAATACATGTTTTGCTGAAATAATGGCTTCAAATCGAAGTTTTTGTAGTGGCATGTAAACAATTTTCTGATACTTTCCCGGGAAGCGGTGCAGTCAAGCGTTTCGTGACGCGACTTCAAGTTTATCAAGTTTCGAAAGCAAACATCAAATTTGAAGCAGCAAAGAAACTAGGAAATATGACAGGATAATCAAAATATCGAAATACTTTATCATTCGGGTAAAATATATGTTTATTTTCTAAAAGTGATCCGGAATTGTCGATGACCCGAAACTGTCGAGTTCACTACGCATAGTACTTGATCTAAGTTTCATACAATGCCAACTTGAGAATTATTTCAATGTTTCATGTTCCACATTTACGGTATTCTTACAAGCTTTTATCCGCTTTTTAATATATTAACATTAGTAGATCTAAATAATAATGTCTTTTAAAACGCAACCCTGTTTTAGGATCAGTGTTATCCCCCTTGAATATGAATCATTTGTACAAGAGTAGCTTCCCTTTATCCATTATTTTACTTTATGGACTAGAGTTCAGCTCAGGTGAGACAACAAACGACGTGCCTAGTTTGCCTTAAAAGTAGGTCAAATAAATAGGAAATACCTGTATAATAGACTTCAAGATGGCGTCATAGATTGGACCCATTTATTTGAAACAGAGGTTTTGTTTACATCGGGATCGATGAGTAGAAAATAATGTTATGTATTTGGAATCTCGATCTTGTCGACTGAAAGAGAACTTAACTTACCTGGATGACCCACCTGCACAGGTATTGTTGTTACTTGTACAGCATTAAATTGCTTTTTTATAAACACTGAATAGTGAACCAGTAAGTTCTGGTCATTTGGACAAGAACCGTTTTAAATGTTTATATGATTAATAGTGTTTAAACTAATAAAACATGTTGGCAATATCCTGGCAACGTCCCCTCACCAACTTTATGTCGAAGATTTTTTGTGTGAAACTGATTGAAATTACAGAATGAATGCCAATTTGGGTTTGATACATTGATTATATTTGTTATTTTAACCTTCATTCCGTAGAATTTGTTATATTTGTAGAAAATATAATCCACTGTTTTAGATGGTGAGGGGACGTTGGCAGGATATTGCCAACATGTTTAAGATACATGTATTTTGCAAATACTGTTAATGTTATTCATTGAGTTTATATGAACTTATAAAAAATACAGAACTTTAAGTGAATAACTATTTTCCCCCATTTCAGAATGAAGACAATGGATGTGCATGTGCTGCTGATCGGTTTGACTGTCCTGGCATCGTCAGTCACAGCCCAGAGCATCAGTATGATGAAATTTGTGACATGATTGACAATATTTAAATAATGCAAATAATAGCATTATTAAGAAATATAAGATAACATGATTGCAAAAGGCAAAATATAAAAAAAACGAGTAATTTAGGCCATACTCTTGATCCATCACTTTCATATATCATCGATCATTGATCGTTATTATTTTACGATATAGTGTCAAAAATTCCAACCACATTGCCTACCACACATCTAACAAAATAGTTTGAGCCAACAGAAATAAAACCACTGGCCCATCGTTTTCAGAGTACATGGACTCTCCGGCGTTCTGCGGTCAGCAGTTCATGGTGGGAGACCAGCAGGAGTTTCGAGTCAAGCCGCGCCAGAGTGTCTCATCAAGCAACCCACCGTCTGACTGTCGAATAACCTTCATGTCTTCACAGTCCAACACTAACTATCGATTTGAGCTGACAACTGAGGCCATCTCGATACAGGACTGTGGGATGACGCTCAACATATACGATGGGGCGATTGGGGGGAGATCCCTGGTAAGGAGTGTATGAACCGTGATGGAAAAACAGCTTTTGCTTGTAATCAACTAGGATAATTTTCCAATTATTTCAAGCAGCCTTATTTATTTTTGTAAAGCTATCCTTTTAATTTATTTTAAAGCTTAGCCAATATTCCGCTCTTAGGAAGTTATTGATACACATTTTATGCTTATTTGAATTATTCTGCATGTCATAAAATAAAAAAAACAAATGTCCATGCATTGTAAATGAACTTCAACAATATGTCAGTCATTGTCATAACAACATATTTCGTTGAACATGTGTCTGTCACATGATAAGCCCTGGTTCTGTAAGAAGGCATACATGTAACAATGCTTCATTTCACCTGTGTGCAGTCGTCCATGGGGTGTGGCACCACGGTGTCGACAGGGAAACTGTACCCACAGTCCAGCAGCGTCACCTTCCAGCTGCTCCGCACACGGACACAGTACAACATCGGAGGCGACTTCACCATCCTTGTCCGACTATACTGTACGGTTCTGTTTATCTTGACAATAGATTACAGTAAGAATTTCACTACAGTGTAGTTGCTGATAATAGAACACATGGCAATGTTTGTGGTTAAATCTGTTCATATTCTGATCAATGGTCAGGTAATATGGATCTGTCAAATAAGAATGAGAGTTGTTCCCCCTTATTGACCGACCCTTAAACATTTACCAACCCCACAAATTGTTATGGCATACTTTTAACAAAAACAATATTTTCATTTCTTAAAGGCATGCTAGAAATATCTTGACATCTTTTAGTGGTTTCTATTGTTGATTTTTGCGAGTATGAATCATTGTGAAATTTATAAAGTATTTCCTGCCAGCTTCCCTTTCCACCTTCATTTTAAAAAGCTTTTAGTTTTAGCTGGGTCTTAGTGTTGTGAGGTGGCTCACCGGTCTGGTAATTTTGGAGTTTAAAATTAAATTTTAGAATGTGTGTGCTGTCAGAATTTAAACATTCTACAATATGTAAGACTTATCTATCTGGATTTTTTGTCCTTGTTAATACACAAGTAGTTACATTACTAATAAAATTGACAAGATTAAAATAACAGTTTAATTATTTTGTCCTTCATGCTACATGTATTTCTGTATTTCTATGCAGTTGACAGGGACGGTCCGGACAACTATGTTGGAACAGCTAGCTTCCCAGCGGGAGCTATAATCGGGGTCGTCCTGGGAATCATCGTGCTGATAGCGGCAGGGGTTTTACTTGCCTGGTGTTACAAGACAGGTCGCCTTCCTGGCCTCGATCCATACAGGTGAAACTAACAGACTTCAGGAAAAATCTCTGGATTTTTATTAAGAAATTATTTTACATTCAGGTTATTTTATTTTGGATATTCATACTTAAAAGCCTAACTTATGTCATTCTGATCCGTAGACTTTCACTATTACCTTAAAGTACTTTCCTACAAATTATATTTGTATAGATTAGCAAAATTAAATACTGTAAATATGCATTTCTTACATTCCTAAACTGACCCTATTCTGTCTTCAGTTACCCCGCAACCACAAAGGCGAGCACCCAGAACCTGTCGACAGTCAATGGTGATGCTGGTGACGGGACATCGACCAATGGCGGCTTCGTTTCCTGGCACAATCAGGAGACCAAGAGTGTCACCGGCGAGAACCGCAACAAGTTCAATGTTGACGACTCCCGTCTGTGGGAGTCTCTCACTAATGTTAGTGGCTCACGACTCAGTACTAGCAATGAGGCCATCAACGTCAAACCTCCAAAACCACCGGCCCACTGGAAAAGTGGGAAAAACGGCAACAATAATGATAACAGAGACAATAATAGAGAAAAAGGAGGGAATTTTCAGAGACTTGATGCCAACCAGTTGTCCAATTCACCAAGTTCTCGTCATAAGAACAGAACTAATGATAGGAATGGTAACTTTACGAGGGATGCCAATGAGCGAGACAGTGGGAACAGTGGCAGTAAGCTCCTGAGACAGGGAAGGCAAGAAAGCAGTGACAATGGTGAACCGAAACGAAACTCATTTGGTGTGTTTGTGAATCCAGATAAGGAAGGTTACTTGTATGATTATGATCAGGTGAAAAACTTGGAAGGTGATAAGAAGGAAGTGAAGGAGAGCAATGTGGGAAAAACTCAAGACTTTGGTACCGAGCTGAGGGACGCCATCAAGAGGGCGAGTTTGAAACGGATGTCAGATATCAACACCAGTGACAGTGATGTAAATGGAGCTAAGACTGATGATAAAACTAATGAATCCTCAGACTTTGCCAGTTCTACAGCAATAAACAAAACTGATGGTGAAACCACTGGGCCTGAGGCACATTCTTCTCCAAAACCTACAAAGAAGAAGCGCAAGAGCTCAAAGGAGCGTAAATCTCCCAGCTCAAGGAGAAAACATAAAAAGGATGGGGAAGGATCTCCAAAATCAAAACACCATGCTCCCAAGAAGGAAACGTCCATAGATGACATAGAAGATGCACCACCCGAGGTGTTTGCTCCTATATTCTCAGACGAGGACAATGATGACACAAGCAGTCACTATTCACACATGTACCAGCCCGGTTACCAGGGTCAACAGCCACCCGCCCCACCTTACAACCAGTACCCAGGCTACGGTAACGCCCCCTACCCCTACCAGCCAGGCATGCCGGGTATGTACCCCCAGGGATACCCTCCTGGGGCTCCCTTCCAGCAGGCTGGCCAGGCCCAGTGGTTCATGGAGCAGCAGCCCAACGGGCAACAGAAGATGGCGTTTGCTATGCAGACCCACAGCCAGAGTGACGACAGTCTGGGTGGGGGCCACCATGGTCCACCAAACTACACGTCCACCCCGTACCGCCCTAGTGGCGGCAAGTCCCTGGTGCCTGCTGGGACGGTGCTGGACGATCCCCAGATCCCCCAGCCGGGCACCTCCCTCATGAGGTACGACGAGGACCCACTGTCCGGCATCAAGACGTCACAGGTCGTGTGGACGGACGCCAAAAAGGACCCGACTGACCCACCTCCTGACTCGGCCACCCAGGTGACACGGAAAACCATCACTAGAATCACCACCCGGGCAACGAAAGAAGATCTCCCAGAGCAATCAGGACCTAGTAAGATCTGAAGACAGCTTATTTTTAAAGATGTTTAGAATAATAATGATTTATTTAGTAAAAGGTTTGTAAAATGTTAATTGATCATGAAATTGTTAACTTTTTTATGATTTTAAATTAAAACATTTATACTTGGTGTATTTAATACATCACTGTATATATAATAGTTAAAAAGAAGTGTTAGAAAGTCTTTTCAATGTTTTGATGCTTCAGATTTCTTTAGTAACTATTACGGTTTGATTTTCAGACCTTCAAGACATGTCTTGGAATGCAGCCCAGAACATCCAGGCGTTGGGAGGACAGGAGCCCCAGTTTATGGCCCCGACACGGGGATACTACCCTCCAAACGCAATACAGGTACGGAGATCAGGAACAACAAACTAACTTTTATAGAGGATAACTTTATAGACAGATTCATTTCTTGAAAACGGATCATTAAGTGTGACAAAGTATTGAAGATGCATATAAAATATGGGTATATGTATTTGAAATTCGACAAAAAATATTTTTCATCTATAGGAAGGTAAGGGCTTAGTTGTATTTGCATAAATATTTGCCTTCACCCTCCAACCATCAAGGCCTTTTGAGCAACCATTTGCATCCCCAAGTTGCTGTTCCAGTACGCCCCAGAGACGCCTGACCGGTCCAACGCCAGCTACTACATGGGGCCCAAAGAGCCCAAACACAAGCGAGGCTCCCCACCCCCGGTCATACACGAGAACCCCGACCCCTCGCCCGCCAGGCAGGCTTTCAAGGATACCATCACCATCAGCAAGGACTCACAACTCATCTGAGCATTGGCCAGACAAACATTGCATGTTTACTATGTCTGCAGCATAAGTTTTAAATGGTGGTTAAATCATGTATTGCCTTGATGTTGTTACCTTGGTAAGCATGTTTAGCATTTGCATTTGTTTTAGTAGAATGACAGCAGAGTCTTATAATATTTGAATGCACTTATGTGAATTTGCAACTACGTGTAGATGGTACCTCAACTTGCAACACCCGGTATTTAGGGTGAAATGATACTCATCCATAATAATTTCCAGATGTTCATGGATTTCATTGGGACAGGAGATACAGAGTATAATCATTTCACTGTTTAACTATTTCAGCTCCCATTATTGATTATCATTGTTTTTGATACAATATATTGAATGGAATATTAAATACCTTTTTAAATAAATGTTATGCAACTTGTAAAATTGGTATGTTTTTGATAAAAGTTGTTTCAAGATAATGTGGTTTTATGTAGATATTATCTTAACTACTTTTATTTCAAATTCTATTTATCTTTCATTTGTGTTGCCATAATAATAATAATTTATCTACTATTGTCCTTATTTACTAACCACATGTAGTTTATAATTTTGTTTTAGTTTAAGAATTCTGTACGTTTTAATTGAACTGTCTTAATGCATGTTACCTCTGTCAGTAATTTAGTGGGCTTTCAGGCGTATCATTTTATCAGATGGGGAGTTTCTGCATATTCTCGTTAAACAGTGAACAATGTTCTTAAAAGATCAGGTTTTTTCTTTATCTCAAAAGCATTTTATGTTATCTATCAATATGCAATATTTTACAGTTACTTAAGTAAGATGTAATCATGGATAGAGTAATGGAAAAGTAATAAGTAATGACCCTGTCTTTGGGCATATCAAATAGATTGGTGCATTAGTGTCATTATTATGATTTTTATATTTTGTATTCTAAACTAATTAATGGGTAACTTTGTGTATAAATACTATTTTATTCAATGAAATGACTGGATAGCTGTGATTACATTAGTTCATCTGGATTATCCTATAAAATTAAAAGGAAAAAACTTTAAACAACATCTTCAACTTGCAGATTTGGTTTATATTGATTTATACCATTTTATGTGCAATAAAGCAAAAAATATTTTAAAAATTTGCACGAATCATTAAGTATTTTATAACATTCAAATCTTATAATATTGTTGACATTCCATAACCATTTGATTAGATTTGTATTTTTTTGCATGTCCATTGATTATACACCTGCAAAAAATTTGAATATGTATTTTTATTGTTTTACATAACTGTGCTGATTATGTTTGCCTACACATTTCTTATTTTATTTGTACAAAATAATTGTAAATAACACTTTTTATACTCTTATTTTAATGCTACATGAAATGTATGTGTTTAGAAGAGATGTTAGATATTTCCACTGAAAATAAAACACAAAAAATTAAGAATGTTTTATATTTTGTTTTTCTTTTCCAATATGTTTTTTTTTGCAAAACTTCTTATATGCAAGAGGAGGAAATTTTTAATGAATGTGAATTACCCTATTTTAACATGCTGGCCTGTAATTGTGTATTTTTTATTTTATTTACTAGACTAGAGCTCTGCGAGTCGAAGCATTATACACGTGTAGGATAAGCCGTCCTAAAATTAGATCAGCTTATAACCATAACACCAACTATGGTGTACCTAAGCTCAATAACTTTATCTACAATTTCTAATTGGCATCTCAAAATGAAAAATACATAAGTTTGCAATAATATTTTATTACACAAACTAAATGAATAAATTTTATATTTAACTAAAACCTTTTAAACACAGAGTTTTAAAAATACTGTTAGACTAATGATACATTAATTATTTAAAATGTAAAGGGAAATAAATTCAAACTTTTTTACCTGCCCTTAACATAATAAGAGTGTAAATTGTTTAATCTTGTTTCAAAACTAAAGTAATAACAAAATGTAAAAAGCAGTCTGGTCATTACTTTCAGAATGTAAACTTCTTAAATTTTACTAGATTTGTAATGCTTCTGTATTGCTGCAAATGTGTGTTTTAATTAGGAACTGTTAACCTTTATGTTAATGATCGTTGTGACCTTGACCTTTGCACCCAAAATCAATTAAAGGGATCATCTATGGCCAACTTAGACACCATTTATGGTGTCCATACGCTTAAAAAGTTTCAAGTTATTGAGCAGACAAAGATTTTATGCTCCAGGTCAGTCTGACTTTGACCTTTAACCTACTGACCCCTAAATCAATATGGATCATCTGTAGGCCATGGCCAACTAAGACACCAATTATGGTGTCTCTAAGCTTAAAGGTATACAGAAATGAACTCTTTATACAGATACAAGGACTATTTAAAGTTTGCCTGTGGCATACAATGTTAATTAAGAAAGATCATTTGCTGCATTTGATTTTTTTCTCATAGAAAACTTACACCTCGTCTAACCCAGTAACTTCTCCTGCTGAGTTCTGATTGGATCAAGTCCTATGGAACCCTTATTGAAATATTTTTCCCAGGGTTAGTTAATATGTATATATAAACATATGAAACTGTTACTTTTGCTGAATTATGCAAAGTTATTTCAGAACATGATCTTCCCCCAACTCGGATCTGGTTTGTAGAAGCAGAATGGTTGTATCTGAGGTGTCTCTATGTGTCTCTACATACCACTTGTAGATTATGAAACATGAAGTATTTATCTTGCTCAATTATCAGTTGTCATGATTCATGTCAAGTGATTGAAGAACAGGAAGTACATATGTACATTTTAGATCACTTAATAATTGTCACTGACCATGGGAAGTGGCTGATGGATCTTAAGTACTGTGTACACCAATATTGCATACCAAGTGTTTTACAAGGAGGATGGCAAAGTAAGGCTCTAAACAAGAGTACTAGAAGGCGATCTTGAAGTGACTTATGAACACTCCAGACCAGCAAAATAAAAACGGGTGGCCATAAATGATTTTTCCATAACAATTATTGAAGTACATGTATGTAGTACTTCTGTCTTGCCTACTCAGATGGCAATAACAGATAATGTCGGTGATTTTAAGAAAACAACTTGCTAAACCTGTTTAAGGTTTCAGTTTTTATTTGTTCAAATAGTTTAATGCAAAGACTACACCCCTGCACAAATATGAAACAATAAATTACTAATGCAGTCTCAGAATACAGAT
>Ga0224511_10002191_pt1 | contig 12879 bp, 9 predicted proteins | sample SF_May12_sed_USG_2_FD_169988 | JGI IMG/M metagenome (GOLD analysis project Ga0224511, IMG submission 169988) | Sediment microbial communities from San Francisco Bay, California, United States - SF_May12_sed_USGS_8_1 | ecosystem: Environmental > Aquatic > Marine > Sediment | place: USA...
ATTATTATAATAAAAAAATAATAATAATAATAATAATAATAATAATAATAATAATAATAATTATAATAATAATAATATAATAATAATAATAATAATATAATAATAATAATAATAATAATAATAATAATAATAATAATAATAATAATAATTATAATAATAACACTACCTTAATAAATTTGCGATTTGTGTTACCAACCTGTACATTCCGGGTTCTGACGGCTTGTACGAGAGGCTCATCTTGCTACTGACATGATTGACCGTCTGTTTGAACTCCGGGTCTAGTGGCTTAGTCTCTACTAGACGATCGTCTCTGTTCGGATCTAGCTTAAACACTTCCACGTAGTAGTCGCGGACACCGGCCAAGGCGTCCATCCACCCGTCCCATCGGACTGATATCGGCGCCTATATCATTCAACAGTTTAAAAGATGTTGTTATGGTATGTATAACATTAAAATAAGTTAAATAAAACACATCTAATGGAATTATTGATTGAATGATTCATTCAGGTACGATTCAAATATGATATAATTATACCAAAGCGGTCGGATTTTAACTTTTTCTAATAACATGGAACACACTTAGCGTAACCTGTACATACTGCCTGTTACTACAACTGGCATCAAAGGACCACACATTAAACAAAATATAATGTGGCTGGTACATGTAGAAACGTTAGAAATTATGAAGGATTTTATAAAACAAAAATGATAACCTTGGTAAACTCCTGGTCAACGGCGAGGGGTTGTATGCCACACGTGCCATTTATGGAACATTGGGTTGGCACAATGAAGTCAAACCTAAACTCCATCTAAAACAAACATGGAGGACATACAAATAAAACAGCGAAATCTAAATTAGTACCCGATTGTTTCAACATAACGAACGTCAAAACGTTTGATTAAAACACAAAAAAACACTAATGGACCTAAATCGAAAGTAAAATATCAAACGGTCATGCAAGACTCAGATTAAATATGACATGTTTGTTACGCACATAGATATGCTATGCCTGTATCTTTTGACTAGAATTGTTTACAGCTGACTTTTAAACCAGCAGTGAATCCGACTCGCGTGTCAAAATATTACAAAAAATACTTTGTTCAAAAAGAGTTGCCCCCAAATTCGGCTTATGCTACGACCCATTACGTTACAGCAGTGAAACAGCTTGACTATACTATATACATTCAGTTGTATCGGTGGTCCAGAGGTAACGCATCAGACTGCGGTGCGAGATGTCACAGGTTCGATTCCCGACTCTGTCAAGAAGTTTTAGGTTTGATAGTTTTTTCTTGTTGTTGTGTTCACTTTTTTCACCGAAACACAGTATCATTATGTCATTCAATTTCGCAATGCCTTTTGCAATGTAAATAATTTAGTATACTTAATATACTGCAAAATGTGTAAACGATAGTAATGATATCAAGATACAGAACTAGCATCATTAAGAGAGTAAACTAAATACAGACATGATCGACGGCCTGCAGTCCGTTATAATACTTGGTGGCGTACGGGATTCCATTACTATCCAAATTGATGATCTTCTGATATCCGCCACTCTGAGCCAGGAACTTGATGTACAAACTGAAATCAAATTGTTATCGTTAAGCTTCGTTGTTTCGCGCTTCAGGTAAATTAAGCATTTATATGATCGAATCACGACGGGGTTTTGAACTTTTTTCTTTTCTAGGAACCATGTACGACAATTGGTTTTTAAGTTACAAATAAACATACTCGTGTCAATTATTGCATGATTGAAGCGTAGAATTCAATGGTCTGGTTTAAGCCCCATTGGAACCGGCAAACTTATGAATGAACTAATGAATCTAGATTTTGCGCCTATTCTGGTTCAGTAGTCTTTTGCATCTGACTGATATCAGGATGCAGCCGTTCGCATGCTGAGTTAAAAGGCTTTAAATAGTGAAGCCGTGAATGTTGGAAAAATGCATTGACCACAGTGAAATGACTTTAACTAGTGTTGACAAATGAAAAAACAACACAAAACCAGCTGAAGTGTAGGCTAATGGCTATAAAAACAAAATGTCATACATGCAAAATGTAATCAGTATATGCTGTGTACTCATTACTTACATGTCACCATGTTCTATTAGCGTGTGGAAGTTTTCGTCATTAATGACGCAGGTGTTTTTCTCGACTTGTGGGTTGTCACGTGAGTATCCGTTTTGACACGTGTGTGTTTCGTTGGAGGCGATATACCTTGTAGATCCTCCTAATAAGTGTTAATTTGCAAACTCTTAATTGGTATTAAGTTAAAAAGTGTTAAGTACATTCATGAAACACTTTAAACATGTTAATCTATGCAATTTATTATCTATTATATATGTCATTTTAAAATACCAACAGTTATTCGGCCTACCTCCTCGGGGTATTTTACTGACGACCGCTTCAACAGAACTTTGGACGACGCCAATCTTGCTCTCATAAATGTATGGTGGTCTTTGTGGAAGGCTTGGTTCATTAAACACTGTGTCAAACTCGAAACGCAAATTGTTGAATCTCTTTTGATTGCTAAAATATTACCGCTAAAAATTGTATCAATTCTGAATGTAAAACAGAATAACATATTACCAAATCTCTTATTCTTAACAAAGGCGTGTATCTACAAACCATTTGTTATGTTACAGGAGTGATGCGTGAAATATTAATGTTACTTAGAAAACCACGACAAAAATGTTACAGTTTCGTAAGAGGTTGTGGGCTTTTTACACTTGACACTTGAGTAAACGGTGGTGGAGTCATAACATTATTTATTGAGAGGCGATGAGATCTATTCCTAAAAATAATATTATTTAACCAGAGCCAGTGCAATCTTAACAATATTCAGAGAGGCGACGGTATCCTAACAGAGAGATATCTGAGATTGACCGTGATTTGAAAAGAAAGCACTTTTAAATTCAGATGCAATGTTTTCTGTAAAGTAATAGTTGTACCTCCATATGCTCGATATGTTGTTGACATCTCTACCGACGACAACGAACATAAATTGTGTGTAATTGTCTTGACGGCGTATAAGTGCCAAAGTAACGTTACTTGCCGCAATAATAGGGCGGTATTCCTCTGCATTCCGGTCAACTATGTAAAATATGTTTAAATGTTAGGTAATGTTTGTTTTTACACATTTTATATTGTACACTAATGTTGGCACTAGACTGTATAAACATTATTACAAAATGTTTATAGCAAGATACAGGCATGTGTGTAAGTTTTGATACAGAATTTAAAAGATTGACTATAAATATACATCAAAAGTAAACGCAAAAGAGATAATATGCATTGTAAACCAAGTCCTAAAAGTCTGCCCTACTGGTGATGCATCCGTTGGATGTCCCTGCCGAGGTGAAATTTGTGATGCATGTGCATGCGCTGCCTATGCAGTTGCCCGGGTAACACGGACGCTGGTACGAGCATGTCACTGGAAATGTTTTAACAAAGGCATCTAAACGTTATGTATTGGTGTGTTAATGTTAATTATAACCGGAGTGCTTAAACAATCAAGGCTCTGGGCCAACTTTTTCTAAATGTTCATAATTATGTCATGAAAGAAAGGATTAGCGTGACTGTACGATGACATAATTAGACAAGAATTGTCACATAAACCTGAACACAAAACAAATGTTTGTAAAATGTCGCCCGTACTACACCTTTGTATTGTATTTTATCCTCCTCTTGGATCATTGATTGTATGCTGTTTGTTTACATTTAAAATAGAGTTCCGCTCATACGCTGAGGGCGGTTCAATGTTGTGGTGTCATTCATTACCTTGAGCAGCTTTAATAACTTCCTCAGCATGTTGTGTTTCCTTATGACTTACCCTTTTTCTCTGACGATTAATTTACTACAGCTGGTTGTTAGTGCTTGTATGACGGATGTAAAATATCGCCTGAACTACGTCATTGTACGTAGTTTCTAGTGCTCTGAATTCATTTATTGTTGTTAACATTTGACAATAGAGTTCAGCTTCTGTGCTAGGGGCGTCAGTAGAATTGGTACCATTTATAACCATCGATGAGCAGCTTTAAAAAAAACACAGTCTGTTATTTTCCTTTTACATGCTATGCTTCCTTGGGACTTTTCTTTTTTGTTAAACAAATAAGCCACTTGTCGGACAGCTAGGATAACGAAGCCTTGAAATCATCATCTCGGTCATGCCATTGCAAGTATTATTGTCTTTAAATAAACAGACAAGAAGTGCGATGTATGCACACATCGCGAAACTATTATATTGAAGCGTCGTGCTTTGATTACACTAAATGGTATATTTTGATAACAAACCAGTCGTTGTGCTTGCATTTGATAAAGAAAATACTTACTGCTTCCACAGTAGGGACCTGACGAGGTGCTCGGACAACGGCAGGTGTTCGGATTAATACATGTTCCTCCATTCTGACACGTTGGGCTGCAGACCGCTGAAAAAACAATGTATCAACGATAAACGCAAAATTTCGTCAAGCACACATTAACAATAATCACAATGGCAAACAATTAACTAAGTTATGTCTATTTTAAAGACAATCATCGTCCAGGGATTGTCTACCATTGTGCATTCGCGATATGTTTTATATGCTTGAACGATTTATGATGGCGTCATACAAAGACTTACGTATGTTGCAATTTTCGTCCCCTCCATGAGTCCAGCCAGAACTACAGGCATATTTTGTCCCGTACACAGGATCATCTCTGTGGCCATACCAGCCACACCTGTCAGGCATATATTGTAGTTAATTAAACAAAATTCTTGTTCCAGTCAGAAGAGCATTGCCCAGTAGTTTTTGTGTTATATCATGTAGTATGTGAACAAAATGCATTTGTAAATGTAAATAAAAAAAGTAAACAAAACATTTCAGTTAACTTTGAGTTTTGAAATTTAAAAGAAGCTTAATTTCGAAATATTAATTTGAAATAGGTGAAAAACAACTATATGGAAACAAAAAAAAAGTTTGATGTTAATGTTCGTCTCATTTGATAGATTTATAAACTGACCAATAATTTGAATATAAATAGATTTTACCACAAACATTGTCATGTGTTCTGTTGTTAGCAACAAGTTATTACTGTAATATACGATATTGAGAATTTGGTATCGTTTGAAAGGGCTATGTTTGAAGATTACAGTTTCAAATACAAAACGAAAACATTCCTATTATTAATGTTAATATCACAACTTTGAATTAAATGATTGGAGCATCATGAACGGTGTACATGACAACTATATGGGCGATACATTTTTATCAATACATTTGGGGTTAATTAACTGAGATAGTTTTACAAAGATATGATATACTTATATCACTTGTAAAGAATGTTGTCACTGAAAAGCTTTTTAGCAGATTTTGTGGGCCGGTGAAAATCCTTTTAAAAACCATAATAATTTCATGCATTTTGACATCATTTTACTAAGTGACGTCATTTGAGCATTTGGACCAAAAGTCACACGTCGGGATACATATTGTAAAGATAAACAGATTATAGGGATTATGGCCATCAATAGACATATGCATTGCTATAATTTTATGATGTTTATTTTACAAAAACATGTATTTAATACGAACAGTAAATGTAAGAATAATTATGCAACCAACTTTAAGTCAAGTAAAGAGGACACAAGTGAATACACAAAATTACCAAGTATGTCTATGGCAGCCAAAGAACAGGAAAACACAACTGCTTGAGGAATACCATGCTCCGCAGTACGTCACATGATCGTATCTGATAACCGCAGTGTAGCCGTAGTAGTGACTGAAAGTAGTTGACATTTATAGTTGATCATTTAGTTAAAAATAGTAATGATTGTGGCATTGAAAGGTTAGGATTTGTAATGTAAACACATTCATTTGGAATGTGCGTCGTTTTATCACATTCGACATATCTGTTTGTATTGTAAGCCGTTTATTAAACAAAACGTTTCAACTGATAACGCTGAAATAATAGTTTGATGTTTGTGATCAAACATATTTACATTAAATTTCGACCTGGTACCAAGGTCCTGATAAATAGTGTTTTTTGCATTTAGAATTCGTAAAAAGGAGAGGGAGCCATGATAAGCTTTGGTCTATGGACCAGAAGGTACAACCCTCCAACCCAACGTGTGGGATTTTGTAGTACTTGTTATAACTGTGTCAGTTTAAGCTGTTAAATAGACTTCGTTGCGAAAAACATTTGCAATTATATACAACACAAATCTGTAAGAACAATGTTGTTACACGATAAGATAATTAGCTGACACATAGCGTATGTGCAAGCACCAACATGTGTATTGGTTATAAAAAATAACACATAGTTTTAACTAAATAATATTCATAAGCATGCAAATTAAGTAGTAGGCAGAAATTTATTAAAATCGCATGGGTTGCCCAAGGAAACGGGTTTATTTTGTTTTACCCAGCGGCGATTTTCCGTCAAACCACCAGATTCCTTAATAATAGTGTCTATACAGTATCCCCCATGGGCCATTGGTGTACATAAGTCATTGATGTGGTCCAAGAACAATAGCAAACAAGAATTGCAACTGATTTCAACGTCACGAATGACAAACACGATATTGAACTAGCCCGTGTTGTCAAACATCAACTACTGTAACAACGCCGTATCCTAGCCTACATGTTTCTAGGCAGGTAGTTTTCTTCTTTGAATAATATCGCTAAATATCGTATTCTTTCACAAATACATTTATCAAACCGTAATTTAATAAAGAAGTTTAGAACACACAGAATGACAACATAAACATTCAAATTTAATTAAAATTACATCCACATGTATGATTCAACGTAAGGTATACATTGAAGTTGTGTCATTTTATTAGGTGGGATAGTTTATACATTTTGTTACACCAAAAAGTATCAATCCTTGTTTGAAATCATAAAAGCATAGCTTTGGATAATTAAATTATAAATGTGCAACACAAAATATACATAATTACTTCATGAACGGTTTTATACTGAGACAAGCAGAAAATACAGTCCTGAAATCAGGGCAAGGTCATCAGTACCGCTTTTCAGAGGTATCCAGCGTTCATTTAACTACCAACAAGTGGCCTTCTGTAGTGAACGCTCTAACGTGATATAGATTCAAAAAAAACTATTAGGGAGTCCCATAGTCTATGTAGGCCAAAGACTGCTTTAAGTGCTACTCGTAAAAAACAGTGTGTGTTTGCAAAAGAAATTGACAACCTTTAACAAACAAATGAAAGTTATGTCAAATGGCATTTTCATTTTAATATTATCAAGTGTTTATTTTTTTAGATACAAGATATACATCATACCATTCATACTCCACACTATTTTGATATTGTGTGAGAATATTAAATTTTGTTTGTTTCACGAATCTGACTCGTAAGTTTTAGGAATTTGACTGAATGTCAATCTGAGTCGGTTTTTACTGGCCTTTGACAATGCAAGTTTCGGTAAATAAGGTTTAAAATACACATTAACCATTTTTGCATACTGAATACAATAAATAGAAACAAATGCGAACTCCTGTTAAAGGTTCTATTAGGCTAAAAGTAAAATATACGATATTAAACTTATTGAGTTATGAAAAACTTGAACTTGTTTTGTTAAATAATGCACATGTGTATCTGTCAATGTTCGTGGTGATATCAGAAACGTATGAGAGATTATCATAATCAGTACTTCGCTGTATATATGTATATAAAAATCTGCCATTATCGAGCCCGCTTACTGTGAGCTAGATATAGTCGTCATTTTGGTTCGGTATAAGTGCGTGCGTCTGTTAGTCCGTCGGGCGTCCGTCCGTCAGTGCGTGCGTCCGGATAAGGTTTGCCCGGGCCATAACTTCATGAGAGGTTCACCAATTTTAATAGTATTTCGTATAATTGTAATCACTGACAAGACAAAGCGGTTCGCGCAAGATCATTTTTAATAATTCTTAGAAAGTGGTCAAGCTTAGAGGTCAAATGTCAATTTTGTTTACAATATTGTTTGTTCCGGACTCTTACTTCCCCATAAATATAATTTTGTATCGTACATAAAATTGGCAAAAACTGCAAGATTGTTAAAACAGAGTGCCGCCCTGAAGAATCACATTTGTACCAAAAATGTGTTGTCAGACTAAGAAGTCATAGGTCAAATTAAAGTTTCTATATTGTCAACATTTTGTTTCGATTTTTCATAATGGTAGTTATGTAATATTTAGAGGATTCAACAAATTATTAATGATTCATTTTTATAATAAAAACTAGTACATACAACCTTTTACAAAAATTGACGTTTCTGAATGTCGATTTCAAATCGTACCTTACTCACAGCAATTTGTTGTAACCGTTAGTATCTTGTTTATTTTAATAAAGCAATTATAAATGTCTTCATACATTAAACAATAAGTAGGTTTTCACCTTATTACCCCCTTAAATATAAAAACTGTAATACTGTTATAAAAGAAAATGAGTACATTTGGTCAAATGTGGCGCAGCGAATAGTCCATTGCAGTGCCAAAACCCCTATTTTGCATTTGAAACATGCACATTCCAGAACGACTCTCTTACCTATATTTCAAAGTTAAATTTAGTTTGCAGAGGCGTTTATAATTAGTATAAAATATTAACTAATATGGTGCTTAACCATTTAAAAACCATAAAATGATAATATAACCCTTTGCTCGACTAGTTTCAAGAAAACAAACCAATACAAAACATATAATATAATAATATTAACTATACATATATGAGCATCGTACCCGCTCCAGGCATGACCTTTTTCCACAAAATCCACAACCACAACCAGCAGGATGCCAAGTGTTAGCCTTAGCATGTTAAAGCACCAGTTTCTCCAGTGAAAGAAGTTGAATCTTCTTTTTTTCTCAAACTTTATCGATGTTTTAATTGTGAAATGAAACCTTCGTCAAAGTGTGTGTTCTTTATGCATGTCCACTTAATCAATTGTTCTAATGTAATAACACTGACTGGTTCCAACGCCGTAATCAAAGGGTGGAAGTTTGAAGGGTTTATATATATCTAGCAACCAGGAAGATTTTGGACCTGATCTTTTGGCATGTTCCTGATAGGGCCTTGATAAAATCCCGAGCTGTCATCACCTTTCCAAAATGCATAGATTTGGATAACCTTAGCACTTTTGCACAGCAAATATAATTATGACGAGATAAACAAAATGTTGTCATATGATTCACGATACTTGATAAATGCGGGCGCATGCCCTAGTTGGTGTGCAGATAAAATTTGGTAAACAGTTGATGTTTTGTTTATTTATATGATATCAAAATCAATGTTTTACGCTTTATTTTTAAACACGGTGTCCGTAGTTTTAGCTGTTTTGTCCGCTAGGCATGTGCGGTGTCTCATTGTATTGAACATGTAGAGACTTCTAAAGTGCATTTAAACATTCTATTATAGTTTAATTGATGTTGATATTTTACAAATTGGTCGATATATTTACTCTTCATTGCATTTGATAAAACATATAGCATTGTGAATAAAAGCTTTGTTAAGGGAGATAACTGTGCAAGTTTGCGTTCAGTATTTATATACGTTAAACAGTTAATGGAAATGAACATCCATTTACAAACATTTTAATTTCTTATATATTTAGTATGTGATATAGGGATTTTGGATTGTCAACTGAGTGTCTGTAACCAAACTTTAAATAGTGTGTGATTATAATTATTTGATCGCCATTCCAAAGTAAGCATGGCTGTGCGTTTAAGCAAATGATACATTTTAAGCACAGTATCATTCTGACTTTAGGACATGTTTGGACGATTTCATCACTTCATTTTTGATCATATTTATTTATTAATTTTCTTTGGATATGTAGAAAGAATACTAACATTACCCTCAATATTTTATATGATGGTCATAACTACATTACGACTCTAAATTCGTTTGACATTTACTATCGTGTATTTTGTGGGTATGGCAGTCCACGACTTTGAGATCCCAAAACAAGATTAAACAGGCAACGTTTTGCTTCGTAAAACTGAAAGTCCACGAGTGTCCACGCATATTTACATCGTCTTCAAACCATGAAGTGTCGTGTCCATACATTTAAATGAGTTCACAGTTACTCATTAGTGCATTTTAATCTTATAAGAAAGGCTATGAACGTGATGGACATCCAAGTATTTTCGCACACAAATAAACAGTTAATCAATAAAAAGAACAAAAAATATTTAAATGATATTTCAGGTGCGGTATAAAATGTGAATCACAATCATGTGCGTGTGAAGCAGAAAAATTCCTTGCCGTTGAATGGACCAGCCTTATCCAAAGAAACAAATACTTGCTAGCATGGTCATTTCCTTACAAAAACACCGCGAGTAGCGAGTACCCAGGACCCCTGTCTATGCAAACCGCCGCTCTATCTAACAGGGCTATGTGGCTCTGTTGATTATAAAAAAACGTATAAAGAAGGTCATACTGGAAAGTAAGATACAAGGACAACCCGTGTTAAAAATGCAGACGGGCTAAAAAAAAATACATAACAACCCACCTCGGAAAAACATGGTCATCAATAGTATTAATTGCATAATGACTACCAGCATAGTGATGCTAATCAGTGAAGCAGAATCGTACATGATGATTGATATTGTTATGGCTTTAAGGAAAAGATACAAAGAAGCCCAAAATAGTTAATATGTCATATTCAAAAACTAGCAATGATATTGAAATGAAATGAGTAAAATTTTGTTATGTTACCTCCAAAAAAAACATTCTTTAGTAAAAAACATACAAAATGTTAATTAATCAATATTAACCAAACCAATGGTTGTCACGCGAGCATGCATAACTCAACATTTAATAGGAAGATACCTTTCACACTTAGCCGTATTAAACGTCATGCACCAACAGAGGTAAATTTAGAGTTATATAAGTGAAACATCAATCGTATGGCCAAAACAGAAAATGTTAGAAAAAATGACGTAAACGAAAGTTTGAACCAAAATTGATTTGTCTTTTTTGGACATGGTTATTACTGATAACATCCCTATAGCCGTAATAGTGACTGAAATGGAAACGAAATATATTAATATGTTAGTTTATACTCTCAATGTATTTTCAACGTGCTATGATATGGGATAAATGGTTTAGGATTTACCTATTACCGCATCATCTTTTAACAGGAATCCAGATTCAAACATTCCTAGACGGATACGTAGAATGGAATATATCTGTAACAAATGAGCTAATCAATAATGTTGTTAACATTAAAAACTAAGGTTATACTCAAAGCTTTATGCACGAGCGAATCCAGGCTCCCCACGACCGCGAACCTATACATGTAATATGTTATGCCTGAAAGGCTACATTTCCTTTTTAGTTTCGATTTTTAATGGGAACGTGGCCAAAACATGCTCAAAATGAATCCCCTCCCATTGATAAGCCTGTAAGGTCAAATCCTGGAACATCCACTGTTTTGTCAGGAATTGTATATTTAAACAGTACTACGTAAATGAAGTTCGAAGAATGTACATATCTATTTCAACAAAGATTTTCAAGCTTTGAAATCGTTTTTATCTTGTAATATGAACATAATATTTCGTGTGTTTGTGGGTAAGACAGTATTAGGGCCAACGTATTAAAACATATTAAATGGTAATACATAAACAGCATGCATTGCTACAATCATTATGGATAGTATTAGTTTTGATATTTTCCTAGAGAAGCTGAAAATGCAAGTTAATTGCCGATCGTAAAATTGGAAATGAAAGAAACTTCTGACCACTTCTGACCAATGTATATTTTGTTGACAAATTAAAAATATATTAGCGACACATAGCGTTCAGATCCATCATTATTTTACGTCGACAAATATGATACATAAGACCCAATCAGGCTTTTGGAAACAGCACGCATGACACGATTTGTATATACATGTGAACATGGATAAAATATGGACAACTTATTGAAACCGTTTCACTTATTTAAAAGAATTTTAAAATGTTATTTTCAAGCCAACAGTTACTGTATATAAATAACACATTCCTCTAAAAGTGATAGAATCGAATGATCTCCCGTGACCAGTTGTGTTTTTCAACAAACCTAGAAGGCAATAACAATTACTTGAAATCAAATTATAAATATTGAAACTAAATATACAAATCTATGTTAGCCTCACGCGAGGGTAACATTAATTTGTTTCACTAAACATTCAAAATTGACTGACGTATCAACATGATACAGAATAAACAAATACCCCCAATGTATAATAATACATCATTTTACTTCACACACATTTTCGCTTTTAAAGTCTAACATATCGAACAGAAAACAAAAGTTTAAAGTCGGAAATGTTTAACCCGAGTTCACAAAGACACAATCGAGAGAACGACATGGCGTCAACTATTGATCAAATAAATAAATATAGAATATATGTTGAATTCTGCGAAGATCGCATTTTATATCACCGCTAAACGACTCGTATAAATATTAGTTTCCGGGATTACGAGGTGAAATAAAATGCGATCTTACGCTAAATTTAACAGTTTTGTCTGTTTCTTTCATGCTTACTACAACAGTTTTCGTCATTTTAACATTGAATAATCCTGTCCAGACTGTTTTGATTCCCTGTTCAGCACAACATCAGATATGCTGAAAGACGTCACAAGATAAATAAAAGATGACGTCATTGTGATAAACGACTTGCTGTAAATGGCTGAATCAGCACGTGTCCTACATGTAGTGTATTCGAATCATTATTTGACATTGAGTGTGATGAAAACATTCTGATTATGATACCTACTTTTTAATGAAAACTTTGTCAACATGTTCCTAATTGTAGTATCAATACACATATGTATTGATGACCTGTATCTCTACGGGGTGATTAAACAAGAAGGAAATGAGTTTTCTTATTTCGTTGTCATCTTAAGTAAAGTAAATACGAATAGTG
>Ga0224511_10002192_pt1 | contig 12877 bp, 5 predicted proteins | sample SF_May12_sed_USG_2_FD_169988 | JGI IMG/M metagenome (GOLD analysis project Ga0224511, IMG submission 169988) | Sediment microbial communities from San Francisco Bay, California, United States - SF_May12_sed_USGS_8_1 | ecosystem: Environmental > Aquatic > Marine > Sediment | place: USA...
TAACGCAGTAGGTTATGCAAAGAAAAACGATGTTTTACCAACGATTTGTCAACTGAATTAAGGGGTCAGTAATAATAGGTTTCTTCACTGAACATAACTTGACCAGTATTTACCGTTTGTTTTAATATTTTGTTTTCATTTTTTTTTTTTTGAGCATCTGAAGGACAGCTGCTTTAAGTCTCCCAAATAAATGCACTTTGCAATAGGAATTACAAAATTTCGTAACAATAATGTGTTTAGGCAAATATTAAAACACACAATAACAACAAAGCACAAAACCAAACATAATAAATCATTGCGACAGCCGGGAATCAAACCCGGGATTTCTTGCACCCAATGCAGATGCGTTACCTCAGGACCACTGAGCAAACTGAAAGTAATGGTTGTTGTCAAGCTATGTAACTGTTTCAACCCAACAGGTCAAAATGTAAATAAACATACAATTGCGAGCCGCACATTTTTAGCAAATTCTTTTTTTCTGTGTTAAATTTTCTACTTAACAACATAAATGTGGATAACAACATTTGGCAGACTCTTATATTTACGTAGGAAGTAAACACTGATTAAATGTGGTTAAAATGTAAGATTGTAAATTCTGACCAATAGATACTGACATATCATCTTTAATATGACTGTGTGAATGAGCATGGCGTCGTATTTCATAAACTATTGATATTCGTTAAAATAGTCCAGTATATAGTTAGGTCAATATAATATTTAAAATATATAATTAACGTGTTTTTTTCCATTTCGCTTGTACTTTCATTACGGTTTGTGCGTTTCCAAACAATAACATATTGTTTGAATAGTCTTTAAGTGTAGATGGACAGGAATTTATGTGAATGTAAAGCCAAATCAAACAGGAATCTGAATCAATATTCGACTCTCGATGACTTTCCAATGTCGTTAATGAAGTCTAAACGCCTCTTATGTATTGCAGCACTTCACCTGTCTACATGTGACCACAACAAGGTCTGTGATCCCATAGGAGCGGAGTGCTCGCAGACCGGGATCTGTGAATGTGGAGTTTACAAGACTTACGACTTGGACACTCACACCTGCAAAGGTACCATTAAACATGCATTTGCTCATTTTCTGAATGTTGACAGACACTTTTTTCATGTCCTAATTAACTACAATATTCCTGATATAAAAAAGCCCTTAATTTTCTTAAGCAATTATTGCACGCATCACCTGTGAAACATGTGTGTGTTGACTGATATTGCATTTTGCTCTAGGTATCCTTAACGTAAACAATATAATTCAAAACATAAGTATTAGTGCGGTAAACTCGTGCTTTTGTCTAAACCAGTTTCATTTGTGATCAAACGACATATTTTGCATATACGTTCATGCTTTTGTTATTAGATATCGAAACTACAGCTATAATATTAAACATCTATAATAACAATACTTAAAGCAAGAAAGGATGTTAGTCTTTGAATGATTATTGGTCGATTATCTTTTCCTAAAGTTGTATTTAATCGTATCTTTATTAACTACCAAAATCGTGCCTTGGAAAGTATTAGCCGTGAAGCAGTGCTTATTTATAACATATTTACCCAAGGAAGTGAGAACAGGAGCGTAATAAATTTTGAAAACAAACAGTATTTAAAACAATTAACTTTTCTGGTGTCAGATAAATTTCAATTAAAGTTGCTCCTTCGTTTTTAATCGTTTATTTATATTAGGAATACAATGAAGGGCTAACAAATAAGTTTTGTTTCTTGTTTCTAACTTTGTTTCAAAGTTTTTTAAGTTGTGAGCACGCCATGAACATGTACACATCTCTGATTAGACACGATGCCCATTGCTGCCAAAAAAACATGTATTACATTAAACATTAATATGGTATTGTGCTAAGAGTACGACGTGTAATGTTTTGATGTAGGTTCTTCGCGTAAAAGCAATCGCCTGTTTCTTTTGGCTCGTTTTTCTCGGAAACAAATCAACATCAAAGGTATTTAGGGTAATTCTACAGGAATTGGCACACTCCTGTCCACAGACTTTGATGTCTCACTACGGGTTTCGATTTTGGAATATTTCAAAAATTATTTGTGTTTTATGTAGATCAATTAAATCTGTATGTGCATATTTACCATTTAAAAACTTGTTATTTTATTAAAGGCAAGGAAGCGATTTTATTTTTTTTCAGGCAAGGGGTCTCTTTTTCACGTGTCCCTGGCGCAATTTTGAATTTTTCTCATACACTCTTGTATTGAAGTTACATCGTTATAAACTCATGTTTGACATAATAGGATGCACATATGTCTGATATATAAACGTGCCAAATATGATAACTATATTCAAATATTTCGATAATGTTTTGATTTGTTAAAAAATGTCCCTCGTTTTTTTGTCATTACCGCAACGACAACACAAAATGCAAATTTTAAGAAAATAAAAAACCCGCAAACAGTCTATTGATGCTCATTATAATATAGACCGGCCAGTAAACAACGTTTTTACCTGGTGTTTATTTATGATATTATTTACATACGTTCACACTAAGAAAGCAAAGTTCGAAATTTGATCGCGTATGTTTTTACCATGTCATTACTGAACGGTGTCTAGCTGCTTTAATTATGTATTGCAAACAGTTTAAGTATATTTGTTATATTGCTCTGGTGTACACATTGAAATTAACCTACAAAAAGGTATAGAATGTCCTTCAAATAAAGATTATTTAAAAATTAATAACAAAATGTCATTACCGCAACGGTCATAACCGCAAGGAACGCATAATGACTTATGACTTAAGTTACCTTAAAGATCCAATAGATGCAAAACCGAACTAATGTACAATTTGTCGAACCTACTTGTAGTGAACTCGACTTATTTGACGCATTTTTCTGACTCGGTGTGAGGGCATCTTTCCGTGCGACCGACCCTACGGCACTGCATCCGGATCTGGCTTAATAAGCCAATAACTGTACTAAGATTAATTGGATTTTCGAACAAAAAATGCGCTAAACGTTTGCATTTGATTTAGAAATGCTCAAAAACTTTATTCCTAGTTATAAGACTACGGTTATGTCTGGAGGTCAAAGTTCAATATCCAAATGCCAAAGGTTCAAAATTATTTGTTTTGGCCAAAATTTTATCATATATAGTTGGATTTTTATATGAATTTTACAAAAGATTAACCCTGATAAAAGGTTATGTCGCGCACTCAAAAAGGAATTCTTTTTTCAAGGTCAAGGTCGTACTAAGAGGTCAACGACCAAATAAAGTCCAAATTCTGCCTTTGCGGACCATAACTGTGCTATGCAAGGCTTTTTTCCAAATAGTTTGGAAAAAGTCTTTAAATTATTGAATATATACCTTAAATGTTTCTTATATGAACTAGTCTAGTAGATTTAAGCCAACACATAGGCCTTGAAATTCATTACCGCAACGACATGTCATTACCGCAACGCACCAGCATTTATGTTGCTACTTAAATATACAATAGTAAATTGTTTAAACTTCTATATGCCAATCATAAGTTTTACTCTTTACATACGATAAACCGAAAAATGTGTTTACAGAAAGTGAATATAATGAGAAAAATAAAAGTTTTATGCATAGAATCAAATTATAGAGCAACTGTCATGTTAAAACTTAAATATCCCCAAAGCTTAGATAACAAATGTCTACTAAATACTAAACATGTAACGGTTGTTCATAATTAAAGAAAAAATAGCGTTAGTATTATGGGAAATTTAATAATGTTTATGTTTGTAGATTAAGTGCTATTGCGTTCACCTTGATGTAATCCTCTTTCTGCATTCGTAGCAAAACAGAAATCAACATTTGTGCGCGGACATATGCCTTAACATATTGTAATAGGTATATACTTTAACAAAAATAAAGAAAAAAAGTTATTCTCATTGGTTGCTGATGAAAAATGTAGAAATACCCATTAACCGTTGACAGATAACTTCTAGAGTCATTGCATCCACAATCTGCGATGATTCCCACTTTATTTAAACATGGACGTTTTTACCATTTCCTTTTTTTTAGTGATATGTTTTGTGTCCGCATTGGCACATATAAATAAGCTACCTTTAACATTGTTAAGGGGGTAAACGTTGTTAATGGGACAAAGATAATTGAACGTGTTTCGCAGATTGAATGTGCAGCTTTCTGTCTTAAGCTGGCGGGAAATGTCGAATGCAAAAACGCCGGATATTACAGCGGTTCTAGGGAATGTTCCCTTAGTAGCCATACACTGGCGACTGCTGTAGCAAATGCGACAGATGAATGGAAAATCTTTTTTCAAGAAAATGGTAAATGAGAATATAAAGTTTAGCTTATTTCAAAATTGTAAATAAATTATTTAAGTCTCGTGTCACCAGTTAACAAGTTCTGATGAGTGGATTGAAGTTATTGTTAGTTTATCATATATGCCATTAGGACTATTAACGTCAATAACAGGTAAACACATCGACGTGACAGGAGTCAAAAGAAGACAGATTATGCTAAATTAAAATGTATTCGTAGAATACAGTTATATACCTTTTAAAAAACGTTCACCGTTTCGTGCGAATAATTTAGAGACTGACTGAAAATTATAAGACATAGCATTTATCATAGGGTATAACGGTTTTGAATATTGTAACATTTAGCTGACAATTGTCTACGTAAAATATCGTTCTCTTGAAATAAATTTAAGCTTAACAATAGTTAAAGTTAAAATGCAAACTGATTCTTGGTTTTACTGTTAAATTTCCTGAGATAAGCTTGATTCCACAACTTGGTATATAGTATGTATTTTTCTATGACGTACACACATTAGTTTTGCAAAACTATGTCAACCTTAATGGATCACTTGTCATGAAGTACGTAGCGACGTCGATTTCGTTTCAAAGTTAAAGATGATAAAAGTACTTTGAAGAAGGTTGTTTATTATACAAAATAACAAACTCGTATACGTGTTTTCATTTGTAAGCGCCTGCTGATGCTAAAATGTTACTCGTGATCAAACATTTTCATGTCGAAATAGATTTATTTAAGAACCATTACATAAAGAAACGTTTATTCGACGATTAGTTCATACGTTTATGCAGCACTTGTAGCATAAAATACATGTACGGCATAATTACGCTTTTTTGAAACATACCTTTTTAAATGTAGTTGACTTTTATTTAATGAATGACTCGATCAAGGATACTAACATCATTGTATGTGTTATTTGTTCAATTGATTGTAATACAATAATTATTGCAATTGGTATTTACGTAAATATGTGTCTTTCTTTTTTCTAATATTTTGTTTTGTTTCTGTCTTAGCAACTACTACCACACCGTCAACAACTACCGCGACCACTCCAACTACTTCAGCAACGCCTCCAACTACTTCGGCAACGCCTCCAAATACTACGGCAACGCCTCCAAATACTACGGCAACGCCTCCAACTACTACGGCAACGCCCCCAACTACTTCTGCAGTTCCAACCTGTGCCAATCCGCATTACCTTGTGAGTGGGCCGGATCCGATTCCTGACGGCCAATTAACGGCATCAACGTGGGAGTGGGATCATTTTAACTATGGAGATCACGGGCCTTCCCAAGCACGCCTCAATTTGACCCGTGTTACGTATGACAATGGTACCATTACAGGTTATTATGCAGGAGTATGGGCAGTTAAGACCGGAATAGGTTTGAATACGGACCAGTGGATACAGGTAGCGCAATAAGTGTCATTTACTTTTATCTGGCATCTGATTTCCTTACAAAGCACTCACTGTGACACGCCAAACTGTAAAGTTTATTACGTCCTGAATGATTTGACACAGTCCCATATACTCCAGGATTTGCTTTTTAAACTGTGATTTGGATAACATATACGATTGAATCACAGATAAAGGGTACGATTTTAAGAGTATGTCTTAAAACACCATAAAACTGAAACAAATGATAAACTTAATTTAATTATATATTTACATTATAGGCGGACTTTAACAGTACACGAACCATCACAGCCATTGCGACACAAGGCCGTGCCAGCGAGAACCAATGGGTCACCGCCTATCGCGTACTCTACAGTCTAGACTGCACAAACTTCACGACTTGCACGGATGTCAACGGAACTCATCTGGTAGTTGTATAAAATATAATGATATAAAAACTTCATCCTGCATCGGTTTAGCTGAATCGGTAAACTCTGGACTCATAATTCGAGGTTCAGGTGTTGGAACGTCAACTAAAGCAATACACAGATTATTAACATTTAGAAAAACGTTTTCTTGCAATTGCTACTATCTAGTTTCTGCTGTTGAACCCAAGAAAGTTTGCAAAAACGTTATAAGAGGGATCGCCGTAATATAAACATATCGTTGTGGTGTTGATAATAACCTTGAGGCCAGTCAAAAACAGAAAGAAATAATTATGTGGTATTTGTTTATAACAAAACTTTATTTGAGCCACACAAATCATTGCTTGCTTGTTTTCTTATTGGCTATGTCATCATGTGGCTTATGATCTGACATTTATTACTACGCAGCTTTTACCATCGGTATACTTTTTACAGACATTCGCCGGTAACAACGACAGGTCAACGATCGTGATCAACCCTCTGCCGACACCAGTGTTGGCCCGATGTGTGCGAATCAATCCGAGAGTCTGGTATGGCTACATCAGCATGCGCTTCGACGTACTCGGCTGTTAGACACAAGGAACACTGACTGGCATACTATTTGTTTGAGTGTGTCATTATGATGAAGAATGGTGTCAAACATAATGATATACTGCACGTTAAACTTTGTACAATTTACATTTGTATGCATTTTTGTCTGGGCGAATACCTTTTCTTTTACGACAATTCCGACTTAGATTTTAAGCAATACATTTATACAAACAACCCCAAGAAACATTCCAGTCACTCCGGCTCAATTAAATATTTAGACAAAGTTAAGATGGGAATGGTGCGGTTGTCGTATTACTAAGCAAAATGTAGAAACCCATTTTTAGTTTTAATAAATGACTTTAATAGCATAGCAACAACTAACTTGCCAGTTTGCAATTTACACAAAATGCACAATAGGAGATTTAAACAAACCTTATACATATTATACATCCGTTCATTTTAAGCCAACGCGATCCTAAGGTGTCCATTCGACACCTGTCTGATGTCCAATTATCCTCAATGACCCTTCCAAACATTGTATGGAAAAAAATTAAAGTAGCAACTTGACGTGTACCGGCATTGCACAATGTGATGATTTTCCAATAGTCTTGACCTTGTAATTACACTTAGAACTATTTCATTTTCTTAAACTTAAGAACAAGTCTTTGTTTGAACATCTCTTCAATTTATATGGGTTTACAGTTTAATGTTTGAATATGTATTGTTTGATTCAAAGCTGTTTCGTGCGATATTTAGGCTAAAATCATAATGTTGAAAGGTAAAATTTTTATTCTGTCAATATAATAGTCGGAGAAAAATGTGAAACTTAAAACATTGTCGGGGGTTGTTGCTGGCCCCGCGAAAATGAGAGGCGAGCGCCTTTCCAACTGCGCTACTTTGCGGTGAGTTAATTTCTGTCAGTATAGAAAAAACGCTGTACACAAACTTTAAAATGACAACATTAGCAGATGAGCAAAAATACACCAAAATGGATAGTAAACAGTTACTGGTTCTTATCAAATCAAAAGACAAACATCATGTTACCGATTTTTATAAAAAAGATGTTATTATTAAATAAACAACACACACAAACAGTTTGTTTTATCATAATTAGGCTGAAAATGAAACGCGAGCGAAAATAAGAGAGACAATTTAGTATTTAGCATTTGTGACATAAAAATCATAGGTTCGCGGCCGTTAGGTGGGCGCGCGTCGGGTGCGCCAACCCCCCTGGATCCGCTAGTGTCAATAACGTCTATATTGCAGCTAGAAATTTACTACACGATGGAGGTGTGCATATATTATTATGTTATGAGTTAAAAACAAGAGCCGGTCGGAACCGGGTTATGCTCCCCGAATAGGTATTGGACACAGAGACGTAGTTTGTCAAAAGTAGCTGTAAAATCCGACTTCAAATAACAAAGTTTTGGGCAAGAAACGATTTTGCTGCAAGGTCATGCTGTGACCTTGACCTTCAAGGTAGCAACCCAACTGTTGCACGAGACACGTTGTCTCAATATGGTGATCATTCATGTGAAATAGTTGTAAAATTAGTCTTCAAATCACAAAGTTATCGGCCCGACACGATTATGCTGAAAGGTTATGCTGTGACCTTGACCTTCAAAAAGTCACCCAAATGTAGCGCGCGACACGTTGTCTTAATATTATGATCATTTAGGTATTTTTTTGTAAAATCCGACTTCAAATAACATACAGTGTAGTTATGGGCCGGACACGATTTTGCTGTTACAAAATGTAGGTCTTGCTGTGACCTTGACCTTCAAGGTAGCAGCCTAAATTTGCACTTGACACGTCGTCTCAATATGTTGATTATTCATGTAAAAATAGTTTTAAAATCGACTTCAAATAACAAAGTTATGGGCCAAAACCATTTTGCTGAAAGGTCATGCTGTGACCGTGACCTTCAAGGTAGCGACCCAAATGTTGCGCGCGACACATCATGTCAATATGGTGATCAATTCTGTAAAATAATTGTAAAATCTGACTTCAAATAACAAAGTTATGGGCGGGACACGATTTTGCTGCAATGTCAAGCTGTGACCTTGACCTTCAAGGTAGCGACCCAAATGCTGCATGCGACACGTCATCCCAATATGGTGATCATTTCTGTGAAATATTTTCGAAATGTGACTTCAAATACGAAGTTATGGGCCGACACTATTTTGCTGCAAGGTCATTTTGTGACCTTGAAATTCAAGGTAGCAACCCAAATGTTGCGCGTGACACGTTGTCTCAATATGGTGATCATTTCTGTGAAATAGTTTTAAAATCTGACTTCAAATAACAAAGTTTGCTGCATGGTCGCGCTGTGACCTTGACCTTCAAGGTAGGGACCCAAATATTGCGTGCGACACGTCGTCTCAACATGGTGGTCATTTCTTTAAAATAGTTTCGAAATCTGACTTCAAATAATAAAGTTATGGGCCGGACACAAATGAGACGTACGGACGGACGGACGGACGGACGGACGGACGGACGGACGGACGGACGGACAAGACGGCGACTATATGCTCCCCCGAAATTTTTCGGGGAGCATAATAATGTGAATAAAAATATAAATATGGTTTCATGGACCGAAACAATTCCATGAAAGAACGCTACACTACAGCTATAACTATTTTACTATTATACAACGTATGGCAAGCTGTTATCAAAATACCATTTATAAACAAACCTATTAATAGGTCCAACATCAGTATAAAGTGACAACATTCATGTAACATAGTTGTTTTGTAGTAAAAGCGTTAAGGTTGAGATGATTGCGGGTCAATATTATCAAACTGCGCTTTAAAGACATACATGTATGCATTGCAGCGTGACGTGTATTGCTAATTATGTAATACCTTTTTATACCATCAACAACATGCATGTATACAGTGACGTTTCGGCATACATGTCAGCACGTTTTAATAGCATATGCAAAACAGGTATGTTATGGTGGCTGATTTGCGCCATGTCGTATGAACGTGTTTTCGGGGCGAAAACGCGAAAGGTCGCAACGCGAAAACCCGCCAAAAGATACGACATACAGTAGCCGAAAACGCAACACATGGACTATCGCATACTTTCGTGTGGCGTAGCAAAAGGTCGCCATGCGAAAACACGAAAAAGTCATCATTTTGCGGGGTTTCGCGTGGCGACATTTCGCCCCGCCAGGCAAAGATACGACAACAATGGCGAAAAGGCGACACATGAAAAGTTTCGTACAACACCAGTTCTGGCCAGATGTGTGAGAATCAACCCGACAGCCTGGTACGTCCATATCGCCTTGCGCTTCGACGTACTCGGCTGTTAATTTTTATCGAATAAATGTTCAAAGAAAATATGTTGTAAACAATGTTGACGAGCCATGTTAAAGGCCACTGTGTCAAAACGGCCCGTACACAAACAAACTCTTGAAACATAACGAAACAGGCAGAACAACAAGACGTAACAGACATTCAGAACAGACTCTTTTTTATTTCTATTCATATTTTGTATTTTATAAAATGATTTATCCAGGAAATGTTGAGTTACCGCCTTGGTACGGTCAATGACTTGCAGTGTGTGTTTAAACGCGTTTAAAGCTACAAAAGCCTCACTCAACCTCAACATTTATTGGAGAGGAAAACGAAAACGAAATGCATTTACGTATTCTACCCATTCTTACACACCGATATTTACAACTTTGTTACAGCGTATAGCCATGCTGTTAAACATACCTATGCGTAATCGATGAGCTGACGTTTTGTTTATCACAAATCAAACAGGTTATTGAACTTCTTCATTGACCGTGTATTCGATGTATTTTCCCAAAATATAACGAGGTGAGTGTACTCTAAAAAAGTTGTTGTTACATGGTTCTTGATGTCAAGCGCATTTAAAAAAAAAAATTTTGAATATCAAAAGGAAACTTGCTGCACGCCTACATACAGATATCTCCGTAGCGATTGCTGCCGACTTGGACGCCTTCCAAGCAGCAACCAGGTTCTACGCGTAGACGAAGGTGGGCGAGAGCCACAATGTACTTTTGGTAGGGAGTGTTGTGTTGTATAACTTTCCAATTAATTATTAACATTTAGGAGTCAATAATCAAACACCATTTAACGGCGATCTCGTGTAAACGTATGAGCAGCAAACAAATAAGTCTTTAAAACATGCGTATTTCAGGTAACCAACCCTTAGTACAAAACGGCATGGACCCTGTGTTGCATTCATGTTGTGCTTTACTAATTATGTTTTACAAAACACTCAACAGACATGGGTGACGGATGACTTGCAGTTGAAACGGAAGATTGGGTCTTTATAGTAGCAGTTTCGTTGATGAGCTTTTTATCTTTCTGTTTATCATTTAAAATACCATTTGCAATTCAGTAAGTGTGTTATACTAACTTAATGATCTATTATTATTCATTTGAGCTAAAACCTGTGACAATTGCGAAGGAAACCGTAGATAGTAATTGATATAAATATTAATAGACAACTGGGTATTGTTGCTATAAATAAATCATCCTATACCATTTACAATTCCGTGTTGGAAAGTCGGAACAATCTGTTAAATCAGAATCATTTTGTTTTTTCTTTCAGCATGATATACTCATACGCATTTCATTATGGCATTGTATATAACCTAAGCAAATGGAACCAATTTAGACCATACATAATAAATAATAAAGAGTATTAACTATTAACTTTGATCGTACATCAAATACGTTTGGTATTATTACTTTTGCTTTGAAAATACCATTTTGTCATCAATCATTCTGCAAAAAGTCTTCAATGACTTCATTAAATAGTTATTATTCAAACATAAAATATATGCTCACACTTGTTGCCACTCGTTGCCATCAGAAATGCAACCGGCAACTAATATAACATTATAAACACGCACATTTATAAAAGCACGACGCTACATATACTGACTGATACCTGGTAGCTGGGTGTCTTAACAAATTTAAAATATAGTTTATAAATAAGAACCACCCTGACGTTGATCAGTCATGCGCTCACGACATACATGCTCTATTGAGATATCAAACCGTGATGACGATGATGGTGATAATGCTAATACTGATGATGGCAAACCCTTAATATTGGTGATAATGATGACCGTAAGCCTAAAACTCTTTTTTCTTTCCCAAATATTAAAATCATTGTGTCAGATAACGAATACAGACATTCTACGACGCATCGAATATTTTATCCACGAAGTGTCCATTCTAACTATTTAATCATTGGTGTACCTCGACATACGACCTCGTAGTCTAACATCTACCTCATGTTTCTTTTGTCGACCTTGTACATGTAGCGTGCAGACTAGCTATACCATTAAACATGTTGTTGCATTCATTACATCATCTCAATTTCATTAAAGGTTACCAGCATCACACCCTGTTTCGTATCTACCATCGTGTCAAGTTAAACAACGTTCCTACATACAAAATCTCTTAAGCCACGTCTTTCGTTTGCAAAAGAGTTTCTATTACGCCCCAACAGTGCCTACGTGATACATTAAGTGCTGTAATTGATAAATTAAGCGTATCGATGATATCGATATATCGAAAGAAAAATATCACCAATATATCGATATATTGACATATCGATGAGACTTACTTCTCAATTTAATTTTTCCTTTAATTTAGAAACAGTTTCGAATTCACATTCTTTATGTATATATGTATATGTTTCTTCAAATCTATACTTTTCTTTTACATAATTCCAGAAAAAAGCTTGAACACCTTAGATTCATATTATCTTAAATGTTTAAAATGACGTTTTCAATTTGGATATATAACTTACACAATGTAGTATGTTTTAACCTGGCGCTAAATAAGCTTAAATTCTAACATTAATAAAACAGTTATTCCTCTTCCCCTAAATATGATAATTTGTCAAATATAAATGTCTGTATTTATACATTTTACAAAATAAGCAATAAAACAACTTTATTGAATGCTTCGCTCGCAAATGAAACTTTTGTTTGTTTAAGCTCTTGCCTTACTTTGAAACAGTAGAATTGCTTGGGATTGCTTTCTTGTGTTGTGGTGTATTTTCGATTTTAGTCTCAAAACTTCTTTGTCATTTAAAGTTGTCATTCCGTTTGCAATTATTGATACTACTGCTCCCATGCCTTGCTCAATTGCTGCTGTAATCATATCTTCTGAGATGCACAAAAAGCTGTTGGTGATGTACCATACATGTAAATCATTTGGTGATTTGCAAAATAGAACTGATTTCTACATATTGTGCCATGCGAAAACAGAGTTTG